>TARA_R110002050_G_scaffold67924_5_pt1 | contig 11315 bp, 8 predicted proteins | sample TARA_R110002050 | Tara Oceans TARA_R110002050 (sample SAMEA4396988) | marine metagenome | biome: Polar Biome; feature: [DCM] deep chlorophyll maximum layer (ENVO:01000326); material: water (ENVO:00002006), including particulate matter (ENVO:01000060) such as... | depth 25 m
CCTTTTATTTGGGGCCGATAGTATTCAGTCCCATACCTGGGATCGGGATGCCGTAATTGCTGAGATAACACCTTATCTGGAAGAACTAAAAGACTATAAGGTTCAATATTTTGTGAATGCCATTCCTGCCTATTTAGGTAGGGATGTTCTCCTCCTGGAAAAACTGGCAGTTAAAACAGGATTGAAGATTATTAGCAATACGGGGCTATATGGTGTACGCAATAATAAATTCCTTCCAAAATATGTTGAAAATATATCCGCTGAAAATCTAGCGAAAAAGTGGATTGCCGCATTTGAAGACGGTATTGACGGTACCGGTATCAAACCAGGTTTTATCAAGATTGGGGTAGATACTACCCACCCTTTGGATACCCTGCATCAAAAATTGGTCATAGCAGCTGCGATAACTAGTTTAAAAACCGGATTGACCATTGCCTCCCATACAGGAAAGGCCATAGGGCTTTGGCCACAATTGGGGATCCTTACTAAAATGGGAGTTTCCCCAGCGTCTTTTATATGGGTACATGCCCAGGCAGAGGATAATAATAAAACTTATTTAAAGGCTGCGGCTTTGGGTTGTTGGATAAGCCTGGACGGATTGGGTTGGGATGTGGAAAGACATTTGGAAAAGTTGGTTTATGCCAGGGATCATGGCATTTTGGATCGTATACTCATATTACACGACGCCGGGTGGTACGATCCCCAAAAGGAACAACAAAACATTGCCTCCTATACTAATATTTTCACCAAACTCCTACCAGCACTAAGGGGCCATGGCTTTACAGACGATGAGATAACACTTTTGCTTTCGGATAATCCAGCAAAGGCTTATGGTCTGGTAATGAAGGGTTAATATTCAATTTCCAATTCCTCATATCGTACTTCCTCAATAATATTGGCTCTGTTGGAATCAACTTTAGGATTGTATAGGTCCTTGCTTATGGGGTGGGCCTTTATGGCCGCATCTTCCATATCATCTTCCATTACATTACGGATTTCTTCTTCATTGAGGTCGTTGTTCAACCATGCATCCACATCCTCATCCCTTAAGATAATAGGCCTCCTATTTTTGGTATTGTGAATTTTCTTGAAGAGGGGAGTGGCCGCCTTCGTCAGGATAGTAAAGGTGTTGTAGCCATCTTTGGTGGTGGTATAAAGTCCGGCCAGGTTCATAAGGGCTTCATTTTTTAATTCAAAATAAAAAGGAACCTTAAACTTTTTGGGAGCCGTGTGAGGTTCGTAAAATCCGTTTACGGGTATTATGCATCGTTTGGTCATGGCACTGAATCTATAGATAAAATGATCAAAGATCTTTTCGGATTGGGCGTTGAGTCCGGCTCCAAACCTGGCGCCTTCCTTATAATATTTTTTATAATCGGCCCCCATAGTGTTCTGTGGCATAATGCCCCACATAGATGGCGTAATGTGATTTCTACTTTCTTGTGGAAGGATCCATAATAGCGGATGCGCCCATCCATTGGCATGGTGATAGGTAAGCTCCCCCTCAATTGGGGTTTTACCCATTAATTTGGAAACATTGTAAAATTTCTCCACCTCCTTGGCAGAGGTGGTTACCCTAGTACCGAAACACATTTGAATAATTTTATCCTAAATTAAGAATTTAACTTTTTTGGTCCGACTTCAAAATCTAAAATTTGTAATTTTGGAAAATATCCATAAAATAGGATTATTTCCAATAAATGAAAAATATTGTATACAGAAATCATGATCGATATGCCATTAAGCGCCTTTTAATGGAGATAGGTGCACACCAATTGAACAAGGAATGTGAGTTGATGAAACTTCCTTTTCCAAAACGCCTTGGTCTCTTTTATATAGAAAGTTCCGATGATTGTGTGTACCTGGTGTACAAGTATTATGATGGGATAAGAAAGATCATGAAATTGGATCGTTATGAACTACCGGAAGCCGGATGGGAACGGGTTTCTTTGGAATAAATTTTAATAGGAGATGGGGTGTATTGAGCATTGGGTGGTGAGAGGTAGAAAAAGGGAGATTGGAATCTGGATACCTGAGTCTGGAATCATGGTTACTGGCTGCAATTACATTGCCCCTCGGCATGATGCCTGTTCGTTTGCGTCTGTTTGCCGGAAGCCAATTGGACCAAGGAGGATCATCATATTGGGAAGGGGGTAGCTATGAACAGCTATAAACCCAATTGCAATACGTCCAAGTCTCCTGTAGTTGTCTTGTTATGGTTGAACTACTAATGGAAATAGGGAATATTATCTTTATATAACTCCATCCATAACTATAAGTTGAACTTATTTTAACCGTTAAAGTGGAAAACTATGATAATTTGATATCATTATAATTTATGAAAATCGTAGTTTTACAGTCATGGCCTAAAATTATAAAATTTGATTTGGTATAATTTATATAACCGTTTTAAGCGAATCAAAAGAGTAAAGGATAAGTCACGTCGCGAACTGGAAAATCAGATTGCCGAACTTCAAAAACAAAATGAAATCCTTAAATCGCTTTTGGCCTTTCAAAGTGAAGAGGGAAAGGATGAAAATGAGAAATATGCCAATACCATTCTCAACAATATGGGGGATGCCGTATTTGTAAAGGACAAGGGGAGTAGGTTAGTCTTGGTCAACGATGCTTTTTGCAATCTGTTCAACCTTCCAAGAACCAAAATAATAGGAAAGACACTAGCCGAAAGTGTTCCTCCGAATGAGAGGGAGAGTTTTTTGCGAATAGATAAGCAGGTACTTACGGATGGTGTAGATAATATAAATGAGGAGTCGCTAACCATAAGTAAGGGCCACAAGAAAATTATTTCAACGAGGAAGTCGAGATTTGTAGATGAAGACGGAGAGAAGTTTTTGGTTGGGGTAATACGCGATATTACCGAACGGATAAAGGCGGAGGAAGATTTGAAGGAGAGTGAAATTCAATTGAGGGAACTAAATGCTACAAAAGACAAATTGTTTTCTATCATTGCCCACGATTTAAGAAGTCCGTTTAATAATATCCTGGTGTTGTGCGGTATCTTGAAGTCACAGTTATCAAAATCGCAAGATTCGAACGCTCTAGTGCCTTTGGGACTGATACATACTACTGCCAAAAATACCTTGGTTCTACTTGAAAATTTATTGGATTGGGCAAAATCCCAATCCGGTCAAATCAGTTTTAAATCAGAAAAAACAAGTGTATCTGCTGTTATCCATGAAATATTGGAACTCTCAACATCCTTGGCCCAGACGAAAGACCTTTACATAGAGGTAAACGCAGCAGATGAAATTGAAGTGAATTCCGATAAAAAAATATTGAAGACTGTCATTAGAAACCTTATTTCCAATGCCATTAAATATAGTAGGCCAGGCGGCAAAATAAGGGTTTCTGCAATAGAGCAGGAAGATTACGTTAAGATTGTAGTTTCCGATTCAGGTGTTGGGATGGATGAAAAAACCCTTAAGAATTTGTTCGGTATAGCTACCAATACCTCCTTGCCGGGTACCCTCAACGAAAAAGGCTCGGGTTTTGGATTGGTATTGTGCAAGGAATTTATTGAAAAGCTAGGGGGTAAGATATGGGTTGAAAGCGAGGAAGGTAAAGGAAGCGATTTTATATTTACAATACCTCGTAATTGATTATCTATTAAATGTACTAGTTGGAATAGGATGTGGGGTAGTTACTTTTTCTTTTAAAGAAATACAACATAGAAGAAGCCTATACACTTTACTGAAATTGTAAATGCATAGGCCTCTTATTATACAACGGTACAGGGAGTGTTCTATTGTAGCCAAGGAATGCCTGCTACCTGTTGGTCTTCTCCATTATTCTTTACCGAAAGGCGCAAGGGGTCATTCTTCCTGATTAATTAACATCCAATAAAAGTACACTTCAATTATCCATTTTTACAATTTTGGAATCAGAGGAAAGTTTTTTATGTGCAATGGTGGCATTGCCCTTATAGGATAACACACTGTTTCCGCTGGCATCGATCCAAATAGAGTTGTTTGCCGTTAGATAGGCATTGCTATTACCGGAAAGATTAATTTTTAAGCTGTCAACACTTAGGTCGTAATCTGATAGTTCACAGTTACCACCTAGATCCATGTCCATATTTTTTACACTGCCCAAGAGTTCTATCATACAGTTTCCTTTGGATACAAGGTCAAGCTTTTCTGCTGTCAAGGTCCCGGAAAAGAAACTATTTCCACTTAGGTACATTTTTATGTTATCTGTTTCCAAGGGCTCTTCAAGTTCCAATGTGGTATTTCCCTTAATGGTAAAATTGTTGATACTTTTGGTGGTAATAAACACATTTAAGGTTTCCTTTCCTTTGATTCTTCGAACCTTGTCCAGCTTCACCGTTAACTTATTGCTTTCCTTGTTTAACAAGATATATTCGTGAAGGTTATCGTTGGCCTCGACCCGCAATTTCTCTTCAGTATCCGAGAAGCTTATATAGATATTAAAGTTATCGTTAACCTCTAAGGAAGTGTAGCCAGAGAATTCATGGTCCTTGGAAGTTACATCCTCTGAAACGGTTATAGTATCCTTTTCGCAGGAAATTGATAATATGGTAAATGCAATGAGAAAATTTATTTTAAATGACGTTGCCATTCCCTTATTTGTTTAGTTATTTGTGAGCCGTTAATAGTAGATAGATGAGGAAAATAGTATAGATGACGTATATACATCTTCTGTAAAATTCAATACTTGGATTTTTCATTATTTATTTTTTAGAGATTTTTTAAACTATCGTGTTTTTTATCAATGGTTTGCCGTAAAGCGTCTTAAGGCCGACCATTGACTTCTTTTTCCATATTTAATTTGTGAGAAAAAAGCGTGTTTCTTGGATTCTGAGGGAATTCTTCGGTAATTATCAAAAGCTTTCATAACTATATTTTTTATAATCAATAATGATGACAAAGGTCGGTTGAAGATCAACAGTCCACAATCGCATAATCATGTGGAAGTTAATAGGTTCCCCTTTGCCCATAGGGCCATTAATCACATCTTTGACGAGTATTCCATTTTACAACCCAAGGTTAAAAGTTATAATGATATGCCCACTGTAATTTACTAGGGCAGGGAAATGTCTCCAAGACTTAGGTCTTCAAAAAGGTTTACCATATTAAAATCAGGGTTTATGGAGGTGTTGCGGTTTTCAAAGGCAATTCCGTAGCCATGGCCATGTGCAATCGTGGAATTTTTAAGGGTTAAATTGGCCATATAATCCCCGTCTAGGCCAATACTCGCTATTTTGGAAACCCCGGGCATTTCGGTTTTTCCGGCATAGAGTACCTCCGTATGGTCCATTAGGTTTTTGGCACTGTCCGATTGGATTCGGATCCCGTTCCAAAATCCTTTGCTTGCATTGGCCCCGGTAAAGACAATCTTTTTATTTGCGATACCCTGGGCAATTAAATAGCCATTGGGAAACACTCCAAACATCTTATCTTCGGCAAATTTGAAAATGGCACCAGGAAGTATTTTTAAACCGGATTGAACTCCTAAATTACCGCTCACCAAATAGCTGGCACCAAAGTGCAAGGCTGGCCAAACAGTCTCGCTACCATCTGGATTGAACAGGGTAGACCCAATAATTTCAACGCCATTATGACCGTTGCCCATAAACTCCATTCCCGCTCCATCCCTTAATTTCTTTACCTGATTCGCGGACATGGACATGGCGGGACCTTGATTATCATGAAACTTAACAAAGTCTATGTGTACAAGTTCGGCTCCGTTTTCAACATAAATACCATTGCCACCGCTTGCCACAATTTTGGAGCTGAACACTTTTAGCTTAGCCTCATTGGCCCCTGCCATTCCAATAGCTGTCCTGTTCTGAAACCCGTCCATTACCTCACTTCCTGCATGGTATATTTCCACATTGTCCAATTCATTTCTCATGTCGTCGGACATTATGGAAATACCTTTCCAATATCCTCCGTCCGTGGCTTCCTTACCACGGAATTTAATTGGGTGTTGATTGCTTCCAAGGGCCACCATATAGCCCCTTTTGGTGATATTTATCTCCGAATCCCTATCCATGTACAGTTCCAGACCTTCCAAGATCCTAAGGCCGGAAACAACCTCTATTTTTCCTTCTACGATATATTTAAGGTCAACCGTACTATCGTACAAATTGCTCCAAACAGTTTCTTCGGTATTATAGATTCGGTCACCAATGACCTCGATAATATTTACTTCATTGTTGTGTATTTGGGACAGGGCCGATACCACTCCCAGTTGTGAGGCAGGTACTCTAATAATTTTGTTGTTGTCCCTGTACACATTAAAGGATTCGGTGTTCCATTTGGCCCCAACTTCTACGGCCATGGCATAGGAAGCACTGTGTTGGATAATGGAGGATACCAAATTAAGGTGTCCGGGCCCCTCATTGTCGATACCCAAGCTAGTAGCAACTTCCATTCCTTGGGCAATAGCTCCGCCCCCGTATTCAATGGTTGTTCTGTCCAATTTATTCAACGGGTTATTGGAATTGATAATTAAGCCCTTCCAATACCCTGGAACCTTGTTCTTACCAGTAAAGGTGATAAATGAACTGGCGGCTGCGGTTGTGATAATGGCCCCTGGATTGTCTATATACATTGCCGTGTTTTCCTCAAAGGCAATGACCACGTTCGGATCAATGGTGAGCAATGCCGTTACATGGATATCGCCAGTTACCAAATAATCAAATTTATTGGGGTCGTCAAAAACGTTTGCCAAATGGCGACGTTCCGTAATATTTTCTGAAATGAGTATGGTTTCTTGTACAGGTGGGGTGTTCTGCTCCTTTACCAAGACCACCAATGCATCCGTATCATAAAATCCGTCATTGAAAATTTTTAGCTCCACAGAATAGTTCCCGGCCTTATCAGGAGTAAATTTTGGCTGGGCCGTGGTTTCTTCCGTCAATTCGGTTAAACTTCCACTCGGTTTGGCTTTAAGGCTCCATAGGTATTGAAAGGGTTTTCCGGCTTTGTCCAGGGACTTGGAACCGTTGAGAATTACAGCCTGACCAGTAAAGATGTCCCCTTGATTTTCAATAGAGGCATCTGCCTCCAAAGTGTTCTTAGGAATTTCAGAATGATCATCATCGGAACATCCAATGAACATTAAGAAGAGGATTGAAAGAGTAAAAAGTTTTGTTTTCATTGCCTGATATTGAGTTTTAGTTTCAAATTTTTTCAGGACAAAGGAAGTGCGCTACCCCGGTTCTTACAATCGCATAAGTATGTGAAATCCGAGGATTTTTAAATGGTTTGGAAGCAAATATGTTATAGCAATTTATCCTTAAAGGCCTTGGCAACGGCTTCGCTTTTGCTGTTTACGTGTAGCTTTTCGTATATTTTTTTGATATGTGATCTAACAGTGTCAATTGCTATATAAAGTTCCGAAGCAATCATTTTATAGCTGTAGCCATCCACCAGAAGTTGCAAGACTTCTGTTTCCCTTTCACTTAAGCAATAGTCCTGATTCTTGGTCTGGGGTATTACTTGGAACATTTTTAACACTTGTGTAGCGATAGAGGAAGTCATGGGAGCTCCACCCAAGGTGGCATCTTGTATATATTCCAATAATTTTGCCGGTGGGGTTTTTTTGAGCAAGTATCCATTGGCCCCGTTCCTAAGTGCCTCGAAAACATTCTTATTGTCGTCAAAGACGGTAAGCATCAATACTTTGACCTCGGTGTTAACCTCCCTTATTTTCCTTAATCCTTCCAGACCATCGGTACCAGGCATATTGATATCCATCAAAATAACATCGGGCGACCATTTTTCCACTTCCGCGGCTACATTATTGCAATTCCTGTACGATGCCAAAACGGAAAATCCATCACTGCCATTGATCAACATGGTAAGCCCTTCCCGAAATTGGGGGTTATCCTCATATATTACTATCCTAATCATAATTGTGCTTTTTGTAAAATTAGACAGGAAATCCATAGTGGAAAATCACATAAAGATGTTAAATGTCCTCTAAGGTACAGGAACGTTCAAACAAATTTCCGTACCTAGATCCGGATTACTGTCAATTTTTAATTTTCCTTTCATTTTGGATGCCCTTTTAACCATATTGTCCAGACCATTTCCGCTGTCGGCTTTTTCTGTCTCAAACCCAATACCGTTGTCCATGATCTGCATTCTGAGCCACTTATCCCTATAGGTTAGTTGAACCTCTGCTCGTTTGGCATGGGAGTATTTGGCGATGTTATTGATAGCTTCCTTAAAAATAAGAAATAGGTCCCGCCGGGCTTCCATATCCAGTTTTAAATCGTTTATTTTATCCTCTACCTCAAAATCAAATTCTATGTTCTTGGCCTCCAGGATGCCTGTGGCATATTCCCTCATTCTTGCAATAACCCTGTGCATGTTGTCGTTGTCCGGTTTTATGCTCCAGACAATATCATCCATGGCCTCCATCATTCTTTGACTGTTGTCCGTAATCTTGGAGAGGTAGTTGCTACTGGTTACTGTATCGCTGTTCATTTTACTCTTGGCCATGGAACTAAGAATGTTTATGGTACTCAAGGTAGAGCCCATATCATCATGCAGGTCCCTGGCTACTTTATTCCTTAAATTTTCAACGGCCAAGATGCGGTTTACCTTAAGTCTGTATATAAAATAGGCCATTCCTACCCCAGTGCATAGGAGCAGGGCCATAAACCACCAGGTACGATAAAAGGGAGGGCGTATCCTAAAGTCGATGCTGGTAATTTCATCCGGTTCCAGACCTTGGAGGTTCATGCATTTTACCTGAAAGGTATATTTTCCTGAAGGCATGGTGGTATAGGTGGCGGCCATATCCATTTCGGCCTTTACCCAGTCTTTGTTCACCCCTGGAATGCGATAATAGTACTGTAATTTTCTTTGTTGGGAAAAGCTTAGGGCGGAAAAATAGAAAGTAAACGAGTTTTGATAATGATTGAATACGATTTCTTTTTGGGCCATGATCGAATCCAAAGGCATATAAGTATTGAAGAGTTTAAAATCGGTAATGTTTACTTTGGGCGGTTTTTGTTTATAATTTAGTTTTTCGGGTGAAAAGCCAAAAACAACATCTTCCCCTCCAAACCATATCTCACCGTTTTGCATCATCCATTTGGCACTATTGGTCTTTTCCGCATAGATAACGCCATGAAGGTTGTTATAGGAACTTATGATGTTTTTTTCATAATTATAGCTGCTAAGGCCATTACTGGTTATCATCCAGGCTATTCCTTCCCTATCCAACATTAACTGTAATACCCTGGATCCATAGAGTCCGTCGTAAGATGTAATTTTCTTTACCTCGGAGGTGTTGATGTTAAGTATGTTCAATGCTTCGGCACCCACCAAAAAAATACTGTCGTTATATTGTTGGATATCGGAAACGGTATTGTCCATTATTCCATAATTATCGTTGAATACTGTATTAAAATGAAATAAGATTTCGTTGGTTTCCACATCAATTACGTAAACACCTTGCTTATGGGTCCCAACCCATAACCGCCCCTGCAGATCTATATAAAGTCTGTAAATAATGGTGTTGAAATTGTGGAGTTCTTCAAAACTGGTATCGGTAATGGGGTCGTTCTTTTTCCATTTTACCAATAGCCCACTTTGCGTTCCAAACCAAAGATTTCCGTTATGATCCTCCTTTACCTGCCGTACTGTAGATTGTTTAAATATGGGGGGATGTAACCAATGTAACGCCTTTTTGGTATTTGCATCAAAAACGGCCAGTCTACCCCCCTGACAGGCAGACCAAACTCGTCCCGATTCACTGTGCTGTTGAAGGTCCCAAATGGAAGAATATAGAGTGATGGATTCCGTTCCCAGACCCGTATAGGGGTTTCCTCCCAGTTTATTAAAATTCTCGTCATAAAAAAGGATACCCTTGCCCCATGTACCAATCCAATTCTCCTTGGTCTTGGTTTCCAATATGGCATTTACTGGAGAGTCCAGTCCAAGACCATCTATCACCACAAGGCTATATACATCCTTTTGATTGGGATTTATAACATACAGCCCATTTTCCGTACTAAACCAAATGTTGCCCTCCCTGTCTTCAAAGAGATGCCTGGCCTGATTACATCTAATATCGAACTCCAGGGGGTTGGCTTTGAAATGTTGATAAAAACCTTTCAAGTCACTATCATAGCTCAATAGGGAATTCTCACCCCCGATCCAAATCTGCCCATTACGGGTCTCTAAAATTTGCTTTAGAACGGTATATTTTTTTGTGGTCGTATGGTTTCTTAAGGTATCTGTGGGATATTGATTTGTTTTGGGATCGAAATGCAGGAGAACAGGGTGTTCCCGATGGGAATTAAAATCCCAATAGGTTAGCCACCAAGTGCCTTTTTGGTCCTTGATGAAATCTACGGAATTGGTAATGGCTTTGTTGTTCAGTATTGGTATGTCCTCCGGATTGTTGAGTCGGTGAAAGACCTCGTCTCTAGAACTCTTGTATACGGCTAGCCCCCGTTCACTACAGATCCAATATTCTCCAGTATGCCCATCTTCAAAAAGGGAAACGACGCCCCAACCTCTAGGAATCTTTATAGGTAAATTGGACTCTACAAAGGCGTTGGATTTGGCGTCGTACCATAAAAGACCATATTTTGATACACAGAGAAATACCTGCTTCTTACTATCTATAAACAGTTTAAATTCCGACCTTGGGGGAATGCTCCCATAACTTCTAACGGGTACCGGAGTATAATGAAAATCCACTGTGTTGAATTTTCCTATCTGGCCACCCTGCAATAACCAAAGATTGCTATTGCCAGCATCCAAAATTTGGTCCACACCCAAGCTTGGTGGTAACTGGTAATTTTCGGGACCGGCATATGAAATGAATTTTCTCCCATCAAAGCGCTGTATGCCCACCTCCGTGCCTATCCATAGAAATCCGATGGAGTCCTGCCAAACACACTTAACTTTATTGGTGTTCAGACCATCCACGGTAGAAAATCTATTAAAGACATAGGAATTTTGTCCAAATAGAAAGGCTTGGAAACATAGTAAACAATAAAGGATCCTTATGCCCATGCAGCCAGGTGGTTTATTATAAAATTACGTAAAGATTGGATATTCCAAGTATAAAAAAAACGGATATTACACCTTGATAGGCCGGTTATTTTCCGCGACTTGGAATCCAAGTTACTTTTACAATAGAAAGGTAACCCCAAGCTCAATTAAAAAGTTGATAAGAATTTGAAATAATGTAAGCATGATTGTTTTTGTTTAATCGATTTTATTAGTGAAACTCAATTTTGAGAAGTCGGTAAGACACACTTAAAATTGCAAGTTGAACTAATCCCGCCTTTTTTGGCGGGA
>TARA_R110002050_G_scaffold265186_1_pt1 | contig 11306 bp, 7 predicted proteins | sample TARA_R110002050 | Tara Oceans TARA_R110002050 (sample SAMEA4396988) | marine metagenome | biome: Polar Biome; feature: [DCM] deep chlorophyll maximum layer (ENVO:01000326); material: water (ENVO:00002006), including particulate matter (ENVO:01000060) such as... | depth 25 m
TTTTTTCGGTGTAAGCAAGGTCACTAAAAACGCTGAGGTAATCGCGCTTGCCTAGCATATAGCGCATTTCATTTTGTAAAACGCCATAAGCACTGCTAAAGAGGCTTAATTCATTAAAACCGCGCAGGGTTTTAATTCCCCCTAATCTAAAAAGTTCATTTTCGAAGAGCTGCTTCGAAAAAAGAGCTTCAGATAATAGTCCTGAAAAGTAAACCCAATTGCCACTGAAATTCCAGTAATTTTCGGCTTTAAGCTCCCAGCCATATTGACGAACAGTGGTTCCATCACTTTGTCTATTGGCGCTAAGCGCTAGGGCCAAGAGGCGGTAACCCGAGCTAGCTACCACGCGATTATTAAGGGTGCTGAGGTCTACTCCTAATTTAAACCGGGTGGTGCTAAAGTCGTTTAAATTGCTAAAATTGCTGTTTTCCATATCGCTCAAGGCAGATGAGCTAGCCAATTCAAGCGCCGCTAAAAAGTAGGAACTATGGGCTAGCCAATACGAAGCTTGGCCTTTAAACTCTCGATTTACAAAACTAGAATCTTGCCGAAAGATGGATAGTTCAGTACTGAGGCCAATAGGGCTATTAAATAAGAAGGGATAGCCAAAGTTTAAATTAAAGTCTTCCACCGACTCGTCGGGACGACGCCAGCGAATGCCAATTTCTTCACCTCGGTTAAAAGTATTTTGCAGCGCCAACTGAAAGTCGCCGTTTAGAGTACTACGCCCTTCGCTGTTGGTGTTTAGACCAACAATCCCTGTAATTTGATTATTATTGGCTTTCTCTAAGTACAGATACAAAATGCTCTTGTCTCTAAAAAAAGCTACCGCAGGCGATCGTTTTGCTTGAAGGTAAGGGAGGGCCAAAATATTTTTCTCAATTTTCTGCAGGCGCTTATCGGAATAGGGCATACTCTGGCGGTAACCAATTTCATATTTTAGTAAACCCTTGCCAATTTTATCGTATCCCAAAATAACAAGGGAGTCGAGGCTTATTCGCGGACCGGGGTTTACAATTACACTAGCGTTTAAAAGCCCGTCTTTTAGGGTATAGTCGCGAAACTGCAAATAAGCAAAAGGAAACCCGATGTCGTCGTATTTTCGAAGTATTTCGGCTAAGTTTTCGTCTAGGTTTTTATAATTGAGGGGTGATTTACTATTTACTATGTTCAGATCAAGGTTCTCAACAAAGCTTCTTTCATCAAAACGTAGTTCACCCAGTCTTATAGTTTGTTTAGTTTTCAACACTAAAACGCTATCTTCAATATGGCATTGGGCCAACCAGAAACCTTCTTTTTGCAAAATCTGCAAAGCTTTGGCGCAAGTATAATCTGCTTCCCCAAAAGCTTCTTTTAAAATTGTGCTAAGGTATTTTTGGTCACTCATGCTTTCGCAGATGAGTTTATAAGAAGGCATCTGCGCAATCAAAGAAAAATTGCAAAAAATAAGGAGGAGGAGGTAGCGCATTTACAAAGACCAGTCGATGGGTTTTAAGCACCATTCCTTCAGTTGCAGATTGCAGGCAGAGAATGGTTTAGAATTAAAGAAACCGCGATAGGCCGAAAGTGGCGACGGATGAGCGCTGCAAATAATGGCATGTTTATTTTCATCAATCAATGCCGCTTTTTTTTGCGCAAAGCTGCCCCAAAGTATAAAAACCAGTTGCTCCTCTCTCTCGGAAAGTTGGCGAATTATGGCATCTGTAAAATTTTCCCAGCCTTTATTTTGGTGGCTCCCCGGTTTATGGGCTACTACGGTTAAAACAGTATTTAATAGGAGAACGCCTTGTTTCCCCCATTTGCTTAAGTCTCCAAAAAAAGGAGGATCGATGTTTAAATCATTTTTTAACTCTTTAAAAATATTGCGCAGGGAAGGTGGGAATTTCTCACCAGGAGGAACCGAGAAGGCTAAACCATGTGCCTGATTTTCGCCGTGATAGGGATCTTGACCTAAAATAATTACGCGAGTATTTTGGGGCGGGCAAATTTCTAAAGCCCTGAAGACTAAAGCTTCACTGGGGTAGATGGGCAATAATTTTCTTTGTTCCCGTAAAAAGGAATCTAAGTTTTTAAAGTATTCTTGCGCGGTTTCATCCGCTAGAAGATCGCACCAAACTGGGGGGAGCAGACTTAAAAGTTTATTCATAGAATACCACAATATCTTTTACGCGGTTTATATATATGTATAGGTGTTTAGGCCAAATTAGCTAACTTTGCTTGCAAAGCATCTAGCATTAATAAATAATCGAAGATAAGATGAAAAAAGTATTGGCAATTTTAGCTCTATTTATGAGTATTTTAATCCTTCAGTCTTGCGGTGGAGCGGAAAAATGTCCTGCATATACTTCTGTAGAGCAATCGGAAGTATTCGAAGCCTAAATGGATCGAAGAGATTTAACAGAGGTTTCGCAACTTGATGATATTGATGCGAACTCTTTAGAAGGTAAAGGTGTTTTGATATTTAAGCACAGTACCCGTTGTATAATTAGTAAGATGGTGTGGCAGAACTTGTCGTCGGACTGGTCCAACGATTTAGAAGATTTACCCGTTTACTTTTTAGATTTGATTAGCGATCGTGCGCTTTCACAGCAAGTTGCGGATCGTTATGGTGTTCACCACGAATCGCCACAGGCCTTGTTAATTAAAGGTGGTAAATGTGTTTACCATGATTCGCATCATGGTATTAACCAGAATGAAATTAAGAATTTGGTAGATGCGTAAAATTGTATTTTTAGGATTGGCTTTATTTTTTGGCACTAGCCTTTGGGGGCAATTGTCGACTGATGCTGATTTTAAAAGACAAGTTTATGATCGTGCCTACCTGGGAGGAATAAATTTAAATACGCGTGGTTTCGCCATTGGTGGCAGGTATCTCAAGTACATTGATGGCTACAGCGCCCAAGGTTTTGAAATAGATTTAGCAAAAGTCAGGCATCCAAAAGAAATTATTTCGTCAGATGATATATTCAACAACTATCGCGGTTTCGTGAAAGGTCGAATTAATTCATTTTACACTTTGAGAACAGGTTACACTTACGAGCAGATTTTATTCGATAAAACCGATAGAGGGTCTATCTCTATTTCGTGGATTGCGAGTGGCGGAGCCTCATGGGGCTTGATGAAACCCATCTACCTAAGTGTAAATGAATTTGGCGATGATGGTGATTTAAGGGTAGAGACCATTCGCTATACGGGTGAAACCAATCCAGCAAATATAAACGGCGAAGCCTCTTATTTAACCGGAATATTAGAAACCAGTATTAAACCTGGTATCTATGTGAAGGGTGGGTTTAGTTTCGACTATCAATTATTTGATGAAGATATAAGCACCCTCGAAACAGGAATTATTTATGATTATTATTTTACCGAAGTGCCCATCTTTTTTGAGTCACAGGAAGATATAAATTGGGCTGGTTTTTTTCAGTTGTATTTATCGGTAAATTTTGGATACAAGCTTAACTAATTATGAGTGAAGTGCTGGAGCTGAAAGAGGCTCAAAAGAAGGATCAAACGATTACGAGAGGTAAACCCCGCTGGTTAAGGGTGAAATTGCCTACTGGTGAAAAGTTTAAAAATGTTCGCAAGCTGGTAGATAATTACGGCTTGCACACCATCTGCGAAAGCGGAAACTGCCCGAACATGGGCGAGTGCTGGGGCTCAGGGACAGCGACCTTTATGATTTTGGGAAATGTATGTACGCGCAGCTGTGGTTTTTGTGCCGTGGCTACCGGTCGTCCAGAATCTGTGGATTGGGATGAGCCCGAAAGAGTGGCTCGCTCAGTAAAGTTAATGAAGGTAAAGCATTGTGTACTCACTTCGGTAGATCGGGATGACTTGCGCGATGGAGGTTCTATTATATGGAAGGAAACGGTTCAGGCGGTTCGTCGCATGAGTCCTGGTACAACCATGGAAACTTTAATTCCTGATTTCAAAGGAGAGTGGCGCAATATTGATCGCATTATTGAAGCGTCCCCAGAAATTGTGTCTCATAATATCGAGACCGTGCGTCGCTTAACGCGTAAAGTAAGGATCCAAGCGCAGTATGACCGAAGTTTAGAAGTACTGCGATATTTGAAAGAACAAGGTCTACCACGCACCAAGTCGGGCATGATGTTAGGTCTGGGTGAAAAAGAGGAAGAAGTTATTGACAGCCTAAAGGATCTACGTGAGGCTAAGGTAGACATCATAACTTTAGGTCAATACCTGCAGCCTACACCACAGCACTTACCTGTAAAAGAGTTTGTTAGCCCAGAAACTTTTGCCAATTACAAACAAATTGGTTTAGAAATGGGTTTTAGATATGTAGAGAGTGGGCCATTAGTTCGCTCTTCTTACCATGCGGAAAGACATATGTTTTAGCCGTTTATAAGAGTTTAGAAATTATATTTGTCGCACAGCATTTTAAAAAAGGATAAAGAATGAAAAGAAAGATACTTTTCTCCCTCAGTGGAATAATGATGATAGGAGCTATTGCTTGGATAGGATTTCCAGCAGATAAGGTAGAATATTACCAAGAGCGAACTGGCATGTCAGAATCTAATAGTGCCGCAGGTTCAGCGCAATACTTACATAGGATGCGTCAGAATCCATTAACTGGTGAAATTGAACAAGATGATGTAATCGCTGCTCGTCAAGCCACGCAGCAATTAGCCCTTAATAAAACAAATGCTGCGATTGGTCTAGTTTGGGATGAAATGGGGCCTACCGACATGGGGGGACGTACCCGCGCCATATTATTTGATCGCGCCAACTCTTCTCGGATGTGGGCAGCATCGGTAAGTGGTGGTATATTCCACAGTCCTAATGCTGGCCGTAGTTGGATCCCTGTAAACGATCAACTAAAGAACTTAGCGATTAACAGTTTTTGTATGGCAGCGAATGGTGACATTTATGCTGGTACAGGAGAGGATATGTATTATTTCGCCTCAGGAACTCGTTCTGGTGGTATTTTAGGAGATGGTATCTTTAAGTCTACCGATGGAGGACAAACCTTTACACAATTGCCTAGTACGGATCCCGCTAGTAATCCTGGCTCAGGTTGGGGTGCAGTAGGCAAAATGGAAGCCGATCCGACTGATCCAAATCGTATTTATGCTGCTACTGCTGATGGATTAAAGATAAGTGATGATGCCGGTGCAAGCTGGGCCGACGCGATAAACGCAAGTGGTGAAGCGCTAGATTTAACCATTAACTCAGTTGGTGCAGTATGGGTTAAACAAGGACAATCAATTTATTATTCTCCTAGCGGCGACGCTGGAACCTATGTGGAAAAAACAGTTACACCCGACCCTGATCGCAGTACAACTATTAATCGCACATTCAGTAGGATGGAGGTTGCAGTTGCACCTAGCAATGATGACTATGTTTACGTATTAGTATCGAATGGGCTTAATTTCGACCGTGTATATCAATCTACTGATGGTGGGAATACTTGGACCACCATTGGTACTGCTTCTCCTTTATTCAGTCCGGTAGATCAAGGTAAATTTGCTATGGCTATTGGTGTGGATCCAAAAGATGAAGAAAGAATTATGATTGCTGGTCTTACATTATGGGAATGGAGTAAAGATAATGGCTGGTTTCAAGTGGCCACTAATATTCGTGCCGTCCCAAGCTTTTATGTACACGCGGATATACACGAAATTGTTTGGCGAAAAGACCAGCCGAATACCATATTTGTGACCCATGATGGTGGTATTTCAAAGTCAGAAAACGATGGTTTTACCTGGACAGAGGAGAACAAAGGTTATGCTACGATACAGTATTATAATGTGGCTATTGGATTGAATGGTGAAATGTTGGGGGGTACACAAGATAATGGAACCATCCTTATTAATCCTAATGATCCTCTACCCAAATCAGGATCAAGAACGGTAGGTATTGTACAGCCAAATGGCAATACTGTTGATGGTGATGGAGGGTTTACTGCTCTTTCGCACTTGGATTCTGAAATTTGGTTCAAAGCTATGCAGTATGGTAGGTTAGGGCGCTCCATTGATGCCGGTAACGAATACAGTTATTTTTACGGGCCAAGAATGGCAGCTCGATATAATGCTTTTTCATTCAGTTTCGCGGATTTTGTTACACCTTATAAATTATGGGAAAACTTAAATGATCGAAATAGTACTGACTCTATCAGGTTTTCAGCTGATACAATTAAAACCAGTATTGGCTTTGGAAATGGAGGAGGAACTTACAACGGTACTTTCATAAAACCGCAAAGCGCTGCTAAGTTTAAAGCGGAATCCTTTAAAATATTTACGGCATCGCAAGAAGTTGTTTCTGATGCTAACGGAGTACTTTCTGGTGATGGTACGGGTAATTTTGATGCTGCTACAGGACAATTTAATGTAAGTTTTGCTACAGGAACGAATCTAGAAGTAAGAGCTTCTGTGGCCGTTCGTTATGATGCCGGTGCATTAATCAATTTTAAAAGTTTAACGGGAGAGATCTCCTTAGTAGATACTTTAAAGGCTAGTCTGGAGCCTGGTCAGTCGGTTATGTTCCAAGACCCAGTTCAGTCCATGTTTGCGGTGGGTCTTACGGCATATAATAATGCGGGCGAGCCTGGTAACTTAGGTGGTGGAGTATGGATGGCACGCGATGTACTCAGCAATCGCACGGCAACCCCAGAATGGTGGCATATTGGAAACCTTGCTGAAGGACAAGTTCCTTCATGTATGACCTTCAGTGCCGATGGCGATGTTTTATTTGTGGGAACGGGTAGTGGTCGAGTATATCGTTATTCCAACCTAACCAATGCAAGATCCGAAGAATCGGCTGACGTTGATATTAACTTCTTGGTAAACCCACCTGCACCAAGTACAGCAGTGGTTGAAGAAAAATTAATATTTAACCAAAATAACAGATCTATAACTAGTATTGCCATAGATCATGAGGATGCTGATCGTATTATTGTCACTGTTGGTAATTATGGTAGCAACTTTAATCACGTTTATTACACGGATCAGGCTACTAAACCAACTTTAGGAAATAGCGATTTTGTAGCAAAAGATGGTGACTTACCTAAATTGCCAGTTTACGACGCTGTTTTTAACTACAATGACGCTAGTGGTGGCCAAGTGATTTTGGCAACCGACTTAGGTATTTTTACAACAACCAATTTTAATGCGAGCTCTGTTTCTTGGGCGCCAGATAATAATGGTTTTGCCAATGTGCCAGTATTTGACTTATTGCAAACACGTACCGTACGTTATGACTTGGTTAATAATGAGGACTTTGAAGGTGCTATTTATGCCGGTTCGCATGGTAGAGGAATCTTCAAAACGGGCACAACTGCTGATTATGTTAGTGTGAAAGAAGATAAGCTAGTTAACAACACTAAATTGGATGAAACAGTGCTTGAGGTTTATCCAAACCCAGCACAAAACCAAGTAAGCATTAATCTAAACTTGAATAATCGCAGTGACGTTAAAGTAACAGTACGTGATTTAAGTGGACGATTGGTTAAAACCTTATCTGCGAAAGCAGTACCCGCGAGTACTGAAAGCTTACGCATGGATGTTAGTTCCTTGAAAACAGGCACCTATATTGTTAGCTTGATAAATGGCAACGAAAGCCGTACGGCTAAATTGATTATCACGAAGTAATTCATAAGCGTATATAATTAAAGCCTTCTCCTTTTGGGGAAGGCTTTTTTATTTTTTAAAAATGAGAGTAGCTATAAATGGTTTTGGAAGAATTGGACGCAGCTTTATGCGAGTAATTCAAGCTTATCCAGAAATTGAAATTGTTGCGATCAACGATTTAGCAGATATCAAGAATCAAGCTCATTTACTGAAGTACGATACCACCCATCGCATCTTTCCTAGTGAGATTAAAGTGGAAGGGCAGGAGCTAATTATTAACGATAGGCGCATTGCTTATAGTTCTTTCAGAGCGATTGGTGATTCCTCGTGGGAAAAACTAGACCTAGATATTATTATTGAAGCGACGGGTCTTTTTAGAGAACAGTCCTTGTTAAATGGGCATCTAGCGAAAGCAAAAAAAGTAATACTTAGCGCACCGCCTTTAGACGATGCACGGACCATAGTTTTAGGAATAAACGAAGGAAGTATTTTGCGCAGCGACCGAGTGTTATCCAATGCTTCTTGCACTACCAATAGCGCAGCACCTTTGGTGGAAGTGGTTTCACGTTTATGTGGCATTGAGCATGCTTATATAACCACTGTACATAGTTATACTACCGACCAAGGTTTACAAGATGGGCCTCATAAAGATTTTAGAAGAGGGAGAGCGGCAGCAGAGTCCATTGTTCCCACTTCCACGGGAGCCGCGAAGGCGATAACTAAAATTTTCCCCCATTTGGAAGGGCGCATCGGGGGGGCAGGAATACGGGTGCCCGTGCCCGATGGTAGCCTAACCGACATCACTTTTACCGTAAAAAAAACAGCCTCAGTAGAGGCTGTTAATGATGCTTTTAAAGAAGCTTCGGAAACGTATTTGAATCCTTATTTGGGTTATACCGCCGATCCAATTGTGTCACGTGATATAATTGGTAGTCCTTATTCTTGCTTGTACGATGAGGGCCTTTCTTCAGTTCTCGGTCCCATGCTAAAAGTAGTAGCTTGGTACGATAATGAAATGGGTTATTCTCATCGTTTAAAGGACTTAGTGTTATATTTAGCTAGCCAAAAGTTGATCTAACTGAGCAGGAAGCTGTGCAAGATCTACATTTTTAGCAACGATATTCCCGTTTTGATCTACCAATACGGTAAATGGGATCGCCTGAATTCCGTAGGTACGGCCGGCAGCACTGCTCCAACCTTGTAAATCACTTACGTGGTTAGGCCAGCTTAAACCGTCTTGCGCAATGGCTTGAATCCATTCGCCGCGCGGACTTTGCTGTTGGGGTAGGCCGTCGAAAGAAACACTCATAACGGTAAAGCCTTTGTCTTTATAATCGTTGTAAATTTTAACTAGCATGGGGTTTGCCGCTCTACAGGGGCGACACCAAGCAGCCCAAAAGTCCACTAAAACCACCGAACCTTTCAGGTCAGATAAGCTTCTCATTTGCCCAGTTGTATCGGGTAAAGTAATGTCTGGAGCAGGATTACCAATAGCAATTGCTTCTTGTTTTGCTTTCATTTCGTTTTGCATAGCAACTTGCTTTTTAATACTCTCGAGCTGCATATTAAAATTCGTGGCATGTGGATTATTTGGATAAGCAATGCTTAAGGCAGAATCTACTTTAATATAATAGTTGAGGTGATCCTCAGCGCCAACTAATTGTTTTTGGGCCAAGCTTTGGGGCCATATAAATAAGTTTGCCATATTGCCTGGGTCTTCGTCAATTAAAGCGCGCAATTCAGCGCCAGTGGCATCAACTTTATTTTCAAACTCAGTTTGTTTGGATGCACGGATCGCCATAAAATTAGCGCTATCGCGATATTGATTGATGTACGCTCCAAGGCTATCAATGTATTTACCTGCTTCGTAAACGATATCGTTGATGCGCTTAATACGGATACTTTCTTTATTACCGTTAATGTCGTAATTACGATCTAAGCCTTCAATTACGGGATCGATAGTAATGTTAATATTTTCTGAACCATTAGTAAAGAAAGGAATACGGATATCATCCGCTTCCAACATTAAAAAGTCGGCTGTATCAATTTGGATATCGTAAGTAAAAACTCCGTTATCCGATTTAAGCGTATCTAAATTTTTCACCGCATTGGGTGATAGTTTCGCAATGATAATTTCACTAGTTCCTTCGGCACTAATTCGAATACTGGTTTGGCCAGGTCCACCTTGTTTTTGACAGGCAACAAATGCCAATGCCATTAGGCTTAAACTTAAAAGTTTTCGCATGGGTCTATTTTTCTAGAGATTGAATTACAATTTTACTTGCCATTTTAGGGTCGGCTTTTCCCCCTGATAGCTTCATTACTTCGCCCATAAAAAGACCGGTTAGGCCTTTCTTTCCAGCTTTGTATTCGGCTACTTTATCAGGATATTTCGCTAAGGCAGCGTCTACCCAGCCTTGCAGCTCATCGGTATCACTTTCTTGTAAAAGGTTTAATTCCTTGGCTAATGCTTCAGCAGATGCATCAGGAGCGGCAATAAGGGCTTTAAGCAACTCTCCGTTAGCGGCAGAATTGCTGATGGTTCCTTTATCTACCAAATTAATTAGTTCGGCAATAGTTGCGGCCTTTAATGGGAAATTTGAAATATGCATGGCCTTTTCATTAAGATAAGACTTAATGCTCCCCATCATCCAGTTAGCGGCCGCTTTGTAGTTTTCGGTATGCTCTATTATATCTTCGTAAAAAAGGGCGATCTCCTTACTTTCCGTAAGAAGGGAAGCATCGTATTCACTCAGATTTAATTTGAGATATTTATTAAAAAGCTCTTTTGGTAAAGGCGGCAAATTTGATTTCACGTCATCAATATAATCCTGCTTCACCAAAATAGGTTGCAGATCAGGTTCATTGAAATAACGATAATCATGCGCATCCTCTTTATCGCGCAGCAACTGGGTTTTACCGCGTGCTGCATCGAAAGTAAAAGTCTGCTGAATCACTTTGTCTCCCCCTTCAATTACCGCAATTTGGCGATTAATTTCGTAGTCGATAGACTTTTGAACATTACGGAAGGAGTTCAGGTTTTTCACTTCTACCTTAGTACCAAATTTCTCGCGGCCTACGGGCCGAACGGAAATGTTAACATCGCAACGCATACTACCTTCCTCCATGTTACCATCGCTAATTTCGAGATAGCGCACCAATTTGCGCATCTCCGTAAGGTAACTGTAGGCTTCTTCGCCGTTTCTAAATTCAGGCTCACTAACTATTTCCAATAAGGGAACACCGGCGCGGTTTAGGTCAATTAAAGTGTTGAAGGGATCAATATCATGCGAGCTTTTACCCGAATCTTCCTCCATGTGAATACGAGTAAGGTTTAAGTTTTTCAACTTGCCTTGCGCGTCTCTAATTTCTATGTAGCCACCGTTGCAAATGGGCGTTTTATCTTGGGTAATTTGGTAACCTTTCGGTAGATCCGCATAGAAATAATTCTTGCGGGCAAATTCGTTTAGTTCCCGAATTTCGCAATTACAGGCAATCCCCAGTTTAACGGCTGCTTCTAAAACCTTTTCGTTAAACATGGGTAAAGTACCCGGATGCCCAAGGCTAACCGGACTAATTTGTGTATTGGGATGCGCACCATATTCGGTAGCATCAGTGGCGTAAGCCTTACTTAAAGTATTGAGCTGAACGTGAATCTCGATACCGATTACGGGTTCGTATTTCGCGCGAATTTCAGCAGGTAGATCGTTCTTTGCC
>TARA_R110002050_G_scaffold585_3_pt1 | contig 11304 bp, 13 predicted proteins | sample TARA_R110002050 | Tara Oceans TARA_R110002050 (sample SAMEA4396988) | marine metagenome | biome: Polar Biome; feature: [DCM] deep chlorophyll maximum layer (ENVO:01000326); material: water (ENVO:00002006), including particulate matter (ENVO:01000060) such as... | depth 25 m
ACTTTTTTTTCAGTTGTTAAATATCCATTGATAATTTCAGACTTCCGCCTAATCCTTCTCGGATAATTCGCATCAAAGTCGAAAGTCGAATATCACTTGCGTTATTCTCAATTCGAGAAATATAGTTTTTAGTGGTTCCAACTTTTTCGGCAAGCTGTTGTTGTGTTAAATGTTGTTTTTTTCTTGCCTCTTGAATTAGCACGCCAATTTTAAAGGTCTCAAATTCTTCTTGAAATTTATCACGAGATTCAGTCCCGATTTTTCCGTACTGTTCATCCAAATGGTCATCAAAGGATGTAATTCTTTTATCTGTTTTCATAATATTCCTTTTTTAATCGTTCCGCTTTTTTAATTTCTTTTTTGGGTGTTTTTTGCGTTTTCTTTTGAAATCCGCTCAACAGAATTATTAAATTTCCTTTATCGAAAAAGCAGAAAATTCGGAATATTCCATTTCCTGCTGAAATTCGCACTTCCCAAAGTCCGTCCGTATTCGTAAGGTTTTTTAAGAATTTTTCTGGAACAATTCGAGTATTTCTTAAAACTAAAAGTGTCCAATCTATTTTCTTACGAACAACGAGCGACTGTTTTAAATAGAAATCTTTAAAGTGGTTTTCGTAAAATCCTATTTCTCTTTTAAATTCGCTCAAGTGTTTAGTCGTTAAATTCAGAACAAAGTTACCTAAAAAGGCAACAATTTCCAAATTTATGAATGATTTTCATTATGAAAACGGATTTTCACGTATTACTGGCAACGGTTTAGGCTAAGGAAAGTTGCGGTTGGTAAACCGTAATTTTCCGATGTTTGTTATTTCGTTTAATTGTTTGTCGGATTTCTCTAATCATTAAATGTAGCAATTTTTTTTAGCCATTGTTGTGTGTAGTTGATTAGGATTTAAAATTGTTTTTCCATAAATCTATAATTTCTAAAGGGAACTTTGGAATAAGATCTTTATCATTCCGTAATCTATTAAATTCAGACAATAGGTTTTCTGGATATTCGATAACAAATTGTAATTTTTCAAAGCCACCATTTTTTTCAATGGACTCATATATTTTATAACTTATATAATAATCATAAGTTGGTCTACGTGGAATAGTTTTATCTTCAATTTCTCCATTGCAGTATTTTTCTAAAAGAAAAGAACTATCGTCCCACATTTTGGTATTGAACTCAGAAAAAGTACTAAGAGGCGTATCAGAATTTTCAATTTCAATTAAAGCTTCGACAAAATTTTCATAAAGTTTTTTTATTAATTCTTTATTAATGTACAACTCTTTCACTTGTGAACTATAATCTATAAAATTGATTTGTTGAGCAAGGCCTTCTAAAATTATTCTTGATTGAAGTTTGAAAATAGCTTTTTCTTTATCAGATTTTTTCTTAATTCTACTATTTAGCCAGTTAGAATAGATAACGTGATGAAGTTCGTGACTTAGCACCTTGGTAAAAGTATTTATATTAAAATCTGTAAATCCAAGAATGTCCATATAAATAATATTTTCATTTCTAAAACTTCCTCTATTTCCATCAAAACAAAATGCAATTTCAACATTCTGATTCTCTTCAATTATGTTTGGAAAATACTTTTTACTCAAACTTATTGACTCGTACTTTATTCTTTCTGAATTATTTTCTAACTCATTAATAAAATCTATAGCTTTTATATTATAATCGTTTTTCCAATATTCTACCCACGAGTTTGCAATTCCACCACTCATTGCTGTACCTTTATACGGTAAATTCAAAAAGGCAAACTTAAAAGCTTCTTTTCCCTTGAATTTTGTTGAATCGGTGAATGCTGAAGTTATGTCACTTAGTTTTTTATATACTGGTAATTTAAGAAGGTTATCAATCTTTTTATTTAAAACCTTGTTGATTTTATTTCTATTATAATTACTGATTATTTGATTTTTTGAATATTCAATCGTGTCTAATTCAATTTTTGATTCTTTTTCAATGAAATCGATTAGTTGAATAAATTTAATTGCTGGTTCAGTGTTAAAATTCAATAATATTTTAGGTTCCTTTTCGCATCCTATGAAAATTATAGAAATTAATATTAGCAAGGATAAATGTTTCATTTTAGCAGTTTTTTTTCAATTACACACAACGGTTTTGTATAGGGTTAGTGTGGGAGTTGGAAATCGTATGATTTTCAGCCTAGCACTAAGCTTATACTTATTTGTGTTTTTATCTTAGTCGACCTAAAAATACTTAAATAAGTAGAAGTGACATAGTAAACAGACACAAACCTTTGATGTAAACCATAAAAACCCACATTAACCTTATACGGTGTTGTAAAACGTTTTTATTCAGACTAAAATCTGTAACCTATGCTTATTGCACGACGATTAATGATGTTATGGTCTGTTTTGTCGGCATTAAATAAATTTCCTCCCATACCCCATAAAGCTTCAAAAGAAATTCCGCTTTTGGTAACCCATTTGTAACCAAGACTTAAACCAAGAGATAAATCAATTACATCAGGGCCTTCATTTAGAGTTAAATTTCCATCTAAATCAATTAATTGTTTTCCATCGGTTGAACCTATTGTCGCAAACCCTTCTGTAAAAAATCCTGCTGTATATTTCTTCCCAAAGTATCTTCTGTAAAAAGGTGATATTTGAAAATTTACATCCTCATCATATTTTTGGCTAAAAGAATATAAACCAGTTATTCCAAATGAAGATTTTTTATTTATGCTTCTTTCATAAGTTCCTTCAAAAAGTCCTAATGCTGTAAAATAAACATTAAGTTTTATTTCGTTTTTCTTTTCTAATGATTTAAAAGTTGTTTTATTTTGACTTTGTCCATTGACAGCAAGAACTGAAAATAGTATAACTATTGTTAAAAAGGTTTTTTTCATAAAATGTAGATTTAAATTGTTTTTTTAATTTTAATTGTAAATGTGTATTAGTGTTAAATTATTTTAATGTCATTTTTTGTATGTTTTTAATCCTTTTTTTATTAGCCAAATAGCTAAAATTATTTCTTGTAATATAAGAGGTGTAGATATAATTATATATACAGTTGAAATAACTTCAATTAATTGAAATAGAATTAAAAAGCTAGAGATTATTATTAAGATATTTCCGGTTATTCCCCAAACAGATATCCATTTTGGGATATTTTTTTCTTTGTAAAATATACTGTATAAAAATAAGTTTCCTATCCCAGTTGCTAAGATTACACCAAAATGATTAATTAAATCTCTAGAAATTTTTAAAATTTCACCAGTTGTTTCATAAAACATTAAATTTGGATTTATTCCAATTGAATAATTTTTACTCAAAATGATAAAGGCAGGTAATAATATTATTCCTAGTAGCTGAAATACTCCAGCCATAAATCGAAATCCAAAAAATCCAATAGAAAGAATGCTGTTATACTGTTTTAATAGGGGATACAATATTAATGCAAAACCAATATAAATTGGAATTAGAAGAAACTGAAAAAATGCTCCAATATAAATTTGAGTTTTATTTGAATAAACAGTTTCAAGATATTTTTCATTTTCAACCGAAGGAATAATACTTAAAAGACCAACAATAATTCCAATTAAAATTAAAGTTCCTGCTATTTTTGAAATTTGTTTACTTCCCATATACTGCAAAAGTAGATGGATATATTTTTTATTGCGTTGACTATAGTTAAGAAATTATTTTTTATTAATTATCCTTTTTCTTATTCTGCTTAATGATTCTGGCTTAATACCTAGATAACTTGCTATTTGGTGTTGAGGAACTCGCTGAATTAATTCAGGTCTCATTTTTAGCATATTTAGGTATCTTTTCTCAGGGTTAGATATTTTAAAATTGGTAAAGGATTCTTGATTTTTAGCCATTATTACTTCTCCAATAACTCTGGATAAAGATTCTAATTGTGGATATTTTTGAAATGTTTCTTTTTCCAATTTAGGATTTCCTACACTAACTATAACATTTTCCATACACTCTAAATAATAATTGGATGGTTTAGAGTTTCCATAATTTAACGGTGTAACTACTTGTTCTTCCGTATAAAACTCAATAGTTTTTTCTTCTCCATTTTCAATAATATAGCTTCTTATACAACCTTTTAATAAGAAATAACATTCATTTGAAATATCTCCTTCTTTAAGTAGGATAGTACTTTTTTTAAAATTTTTAATAAAAGTATTTTTTGTAATTGCATCTTCTAACTCATTAGTGATTTTAGTATATTTTGAAAGGTATTTTATTATTTCGTTTTTCACAGTTATATAAGTTTTTCGGTAATGTTTTACAACGGTTTTGGCTAGGCTTTGTGCGGGAAGAAAATCGGTAAGATTTTCAGATACGGACTAAGCCGAAGCTTTTTGTTTGGATTTGTTTCTTTGATTTCACAAAGCCAAATCAACAAGATTTGGCGACTTAGTAAATATACACAAAACTTTGAGAAATCACAGAACCCGCATGAAGTTTAGCCGGTGTTGGGCATAGGTTTTTTTATTCAGCATTTTTTATCAAATATTCCAATCTTTTAATATTAAATATTGAATCTAAAATTTCATAAATGTTTTCTTTTTTACCAATTCTGTATTTCTCAAAAATAGTCAATTCATAAGTTAACTCTTTTAAATTTAAAGTTTCAGGTAAATAAAAAAGATTATATGATGTTTCAGATTGTTCCAAGTAGTATAACCAAGGAATAAACACTGAAATAACTTTTTGATTTGAGTTTTCTTTTAGATATTCATCATCTATTATTAATTTTTCAATAAGAACTTTAAACGCAGTTTTTTCAGTTTTAAAAACGTTGATTAATTCATAAGCATTTCTTTCAATATTTTCGCGAGTTTCACTAGCAAATTCATATGATTTAGAGTATGACATTCCAAGCAAATGATTTCGTGCTTCAAGAATTAGATGCTTAGCAAAAACTTCTTTTTCAAGCTCAAAAGATTCAATTAAAGACTTTTTGCACAATTTTAAAATCTCAATAAGTTCTTTGAAGTTATTTAAATAATCTCCTTCATATTTATATTTTCTTAGGAGTTTAAAATATTCTTTCATATAAAGAATTAAATTTAATATCTAGCCGTGCATTCAACTTATGCCCAACGGTCTTGTATATGAAAAGTAGCGGATTTTTAGCACTAACTTTTCGGTTTGGTACTGACCTTAAATTTATGAAAACCACTTTAGATTAAGCACTTAAACCGCTATTTTTTATATACGTTGTTGTAAGTAGTGCTTTTTTCATTCAGTTTGGTTTTCCGATGCTTGTTATTTAGTTCAAATGTGAGCGTTGGCAAGACATACTCTTTTGCAATTTTGGGTTTAGCGTTGGCTGTGGCGAATTGCGAATGTGTATGGCTTTGAGCGTTGGCTTAATTCAGATTATTTTTAAAATTTTCAATCACATTGTTTGTGTAATTTCTCATATCTTCAAAATTTTCACTAACCATAGTTATATCTACAAACTCTTTCAAATCGTACGGTTTAATACTCACATCATATTCGTTTGACTTACCTCTTACAATTGAAAAGTCAAAGAATTCTCGGACGTCTTGATGAATTGTTGGTGCTACAAATGATAAATATTTTATTAACCTATCATCAAACTCCTCATTTGAATACAAATGTCTGATAACATTTGCAGTTTCGTGATTTAATTGTTGGGTTTTATTTCTGATTAATGTTACTTCTATCAACCAATATAATTCTTTAGAGAAAATCTCTATGTCTCCTTTGTTTCCAGGTGCGTGAGAATATGGTTTTCCAATATGGTCGGCTTTATAATTTGGTCTAATAGCATATTCTTTTCCATATTTTAATGCGATTAGAATTGAAATAAAAAACTCTAACTTTAAAGGTTCTGGAATTTCTTTAAACTCATCAATAACTGTTCTCCTTGTTCCGATTTTCTCAATACTCTCAACAATTATTTCTTCGTTTATTCCGTAATCTTCAATTATACTGTAAATTTTGTTGACATATTGCTCTCCGTCAATAACGTCTTCTTTTCTAAATGAAGTTATCAGTTCAAACAATTCGTCATTTTGAGTGTTAAGTTTATCAAAATATTTAATTGCGACTGATTTTTCTTCCTCACTTAATTTGAAGTCAAACTTCAAAAGTTTTTCTATATATGTGAGTTTACTTTCGTTAATTTGAATTAGTTTTTTGCCTGTAAATCGAATAGAAATAAAACCTGAAATGATAAAAACTCTACGTACAACATCTGGATAATCTTGCGTAATAGTCTTAAACTTCGTGTTGACTTTGTATTCGTTTTTTACAAAATCAAAGACTGCATCATAATCTTTAAACTTATTATTTTCTAATAATGTTAGAAACTCTTTTACATTACCATTTTTGCTAAACATTGCTACAATGAATTGGTCGTAGCTTAAAGATTTTCCATTTTTCCTCAATTCAAGTAGAACATTCAAAATAAACACGAAAAAGTTAAAATCATTACTTACGTTTCGATAAGGGTTTTTACGATTATATTTTATTGCTTGTATTGAAAAAGCCTCTTGTTCATCAATTTCTGATGAGATTAATTTTTTACAAATTGCTGAAAGTTTAAAAGGCTCATTGTATTGAGCATAAACAAAACCTAATTCTGAAGGTGTTCGCATATAAGTCCAAAAGCGTGAAGTGTAACCAGCTGGAAAACCACCATCTGCTCTTCGTGTGCTGTTTACTTCAATAACTTGGTCTTCAATATCTTCAAGTTTTGTGTTTTCAGTAATTTCAATTTCGTTACTTGAAACTATACCATCGAGATAGAGTTTAGAAACTATTTTTAGTAGGTTTTTATCATTTAGTACTGTTCCTTCAAATTCAGAAACAGCACTTAATATTTCAATATATCTCTCTGGATTCCTAACTGCTGTCTCAAAAGCCATTTGTTTATGAGTTGGCTTTCTTCTTATTCTTTGTTTTGCCATTTATTAAGTGTAGATTTCTGTTGCACTCATTGTTTTTTGAGATACAGATTTATTCGGTTGGTAATTTGTTATTAAAACCTCTTTAAATTCTTTATTAGAGTTATCGTGATAGCTAATGTAATTACTTTTTATATCTAATGAATAATGATTTTCACTCCATTTTAAAAACTGTTCGTTTATTTTTCCTTTATAGTGAGTTACATTCGATATTGCAAAATTGATATTTTGTTCATCTAAATATTCAAGAAATTTGAGTAATCTTTCTTCTGTTTCTTGATTCCATAATTTGTTATACTCGCTAAACGTAATCAAATATGGTGGGTCAAGATATATGAAATCATCATCTTGAAAGTTTATGTTTTCAAAAAAGTCAAGAAAATCTAAATTGTGAAAAGTTGTATTCTTTTTTTTAATTAAATCAAAATAGTTATTTAATGCAGTTAAAGTATTTTTGTTAAAATCAACATTTCCAACAGGTAGATTATATTCTCCTTTTGAGTTAAATCTTAACATACGATTAAAGCCATAAATCAAAAGAACATACAAATGAAGAGTTGAATTAGCCTTACCGGAATTATAATCTTTTTTAAGTTTATTAAATCCTTCTTTATTGAATTTTGCGTAATAAGTTTTTTTCCATTTATCTCTCAATTCTTGAGGAACAACATCTTTTATGTATGAATGGGATAATTTGTACTCTTGAATTATTTTAGAAACATTTTTAAAAAACAAATCAGGATTTTCAGATTGTTTTTCCAAGAAGTTATGAATTTCAATAACATTCGAGTCAATGTCGTTTAATAAATATTCGTTTGCATTGACATTCAGAAAAACTGAACCACCACCAGTAAATGGCTCAATAAAACGATTTATTGTTTTAGGAAAATATTTACTGATTTTTGGATAAAGTTTATACTTATCTCCAACATAAAATAGTGGTGAGCGAAATGCTTTATTTTTACTTGTCATATTTTTTTGTTAGAAATAAAAATTCTTTGTGGTCATTAAAATCGGTTTTTCCTGTATTGAAATATGTATGTGATTGCTCAAAAGTTTTAGTTTCTCCAACATTATTGAGTATTTCTGTTATTTCTTCGAGCGTAATTTTGTTTTTGGAAGATTTACTTTTTGATTTGTAAGTATTATTGTAAGAAACCGCTAAATATTTTACATCTAAATTTTCTACTAAATCCTTAAAAGTGTCTTTTGCTTGAACAGTACAATATTTGCTCATATTCTCTGGTTCAGGTTTTAATGCAACTCCGTATAATTTTGGCTTTTTCCATTGTACAAGATTTTCGTAAATATGATAAAACCTGCTGTATTGTCTTGAATTATATGGTGGGTCGATATAGGCAATATCTCCTTTGATATTTCTTACTAATTCATTCGCATCTTCTTGATAAATTTTTGCTCCTTTAAAGTCAGAAGTTTGAATTAATTTAAAATTCAAAGGTCTTTTTGTAATTGGTTTCTTAATATATGCGTCAAAGTGACCAACAGTATTTGCAAGTCTGTCAATTGTATAAATTAATGACGTGAGTAAAATTGCGTATTCTCTCGAATTTAGTTCATTATTTTTTTTCTTTTTCTCAATATCTTGTCTTATGTATCCAATTTGTTTTGAAATTTCCTTTTCATAAAATTTACCTCCGAAGTTTTTTGAAAAATAGTTTTCTCTTATAGATTTTGAGTTTAAAGTATTGTATTCGTTTGCTAATTCAACAAGTTTGTTTGAATTCCATTTTAATGTACCGTAAAATGCTTGATAAGTTATATTGTTAGAGTAGAGTATGTCATTTAGAATTACGGTTTTATATTTTTCCATTGCAGATTTTGCTACAATTGAAGTTCCAGAAAAAATGTCAATAAATGTTCCATTTCCTTCTGTTTCCGATTCAATAATTTCCATTATCCAATCTGTCAATTTTGCCTTATTTCCAATATATCTACGACTTTGTAGTTGGAATTTGTCTTGATTTTTATAATCATTGAAAAGATTTAAACCATATTTTAATTTTTGTTCTGCTAAATGAAAACCTTCAAGACCTAAATCCTCATTTTGAACTTCATAGATTATTTTGTCACTAATTAGTTGTCTAATTAAGTCATTTTCGCTGTAACTATAAAATTCAGCTAAACTTTGTACTTGTGGCTTTGTTGGAAGTCTTTTCCCAGTTTCAATTCGGCTTAATGAGGTGTAGTTAATTGAAGTTTTATCAGCAACTTCCTGTAGATGAAAACCTTTCGTCTCTCGTATTTCTTTTAAGGTATCTCCAATTGAAACTATTGTGTCCAACATAATTTGACTTTTTTTGTCAAATATAAAAATATTCTTGAGAATTCAGATGTGTGCGTTGAAAAAAAACAGCTCTTTTATTTTTTTTAGGCGTTGGCTTTTCGCGTTGGTAAAAAAATAAATGTGCTGTTTGAGCGTTGGCGTTTTTAGTTCAAATGTTCAATTTTAGCACGATTTTCGCATTACTTACAACGGTTAGTATATGAAAAGTAGGCGATTACGAAGCACTGAACTTTCAGTTAAGCACAAAGTTTGACACGAGCCAAAAGCCTTGAATTTACTACTGTTTTGCCTATTTTTTATATACATTGTTGGCGGTAGTTTTTTATTTTTTCGGTAGATATAGTTTCATTTTTCCGATTTCTAATTCGTCTAAATGTCCCATTTTGCTTTCGTCTTTTGTTATCAAGTGCAGATGCAAAAATGAGTCGTGATGTGTAAAAACTCCTTTGTGTTCAGTCGAGAAAAATCCGATTATTTCAGCATCTTCTTTTCCAATATTGTAATTTGTCTGACCTTGATGTGCTTCATCTGGCGATGTCACTTTTGTTCCTTCGGGTAAATTCTGAATATGGATAATCGCACTTGAAACCTGTCCAATTATTTTAAAGGTGAAAGGTCTTTTGAATTCAGTCGTTTTGTCGACAATGAATTTTTCTAAATCTTGAATTGTTTTAACGTTAGAAGGCAAATCTATTTCGTTCCATTCAGTTACGTTTCCATAAACAAAGAATGGTGCTGATGTATTAAAGGTTTTTTCAACTGTCATTGTTGAATCAGAAGTAACTTTTGACACATAACTCTTTCCGTTATTAATCAGCAATTCGCCTGTCAAGAAACTTACAGGTCCAAGTCCATAAAGTCCATTTTTCTCCGAAATAGTGTCAAGATCAATGCTACTTCCTAATTCGCCTTTCCACATCACGTTTTTCATTGCACCTACAATTTTAATATCGGGATAGATTTCTGTTTCTTTTGTGTTCTTTTCTTTCGGTGTCGAATTGCAACTTATAAGTCCAATTGTCAGAAGTCCGAATGCTAAATGCTTAATGTTCATATTGTTTTTTCGTTTTTCTTAAATTACCGCTAACGTGTTTTTGTATGGTTTGTTGCGTGGTTAAGCAATAAAGCTAATAAATATTAACTAACCAAGAAAATTCGCGAGGATTTTCGCAAGTAAGCTATTTGCAAGCAATAAATTATACAAGGTGTTGGCAAATCGTTTTTTATTCAGATTATAGTTTTTCATTCCGCCAATTTTAAAGCGAATGATTTTAAATTCAAATATTATGTCAGAAAATGCAACTGCTTTTATAGCAACAGAATTAATTAAACAAACAGAAGTTGAAAGTTCTCAATCTTTAATGTGGATTATTTCCTCAATGAATAGATTCTTAATTCTAAATCCAGAAATGTCTCTTTTAGATTATAAGAGAATCATTGGAAATTCAGCTCCTGAAACTTATAAGGCTTTTAATGATGAAATGAAAATTAAAAACCTTAAAATAATTGTGTAGGATCTTTATATTTATAAAACCAAAAACCTTGTTCGTTTAGAATCTTTTCGTGTCTGTCGTCATTAGCTATAATTAGGTATTCAGTTAAATGTCTTCTTTCGAAATTTTCATAAGATTGATAAGCACGCATTTGTCTTATTAATTCTCCACAACTTGGGATTTGTGTTTTAACTTCAATTAATATGTCTTTTGTACATTCTACATATTCTTTTGAATTCTTAAAATAAAACTTACCTTTAATACCAACGAAAAGGTCAATAAATCCAACAATCATTCTATAATTTCCGTTAATATGCATTATTTGATGTTCCCATTTTGCTCCAAGTACTTTAAAAGGATTTGGATTGTCTTTCATTATCGTTTCAGAAAGGATTTTTTGAATATTCTCACAAGTCCAATTTTGAATAATATCGTGTTTGGAATTCTTCTTGTCAGTTTCAGAAAACCCCAATTTTTCAAGATGTGTTTTAGCTTTGATTCTTCCCATAGTTTAAATTCAGATTTTGAGTGAGTAATGTTTGCCAACGGTCTTGTATATGAAACGTAGCGTATAAATAGACGCTTACTT
>TARA_R110002050_G_scaffold8396_8_pt1 | contig 11298 bp, 12 predicted proteins | sample TARA_R110002050 | Tara Oceans TARA_R110002050 (sample SAMEA4396988) | marine metagenome | biome: Polar Biome; feature: [DCM] deep chlorophyll maximum layer (ENVO:01000326); material: water (ENVO:00002006), including particulate matter (ENVO:01000060) such as... | depth 25 m
AATGATTTAACGTATAAGGTTAATATTGATTCTGCCTGGCAGCGTATTAAAGTGCGCCAACCAGCCCCTGATCAATTTATGTATGTGATACAAAAGATTGCCAAATGGCGTGAGGAACAAGCCATCAATGAAAATATTCCGCGCCAATTTATTATTCGGGACGATGTTATTGCAAAACTTGCCACTGTGGATTTAAACCAAATTGATTATGTGAACCACATTAATGTAAGTCATAGGGTTAAAACTGCCTTCATTCCTTTTGCAAAACAAATAATTAAGGAAAGTTACGAACCTAAGATTAAGATTATTCGTCCAAAAACCCCGAAACAATTAAAGTTTTCAAAAGACTGTCTTGAGATGATGAAACTGCTTCTTAAGATTAAGGCCACCAAACATAAGGTAGCTGAACGTTTAATTGCCAGCTCTGAAACTCTTAAAAAACTGTGCGCGGGAAAGAAAGATATTTCTGTCCTTCAGGGTTGGCGGAAAGAAGTATTTGGGGATGATGCCGTTAGAATGTTAAATAATCAAGTTGGCCTACAGCTAAATCGGCGTAAAATCGAAGTTGTTGATATAGTAAAATAACCCTTATTCCACCTGCATCCCATACGCAACGTCATAAATTTCAATCCTTATGGGATCGTTTCAAGATGCGCTTTCAGCGTGCAACAGCCTTACTATTTACAAGAAATTCTTTTATTTTTTTCGTTCATTGAAATGCAAATAAAAAGGCCCATCTTAAATACAGAGATGACTAATTTTTATTAACTATTAGAACGAGATGAGAAAATGCCCCCTATCCAAAAATTACTTTGGGCGGTTTTATTACTTTTGAATTCGACAGTGCTGTATGCTGCCGAAGAAAGTGATCAACACCCTATACGCGCGGAAAAAAGAATTCGAAGCTTAGATGCAGAAAGTTCACCATCAGCCAGTCCAACAGAGGTCACAGACACCGAAGAAGGGGCTGAAAGGGCGAAAAAATATAAAGGATCGGATTTAGATCATGCAGATATACCTGCAACTGCGGCCACGTCTTCTGCAACTTCTTTAACCTTAGAAGACTTACATGACTTAATTTCCACCTGCCTAGATTTTGATGATTTTACCTCAGCACGTCATTATCTTGCATTAGCCGCAGAAAAAGGGGACAGCAAGGCGTCCTATGACTTAGCCAAAATGTTTTGTTCTGAAAAAGGGGGACCTATAGATTACTCAGCAGCAGTTGATTATTTTAGAATTGCGGCCGATAAAGGGCACATAAACGCCCAACATTATTTAGGCAAAATTTTATATAGCGAAGAAGGCGAGCAAGATATCGGCAGAGCCTGTTATTACTTTGAATTAGCCGCCCAAAAAGGACATATAGAGTCCACATATTACTTAGCCAGAATTTTATATAGTGAAGAAGGCTGGCAAGATATTTCCCGCGCCTATTATTATTTTGAAATTCTTGCCAACAAAGATCATGAAAAAGCCACATATTACTTAGCCAAAATTTTATATAGCGAAGAAGGCTGGAAAGATATTCCCCGTGCCTATTATTATTTTAAAATTCTTGCCGACAAAGGTCATGTGAAAGCCCATTATTACTTGGCTATTATACTCAGCAACATAGGAAATCCATTGAATTTGTCTAAGGCACGCGATTATTTATATTTTGCTGCAGAGAAAGGGGATAGCCGTTCCCAATATGAATTCGCCGTTATGTTGCGCGACGGTTTAGGGGGACCTCCAGATTTATCTAGAGCACGTGATTATTTTGTTCTTGCTGCAATCCAAAGCCATCCCCATGCACAAGAAGCCATTTCTTCTTTGCCTCCTATAAGTGGTGCGGGGTAATAACGGGAAAACCTTATATAGGATTAAAGGTATACAAACATAAAAAAAGGCGCCCTTTTTTAAATCTATAGGATGCCCTTATTTCTTTTGAATGGGTTTGTTTAACGCATTAATCTGTGGACAATAGCTGCCAACAAACCACCTATCATTGGCATAACAAAGAAGAACCAAAGTTGTTGCAATGCTGGCCCACCATCAACCAAAGCAACACCAAAACTACGTGCTGGGTTAATGGATGCGCCTGTTACAGGAAGGGCCACAAAATGAGCCACCATCAAAGCTGCCCCCGCTGCCAATCCTGTGAAGCTTGAGTTTTTGGCATCTGAAGACGTCATAAGAATGGTAAGGACCAATAAAAATGTGGCAACAATTTCAACAATTGCCCCAGATGTCATATTAAATCCTGAAGGCGAAAGATTCCCATAACCGTTTGTTGCAAAGGTTGTTATAAATTCACATCCAAACATACCTTTCAAAACTAAGAACAACAAACCTGCCGCCGCAAAGGCCCCAACAAGTTGGGCAACAACATAACTTAAGAATTCTTTCATATCCATGCGGCCGGATAATAACATCCCAAAGCTGACTGCTGGGTTAACATGGCACCCTGAAATAGGGCCTAAAGCATAAATCAACGCCATCAAGGTAACACCAAAGGCCAAAGCCACGCCGAAATACCCAACAAACTTCATCGTAAATAAGGCCGTTCCACACCCGACGAAAATCAAGAAGAAAGTCCCTAAGAACTCTGATAAAAGTTTTTTATTTAAATTTGACATTTTGCCCCTCTGTTTTGCTTAATTAATTAAGTATAAAAAAATTTTATATAATTTTTTTAATAGGGGCAAGAGAAAAAGTGTGTTGCAAGAATTTGGCGGACTTTTGCGATTATCTTTAATATTTAAGGCTGGAGTTTAAAATTATACTCAAATTCCATTGAAATAATAATTTTTTTAATGTACAAGTCAGCATTAAAATAAATTTGTAAGGATGGAAAAAATGAAAAAAATATTATTTACAACTACCTGCCTTCTGTTAACAATGTCTTGTAGTAACTCATATGCAGCAGCTGCTGCCTCCGCAAAAGGAGTAACAGAGGAGATAGAAATATCCCCTGCTAAAGCAGCAGTAGGGCCCCGATTAACCCTTTTTAGAGAATTAGCAGAAGAAAAAGATATTCCACCACACGTCATAGAAGACGTTTCAGAGTATTATTTAAAAGCTGTTGATGATTGTCTTGCAGGCATGTCAAAAAAGAGGCAAGATGTAGTATGGGGGTGTATACTTCAAGATCTGCAAGAAAATCCAGATGCTGTTAAATATTTTGCTGCCCAAAATTTCTTCATGTACTATGATGGTGAAATTAGTGAAATGCCAGATGATGAATTTAATGCAAGAGTCAGATCTACTTTGTTAATAAATGAATTTACAAGTAGTGTTAATGCAACAGCTTTATATAAAATAAATCCTATATATGTCTTTACAGGTCTCTTCAATAACAGTGAAAAAAGTGTCGAAGATAAAGAAGAAATGATTGCATTTTTTGTTAAAGAAGTTGCTCCTAGAATGGGGGATTATTTTTGCCATGCATTTGGTCACATCGGATCCGCGAGAGAACAGGTTGCCAAATACTATATATTGGGCAGAGAAGCATATTTAGCCCAAATGTAATTTGGGTCTGTATACTCAATATTTATTACCTTTAATTCCCCTTATGAAATTTACCTAAGGGGAATTTTAGTTTCTCCTTACAAATTCTGTCTTAGATCTTATATATTTTTAAAACCTTATTTTGTTTAATTAATTCGCTTCATTCACCCATTATCATTGTCTGATTTGATCCCTCTATGCTAAAGCTTCGGGGGATCAAGCCGTGGGATAGTAATGCTATCACAGAGGTAATTCTTGATACCGTCATAGCTCTGAGGCAAAAAAATTACCCTGGCCAAAATTAAAGGGAAATTGTATGCGTTTTATGCATGATATAATATATTCAGTAATTTCAATTCGTTGATGTAGATTTTTGCTGTTTTTAGAGTGGTTTATGCTGTTTTTTTATTTTCAAGCTATGTGCATGGATACTTTTTTTATTAAAATTTTTGGGAATCTTGAAGTTTTATTGCCTATATTTTAAGCAATTTATTGTTATTGAGGTGCAAATTAAAATACTCCAATTGCTATTATTATGCATACCTGCGTCAATATGTCCAGATTTCGCCCACACTTAACGGGAAATGAGGCGCAAGAGTTTGGAAACACTGGGGTTGCTCCCCCCAGTCAAGCCGGGGGATAACAACAGTGTATGGGATGACGGCAGTGGGGATGAATGAGAGTTTCTGACTTCTGCTGTCGACACACCAGAATGACACCTTCCCATTGCCGTCATTACCCGGCTTGATCCCCCTACGCTTCTTCGAAGCTTCGGCGCGACAGGCCGGGTAATCCAAGGCTGAGTTCACCGCATCATTTATCATTCTGGGTTTAGCCTGTCCTGGACTCCGATCCAGGATCCAGAAGTCACGGGAAGATAAAGTGTTTGGGGGTAAACTGCAGTACAGATTTCCGGATCAAGTCCGAAATAACACCAGTGGGTCCGGAATGGAATAACAATAAGTAATGATAAGAAAGTTTGAAAAAGCGAAAAAGGGCCGTGATGGCCCTTTTTTTGATGTCTATATCAGGTCAGTTATATAACTGAAACGTATTGACGTCCCTGTGTCTTTTTCACAAAGTTCACCCGACCGTCTTTAAGGGCGAATAATGTGTGATCTTTACCAATTCCAACATTTTGACCTGGATGATATTTTGTTCCACGTTGACGAATAATGATGTTGCCTGGAATAACTTCTTGGCCACCATATTTCTTGACCCCTAAGCGCTTGCTTTCTGAGTCGCGTCCGTTTCTAGAACTACCACCAGCTTTCTTATGTGCCATTTCTTACCTTCCTTACTTCTTATCTACTGCCGCTGTCTTTTTTTCAGCAGGTTTCTTTGCTTCAGTTTTAGGGGTTTCCGCTTTCGGAGCCGCCTTCTTATCTTCTGTTTTCTTTGGTGCTGGCGTTGATCCCGCACCTGCAACAGACTTACCACCAACAAGAATATCTGTGATTTTCAATACTGTTTGATGTTGGCGATGACCTTTTTTACGACGATAGTTTTGACGACGCTTTTTCTTAAAGACGATAACTTTTTTCGTACGTGTGTGATCTTCAACCGTTGCTATCACTTCTGCTTTTTCAACAAACGGTTGGCCAATCGTTGTTTTGCTGTCATCCCCAAGCATCAAAATTTGGTCAAGAATAATTTCTTTCCCAACTTCTGTGTCAAGTTTTTCAACAGATACAACGTCGTTTTTTTGTACTTTTATTTGTTTTCCGCCTGTGCGAACAATTGCAAACATTTTTAAACTCTCAAAAAAAATTTTAATTTACTTATATATACTCATCACATTTACAAGTTTCCAGTCCTAAAAGTCAAGAAATTTCTTAAATTATTAAATTTATATAGAAATTAACGATTTATAAGACTTATTGGGCAAGAACTGGTTGACCATAAGCCCCCCCTTGCTGAGCATATCCATATCCTTGCTGAGCATATCCATATCCTTGCTGACCATATCCATATCCTTGCTGAGCCATTGCCTGGGCCTGTTTAACTGAATCATTTGCCAAAACCCCCTTCACGGCAGAACTAACCGCACCTAAAATACCGTCTCTCCTTCTCCGGGCTTCTGCTATCACATCCGCCTTTGCTTTATAGATATAACGCATACTAAAGTCTTCCAGACAGGCTTTGACCCCTTTTAAATTCTTTGTACTATTTTCCCGTAAACAGGCGGTACATGTTGCCCCGACACTTTCTGAACTTAGGCAAAACTTAGATGCACAAGTATTGGTACAAACCTTACTCAGAACCTGTGAACAGGGTGTTACAATTGTACGGGCCCCTGTTACTTTTGATGTATCTGCCCCAGCGCCTCCGATTGCAACAGCTGCCACACCAAGCGCCCCGGCTGCAACGTTTTGGCGTGTTTTTGACCCCAAAACAGTAATTTCAACATAAACTTGGTCAGGGTCTGGTACCTTATTGCAAAATTGGATGGCAATTAAATTCGTAATACCTATGGCACTTGCTTGATCAGATTCTTTTGGAAAAGGAAATTTTATGGGATGTGATTTATCACGCCCATAACCACTTTCATAATAATACACCACGTTTTTCTGAACATAGTCATTCATCATTGCCTTTCGGGAATCATAAAATTGGGTGGTATAGTTCCGCAATCTTTCATTAAGCGAATTATCAGGCGAAGCCGTTGGTTTTCTGCCCCCAAACAAAGAAAACCCCATTGACTGGTGGGCTGTAATTAAAAGACATGCAAGGCAGATATATATTTTCTTCATGGTTACCCCCTGTTAAACTTTTTATAGATTTAATTTATCACGAAAAAAAACCAGCGTCAGTATAAAACGCTGGTTTTTCTTATTCATCTTAAATTTTAGATTAACTATTGATTAATATAGGCAATAAGCTCTGCTTCGCTTCGTCCTGCAAAAAAAGCAGTCACTCTGCTCTGCACGCGGAGGACCCCCCTCGGATCTCCATTTTCTACGGCTTGTAGCATAACCGCTTGCAGCCCTTCAAGTTGTGCCCTAAAAGAATTGCTGGCCGGAGATACACCTCTTAAGTCAGAACGTCGACCGCTCTCAATACCTACTACTGGTGCCTCTGGCGCTTCAAAACTTCTCACATATCTGGAAGGGGCGCTTTGCGGCCTTTCTCCTGCGATTTGTTGTGCCACAGACAGATTACTTATAAGGCAAATTGTTGTTGTGATTAATACGAATTTTGACATAGAAAATACTATTCTTGGTTTGTTTATCATCTCTGCTCCCTATTTAAACGAAATATTAGTTGTAATATTATCACATTTTTTTTAGGCAAACAAGGGAATTTAACAAAAAATGCAACATAATTGTTGCAACAAGCATACACTTTTCTTTTAAACATGCTCTTTACAATATATTTTTTTCCTAGATAATCATGCTTATGCGGCCAAAACATAGACGACTTATTTTAATTATTATTGCTTTAATTTCTATTTCAGTTGGAAGTTATATCGTTCTGTCCACTTTTCAAAAAAATATTGTCTTTTTTTTAACCCCCTCCGAGGCCCTATCAAAACAGAATAGGGACAAGTCTTTTCGTATCGGCGGGGTTGTTCGAGCACAGAGTCTTTCTAAAATAGGCGTAACCTATTCATTCAAATTGATTGACAAAGAATCCAGCATTTCCGTTCAGTATGAAGGCTTACTTCCCGATTTATTTAAGGAGGAATCCACCGTCGTCGTCCAAGGAAAATTCAAAGGAACAAGCAACACTTTTCTTGCCAAAGAAGTTCTGGCAAAACATGATGAAAACTATCAACCCTTGGAAATCAAGAACAAGTTATAAACTTGACATAAAATCGAAAAACATCCCTTATAATAAGAATAAATTGGAACCGTTTTATGCTTATCGAATTTGGACATTATTGTTTGATCTTTGCCTTTATTTTGTGCTTTGCCCCTGTTCTTGGGCGGATTCAGGCCCTTAAATTTTCAGGTCCCTCTATTTTATCAATCACCTATTGGGTGACATCCATTCAATTCATCAGCCTGGCCGTTGCCTTATTAACTTTGATGCATGGTTTTTCAACCAGTGATTTTTCGATTCAATCTGTTGCGTTTCATAGCAATATCAACACCCCGTGGGTCTATAAAATTGCGGCCACTTGGGGTCACCACGAAGGATCTATGTTGCTATGGTGCTTCTTTTTATCTGGATACATGGTGGCCTTTATGCGCAGCAAGTCTTTATCGCAAGAGGTCAAAAAATATGGCTTATTTTTATTAAACACTCTTTTACTAATGTTCTTATTTTATACTTTATTTGCCAGTAACCCCTTTCTGCGCCTCATTCCTTTCCCCATTAATAGTGGGGAATTAAATCCCTTACTTCAAGATCCCGGCATGACCATTCACCCCCCCTTATTATTCTTGGGATATATTGGTTTTGCGATCCCTTTTGTTTTATCTTTATTGGCATTATTAAAACCAGGTATTTTGCCCCCTTCTGCCTTAAAGCCTTGGATTTACACAGCCTGGGGGTTCTTAACATTGGGCATCACCATTGGCAGCTTGTGGGCCTATTATGAATTGGGATGGGGGGGATGGTGGTTTTGGGACCCTGTGGAAAATGCGTCTTTATTGCCATGGCTTTGCGGCACAATTTTATTACACAGCAACTTTCTGGCGCAGAAATCATCGACCTTTTATCGCTTTCATCACTTGGTAAGTATCATCACATTTTTGCTGTGTATTTTTGGGGTTTTATTAATAAGGTCTGGTATTTTAACATCCGTCCATACATTTTCCGTTGATGAAACGCGGGGAATTTTCTTGGCCCTTATTTTTATTATCTTACTGATATTCTCTGTAATAGTTTGGTTCAAAAGCCCCAAAATACCTTACAAAGGCACGACCTTTTCTTGGCAATCAAAAACCAGTTCTTTTGTTTTTCAAAATCTTGTTTTTGTTTATCTTACCTTTATTTTATTGTTTGCCATGGTTTTCCCCATCCTTCAATCTTACGTTGCCAACAACCCTATATCGGTCAGCCCCACTTTTTACATCCAGACGATGGGATATCCTTTCTTGGTTGCGGCCGTGGCCATGATCTTTAGTTTTGATTTTCATAAAAGATTAATCAACCGTCGTACGATTGGGTATACTTTGTTGCTGGGGTTATTCTTTGGTCTATTCACGTTCGTCAACCCCAAACCTTTCCCTGAAATTTGGATTAATACCTTAGGCATTTCAATCGCCCTTGTTTTGATTCTATCCACCACGATTCATCTTTTCTTACCGAAAGAGCCTATCAATAAGAAAGCCGCCTTGGCCCATCTTTGTATTGGGATTATATTATTGGGGGCAACAGGTAACAGTCTTTGGATGCGGGACAAGTTGGCCGTTATGTCAATTGGGGATTCACTTGATATTCAAGGGAAAACCATTACTTTCGAATCCATCACCCCCCTACCCCACACAAATTATCTGGCGTACCAGGCCCAGTTTAGGTTTCAAAATAATAAGGTTATCAAACCCGAACGTCGCCTGTATTATACGCCAAAAACTGAACATTCTGAATCGGCCCTTTATTGGCAAGGCCTGTCTTTATATTATGTGATTTTGGGGGAAACGACCGATCAAAAAAACTGGATGGTTCGTGTTTATTATACCCCCCTGGTTTCCTTGATATGGTTGGGGGGATTATTGTTAAGCCTTTCAATTTTATGGTACGCTTTTAAAAAACGACGGAGGATTTTATGAAGAAATATCACCTACAAATTCTATTAATCGCCTTAACTCTTTTAATCACCCAATCCTGCCTGGCCTTGGATCTTTATTCAGAACGGTCTATGGCTTTGTTTAAAGAGATTCAATGCCCAACGTGCCATTCCCAAACAATTGATGCATCCGAATCATCTGATGCCCAATTACTTCGGTCTGAAGTTTTACGCCTAATTGCGGAAGGTAAATCAGATGACCAAATTCGCAAAACCATTGCGGATAAATATGGGAACCATATTGTAAAAGATTATTCAAATCCCATCATGAAAACATGGGTCTATGCCGTCATGGGATTTATCTTGATTATTTACTTTATTTTAATAAGAAAGCGTAGAAAACGAAAATGATATGGGTTCTGGGGTTTTGTATCACGTTCTTTAGTTTGCTGTGCGGGGGGTTACTTGTCCGTTCAACAAGTCTATCAAAAAATATTATTTGGTTGATTGGCCTATTAATCATTCCAGCTGTTCTTTTGTATTTACATTTGGGCAATCCCCTTTTGCCGGACCATCCTTATCATAAAATCCAACAATTAAGCACGCCTAAGGAAACAATAGATGCCTTTAATGAAATAAAAACCCGCCAAGAAATTATTCAAATAACGCCAAAAAATGATACTGCCTGGTTTGAATTGGGGCGCTTGTATCAAAAAACAAGACAGTTTTACAAAGCAGCCCTTGTTTATAGAGAAGCTTGGAAACTGACCCCTGCATCTTATGATTATAAATTTGCCTATACCCAAGCTTTAATATTTTTTAATAATGGAAAACTTTCCGCCACCACGCTAAAACTGTTAAAAGAATTGCATAAGGAAAACCCCGGGGATAATAGGATTTCTGTATTTTTAACCATAGGACACAAAGATGTGGGGTAAGTATTTAAAGGGCTTGGATAAAACGACTATTCCCAAGAAATTTGTGAAGTTGTGGGCGGGGGATACAGATTCGATTCAACTTACTTTTGCATCTGTCCCTGTGGCCTTGTCAGTCCCCTTAGGTCAAGTTTCAGATCAGGGTTATAGGCTTTTAACAACGAAACAATCGGTGCCATTGGCTTTTAATTTATCACAGACATCTAAGGCTTCTTTATGTTCTTTATATTTAAAGCGTGTTTTATAATTTCGGCGATGCCGCACAACATTCAATAATTTACTGAACATACTTTTATGAATGATTTCTTTATTTTCTTCAGCCAGTTGTTTTGCAAAACGTTGGGCCTGACGTTTGTTGCGAAAAACACCGACTTGAACAGACCAGTTCTTTAACCTTGAAATGCGGCGGGGTCCGGCTTTAGGGCGGGTCAAACGTTCAAAGTCTTTAAGCGTTACTTTTTTACCTTCCAGGATACATTGCATACGGTGATCCCGACGGTTGGCAGACATTTCCCCCATAACAACACCAATGACATGCTTACCATCTTTTTTATAAGTCGCCAATAAATTCCATCCAGCCCGCCGGGTATAGCCTGTTTTTATGCCATACACACCCTCTAAGCGTTTCAGCAATCGGTTGTGATTTTTATACTGACGCCCACGGAATTTAAAAGATTCGGTGGCAAAAATATAAAGAAATTCAGGATGATCACGAACCATGGCCTTGGCCAACAAAGCCATATCTTTGGCCGTCGATAGCTGTTTACAATTGGGCAGACCCGAGGCATTGACAAAATGGGTGCGGGTCATTCCCAATTCTTTTGCCTTTTCATTCATTTCTTTTGCAAATTTTTTCTCTGATCCTGAAACACTTTCCGCCAAGGCTGTGGCCACATCATTGGCAGATTTTAAAGCCAAGGCAAAAATGGCATCTTTTAGTTCAATTTTCTCCTTGGGACGTAGGTAAAGTTTTGATGGAGGAACACGACAAGACCTGCGACTCATCGTCACCTTGAAATCCATGGTCAGTTCTTTCTTTTTCAACTTTTCAAAGACCAAGTACAATGTCATAACCTTGGTAAGGGATGCCGGGTATCGGCGAATATTTGCCCGAGTATCTTGCATGACTTCGCCAGTGGCGCAATCCATCAAAAGGGTCGAATATTTGGCATGGCTAAGAAACGCAAAATTTGC
>TARA_R110002050_G_scaffold235524_2_pt1 | contig 11295 bp, 6 predicted proteins | sample TARA_R110002050 | Tara Oceans TARA_R110002050 (sample SAMEA4396988) | marine metagenome | biome: Polar Biome; feature: [DCM] deep chlorophyll maximum layer (ENVO:01000326); material: water (ENVO:00002006), including particulate matter (ENVO:01000060) such as... | depth 25 m
CTTGCCGCCTGTCACGGTAATAATATGCTGATTATCCCATGAAGAAGGCACTAAATCACCTTGGTTATCTTCAAATTCTGATTTAACAAGGGTATAAGCGAAAGTTCCAAACCAGCCTTTGTAGAGCTTTTGCTGATAAAGAAACTCGAGGCCATAAGCGCGTCCAGCAGAACTGGAAGTAGCAGGTTCGTTGCCAATTACCCCGAAGTCGCTGCCTAAATTGGCGAGGGTAATGCCTCTTTCCAGTAAGAAGGGATAGTTGTTATAGATCTTGTAAAAACCTTCTAAGCTTATTTTAGCCGACCACGGAAGGTAGTAAGCAAAACCACTCACATAATGCTGGGTACTGATATAGGTCAAATCTTGGTTTACCAAAGTACCGGAGGAGTCTCTAAATCCTAGGGCCGTATTAGGCGGTAATTGGTAGTATATGCTAAAGCTATTGTTCCAACTTAATTCGGGCGTAATATTCCAGGCAAGGGCCAGCTTAGGCGAGATTTGGTTGAGAGGATTAGCGGTATTAGCATTAAAGGTATTGCCATCCATGCGTAAGCCTGCGGTTGCATTAAGGCGCTCATCGAAAAAACTTCGGTTTACATTACCGAAGGCAAAATACTGATAGAGCGTTAAGTCGGTACTATAATTTCGGGGTTCAGCGCCTGGCGCCACTCTTAGATCAAGTTCGGAGGTAATGTACTTCGTTTGTTCAAAACCAAAGCCACTAGTAATCTTCCAATTCTCCTCACGGTAAAAGTTTTCTACTCTTAATTTATTTTCAATCTCTTGCGATTGGTAATCCAATAATTTGGTTTTGCTTTCATCATTGTCTTCATACTTAAAGGCGGTATTATTTAGCATGAAGCGCGAGAGGATTACATTGGTATACGACTTCTCACCAAAGTGCGTCCATTTTGCTCCTACCGAGTAGTTCCACTGTTCGTTTACGGGTAAAAAGGCCAATTGAAACTGCTGGGTTTCGGTTTCATTGGCATCTAAGTTTAACTTAAAATTATCGATGGCTCCCAAACCGATTAAGGTCAATTGGTTTTTGTCGTTAATCTTATACTTTACCTTGTATTGGAAGTCGTTATAAGTAGGAAGGAAGGGCAGTTCAAATAGGGTGAAAAGGAATTGCAAATAGCTTCGGCGTGCCGAAAGAAGGAAAGTAGTTTTTTCACTTAAAGGACCTTCAAGGGTTAAGCCTACTTCCGAGGCGCCCACCTGAAAAATTCCGCCAATTTTATCGCTACGACCATCTTTTAGCTTAATATCTAAAACTGAGCTCAGCGAATTAGCTTTTTCAACGGGGAAGGCGGAAGTGTAGAGATCTACCTCACGGATAAAGTTTACGTTTAATAAACCTACGGGCCCACCGCTGCTACCTTGGGTAGAAAAGTGATTAATGCTGGGGATTTCGATACCATCTAAAAAGAAGCTATTCTCATTAGGTGCACCCCCTCTAATAATTATATCGTTTCTAAAGTTAGGAGTGGATGCAACCCCAGGTAAAGACTGAATTACCAAGGAAATATCTTGGTTTCCACCGGGGTTACGTTGAATTTCGTTAATGCCTAAAGTACTCACAGAAACAGGACTTTCTTCCTTTCTTTGAAAACGATCTTGGGCGCTAACTTCTACTTCCGCCAGGGTTTGGTTACCAGCATCGAGGGCAAAGTCTATTACAGCGGGTTTGGATAAACTTACTTGAACTTCGTATTCGGTAATGTTTTTATACCCTACAAAAGAAGCGGTGATATTATAAAGACCAGGTTCAACATTTAAGACGTAATTTCCATCTAAGTCAGTGGTGGCTCCAGTTGTGGTGCCTTCTATTACAACATTCGCAAAGGGCAGAGACTCGTTATTGATTTTGTCGAAAACGCGACCTTTAATAGTTCCAGTCTGGGCAAAAATGCTCATTCCAAAAGTAAGCGCGATAAGGGTAAGTAGGTGTTTCAATTTCAATTTTTTACAAAAGCAAAACCCTAACCAGCGGCTAGGGTTCACAAAAAGGTTTAAAAATTTAAGTTTTTATTTAGCGATTGGGTAAACCACTTTAGTTAACCATTTGCTAGTATCAGCTTCAACACTGGGATCGGTAACGTATATTTCGAAACCAAGGCCCATCAATTCAGTGCCATTTTGCAGAGCATATTCACTAATAGCTTCATGCGCTTTTCCGGTAAATTCATAGGGACCATAGTAGTCTACAAACAGAGCGTCAGTTGTCGGCATTTCACGTTTTTTAATTTCGTCTTTACCCTCCATCATGGACCATAGTGGGATCGCTATTTCTACTGTAGCGCGACGGGTTTCTTCATTCCATTCGTGAAAAATAGCGAAGGGCGGACGGTTAGAATTTTGCATTTCTTTGCCGAGGTAGGCATTTATCTTTGAAAAGTTTTTACCAAAGTAATCGGGACTCAATTCTGTCATGGCTATGTTTTCGGTAATGCTGTAAAAACGCATAGAATCTAATTGAGAGCGGTAAACCTCAAGCTTTACTTCTTCAACTTTTTCGCTTTCAACAATGTATTTGATATTGGCCAATCCGATCTCAAAACTTTCACCTACCATACCGTCCATGAAAAGACCAAATATGCGAGAGAAGAAACCTAATTCACCGCTAAAGCCCCATTTTACAATAGTGGGACCATCTTGGGAGCTGGTAAAAGTCCACATTCCGTGCGAGGGGTCTCTGCCGTCAAAATTGATAGTAGTTTTGATCGTATCGTAAGGGCTAGCATATTTTATACTTTGTTTGCCTCCGCCAGATTCTTCGCTAGTCCATGAGTAAGCAGCGCCTTCGCCGGAAGTTTGCTCTCCGTATTTAAAAGTCATCGTTGGATCTTGTTGTAACCAAGGGCTCCAAGCTTCCCATTTTTTAAAATCAATTACCTGCGAATAAATTTGTTTGGCAGGAGCATTCATGCTCAGTTCACGACTGACACTGTACTTGGAGGGTAAGAAAAATGAGACAATTAGAAAAATAACAAATAGGGTCAAGAGAACCCCGAGGATAATTTTAACTATTCGCATGTTTTAAGGTAGTTGATTAATAGGCCTCGAAGTTAAATAAAATTTGAAAGGTCCATGTTAAAGCCTCATGAATTAACATTTCACATCGATCGCTTGGTAAACGCTGATTTATAGGCGAGGAGAGGCTAAAAGAATCGGTAGATATAAAGCAGGGTGCGACCGATAATTCAGCTTCAGACCCCGAATGAAAATGAAGATTAAGGCTATAGGTAAGAATTTGCTAAACATTTCGTAGTAAAATCGATAACCCTGCCTGCACTTGATTTACTGTATCCTTTTACCTATCTAGCTTACAGCTCTATATTTTCCGTTTATTGAAATTCTTAGGATTTTAATTTACTGTCGACTCAGTTATAAGCTAAATAGCAAAAAGAAATTAACTTTGCCCCCATGCAAGAAATGGTTTTAATTCTCGATTGTGGATCGCAGTATACGCAATTGATAGCTCGCCGAGTACGAGAGCTCAATGTATATTGTGAAATTCACCCTTACAATAAGCTACCTGAGCTGGATAAAAATATTAAGGGCTTAATCATTAGTGGCAGTCCACATTCGGTAAACGATGCCAATGCACCCGAAATTGAGCTGGGTAAATACAAACAAAAAGTGCCGGTATTAGGTGTTTGTTATGGAGCGCAATTTCTGGCCAAGAAATTTGGAGGAAAAGTAGAACCATCTGACACTCGAGAATACGGTCGCGCTAAACTTAGCGATGTAAATAGGAATACTCCTTTATTGAAGGATGTGCCCTTTGGCTCGCAAGTGTGGATGAGTCATGGAGATACCATATTAAGTTTACCTGATAATTACGAAATAATTGCCAGCACTAGCGATGTGGCTGTAGCGGCCTATCACATTAAAGGAGAGGAAACCTTTGGCATTCAGTTCCACCCAGAGGTATATCACAGTACGGATGGTAAAACCATTTTAAAAAACTTTTTGGTAGATATCTGCGACTGTATTCAAGATTGGACACCAAGCTCCTTTGTAGAAGAAACAGTCGCGCATCTAAAGGACACCATCGGAAATGATAAGGTAGTTTTAGGCTTAAGCGGCGGAGTAGATAGTACGGTAGCGGCGGTGCTTTTATCGCAGGCCATTGGGGATAGGCTCCATTGTATTTTTGTAAATAATGGCTTGCTTAGAAAAAATGAGTTCGCTCAAGTACTAGACCAGTATAAGGGAATGGGCCTCAATGTTAAAGGGGTAGATGCAAGCGATCGTTTTTTAGATGCCTTGGCGGGAGAGAAAGATCCGGAAACCAAACGCAAAATTATTGGTCGCGTTTTTATCGAAGTTTTCGACGATGAATCGCATAAAATTAAGGATGTGGCTTGGCTTGGCCAGGGAACAATTTACCCCGATGTGATTGAGTCGATTTCCGTAAAGGGCCCAAGCGCAACCATTAAGTCGCATCACAATGTGGGCGGACTGCCCGACTTTATGAAACTTAAAGTAGTGGAACCACTTAACACTTTATTTAAGGATGAGGTGCGTAGAGTAGGAGCGGCTTTAGGGATAGATGCGAGCCTATTGGGAAGGCACCCTTTCCCCGGTCCCGGTCTAGCAATCAGAATTTTAGGCGATATTAGCCCTGAAAAAGTTAGAATACTACAAGAAGTAGATGCTATCTTTATTAATGGCTTGAAAGAGCATGGTCTTTACGATCAGGTTTGGCAAGCGGGAGCTATTTTGTTGCCCGTTCAGTCCGTAGGCGTAATGGGCGATGAGCGCACCTATGAGCAAGTGGTTGCCTTAAGAGCAGTGGAAAGTACCGATGGAATGACGGCCGATTGGGTTCACTTGCCTTATGAGTTTTTAGCAGAGACTTCAAATAAAATAATAAACCGGGTAAAAGGTGTTAATAGAGTTGTATATGATATTAGCTCTAAGCCACCAGCAACAATAGAATGGGAATAATTTTCAGAGTTTTAAGTTTATCAATTTTTCTTTTCACTTCTTCTTTTTTGCTTGCGCAAGATGGGCTTAAACACCTTATCCATGTGGTAAAACCAGGAGAAACGCTTTATGGAATCGCTAAAACTTATAATGTCTCAATCGAAGAACTGATGCAGTTCAATGAAGAGATCAATAAGATGAAGGAGATTAAAGAAGGCTCAACTTTATTGGTGCCCGATCGTAGAGCGGCCCTAGAAAAAGAGTCGGAAGAGCCAAGGACAAGCGCTGCGTTAGATACTCCAAAATCTAAGTTTATCTACCATGAAGTGCAAAGACAAGAAACACTGTATTCTTTGTCCAAGCAATACGGTGTGAGCACTGAGGCACTTATTGCTGCAAATCCGGTTATTGAAAAGGAAGGTTTAAAAGCGGGTTTTCTTTTGCGGGTGCCACGTGAAAAAGAAGATGAAGCGCAAGGTTTTGTTGCTCAAAACGATAGTCTTTTTTATTTGCATTCTGTGCAAAAGCAAGAGACAGCTTATAGCTTAGGGAAACAATATAAAATTACGATTGATAGCCTTTATATTTTAAATCCCGAAATTAAGGCGGGCCTTAAACTTGGTCAATTGTTAAGGATTCCTAAAAACCGGTCACGTTATGCAGAAAAACCCATTGCCGCTAAAAGTGAAACTCCGGCGAAAACCATGGTAAAAGAAGCTCCTAAAAAACCTGATACAGTTAGTTCAGACAGTGATTACATGCTGTATAAAGTGAAAGGTGGAGATACTTTCTTTAACTTAAAGCAACGTTATTTCGTAGAGCAAGAGGAGTTGGTAAAGATTAATCCCGAATTGGAGAAAGGCCTGATTGTAGGCAAGTATATTATCATTCCAAAAAAGTTAGAGGCAGCCGAAATCAACTGGCTGGACAAGATTTTAAACAATGCTGAATCTGGCGGAGAGGTTACAGCAGCTCCCCTTTCGGGAGAAACGGTAGGAAAAAAAGAAAGCCTTAATAGTCCGGAAAAAGTGGATACGATTAGTGAAGAAGTGCCGGGCGACAGTCTTTTGGTAGATACTGCCAAGGAATACCGCGTTGCTTTGATGCTGCCTTTCCGTTCTTCTCGCTATAAAGATAGCTTGGATGCTTACAGCTTCTTTCCGCATCGTGATACCGAAATGTCGAGCCAGTTTTATTATGGCTTTAGAATAGCAGCAGACTCTTTAGCTAAAAGAGGAATGCGTTTAAATTTGAAGCTTTACGATACCGAAGGCGACCTATCAGTAACAAAGTCTTATACAGACGAATTATTGCAAAGGCAACTGGATTTGATAGTGGGACCAGCTTATAATAAAAACTCGGAGTACATCGCTGATAAAATGAAGGAGACTGGAGTTCCTGTAATTAGCCCGTTAAGCAAATCAGTGGATATAAAAAATCGCCCGAACTTAATTAAAATGGTTCCCGATGAAGCTGCGAAGGCTTCTACCATAGCGGATTTATTGAATTCGAAATTTGCCACTGCTAATATATTATTTGCACATTGTAGTCAGCAAGATCAAGAGAAGAACGTAGAAGAAATAATGGCGCGTTTAGAGCCCAGGGAGAATGCTTTTGTAATGACCATGTCCGATTGTGATGAATTGGCTAGCACCAAATCACTCAATGATAAACTTTACATGGATGGCACCAAGGTAGTGGTTCTTATGAGTGACGATGCGGTTTTTATCTCCGATATGATATCGAAATTATATGGGATGAAAGATTCGGCTATTTACTTAATTGGCAGCCCCTCAGTATTAAAAAGCCCTACAGTTGAATATAGCTACTTGAATGCATTGCATTTTACCACCTACGAGGTAATAAATACAAACTATGAAAATAGAGCAACCAAAGCTTTCGTAGCGAAATTTAGAAAAGACTTCAAAGAAGAGCCGAATGCTTACGCCTTTCAAGGTTATGATGCAGGTTTGTATTTTCTAGAGCTTCTGTGGAAAAATGGCCCCTACTTTTTAGAGTCCCTAAATGATCAAAAGAAATTAAGCACGGGGTACAAGTTTGAAAAGAGCCCCGAAGATGGAATTAGGAACAGTTTCTTTATCCATAGCTCAATAAAGTCTTACCAGTTGAAACGCTTAAATTAGAAATTGTACTGATTTCTTGTTTTTTTAATTATCTTTAGGACTTAAGTTTCTCATATTTTAATTTAAGAGAGTATATTAGATACTCATGGTGATGAGTTGAATCAACCAGGTAAATCATACTTAAAGCCAAAAAAGAAAGACCGTCTCTTTTAAAGTGACGGTCTTTTTTTTGTGGTAGTTAAAAACCTGAGTTCGACCTAAAATAAGGCCTCAGACCTCTTATAAATAGTGGGTTTTAAGCCGAAGCGGTAAAGCTATAGCGGGCTATTGTGAGCGGCTAAGGCGCCAAAAAACCGCTTTTTAGAAGAGGCTTACAACTCTTTTCCAATAAAAGCGAAAATCCTGCATCTAGCTCATTTGCTGTAGCCTGCTACAGCTGCACGATCCAGACTGGTCTTTTCCTTTTATTGAAAATCTGAAGCTATAATTTTTAGGTCGAACTCTGGTTCAAAGCAATCCTGGGAGAATTTAGTTTTCCTCAGTCTTGTTTAGCTCTTCTTCAACCAAGCCTTGAAGCTTAGTCGCATTTCTTAATTCATCGGCGCTTTTGGCCATCTTAACGGCATCACTAATTTGATCCTTGGCGGCGGTAAAATCTTCTAGTAGATAGGACGTGTAAGCAACCAACATGCGACTTTTAAAGCTCGCTAATCTTTGGTTGGAGAGTTTGGCTGCCTCGTGGGCGGCGACTAAGGCAGGATCAGAATTATTCGCCTCTACTAAATTATAAGCTGCTTCGAAGATAAACTCGGCTGCGCTGTCTGCTGGCTGCAAGAGTTTGCCATATTGCAAAATACCTTGCTTCCAGGTTTCGAAATGACCAGTTTCGAGCCCGTATATATTATAGGTTCCAAAGCTTAATTCTATTGCACTGTTTTTGCCAGCCGGGTCAAGCGCTACAAACTCCTTTACGAATTTCTGGAGAAGTACACTGTCTTTGTTTTCAATAGCTAAATCTAAATTGTAAGAATAGCAAGCTTGAAAGAAATTACTAAAATCGAAATCGCCTAGGCTGCTTTTTAAAGAGCTTTGGTTCTTGTAAACCAACATGGGGTAGGTAGTTTCAAAGTCAACGCCGTAGCTTGCTAAAACCTGTGCCACAGGTTTGGCAAAAAGTTGACTACCGCTTTTGGTGTTGAGAAATTCGAGGGCGAGCTGGCTGGTTTTATTAAAATCGAAATTAAGACTGTAGATTTCTAAGAGGCGAGCCCATTCCGAGTCGCTTAATTGGTATTTATTATACTTAACTAGTAAGCTATCGTATTCACCTTTTTGCTGAAAGGTTGTTTTGAGGTTTTTACTTAAATCCGCCGCAGTTATGTAACCCGATAAACGCTTCAGTACGAGCTCTTCGGAATTCATTAGGAAAAAAGTAGGTGCTTCGGTAAGCTCGAAAATACTGGTATAACGCGCTCCCATTTCTTCATTTAAATCAATGGCAAGACAAGTATAGTTTTGCGAGGCCTTCACCAAGGCAGGATCAGAGAATACGCCATCAAAAAACATCTTCCGAAACTCGCCACCGTCATCGTGCAGAGCCACAAACATCATCTTGTCTCTTTGTTGTACGGTATTAATCACCGCTTGATAATCTTCAATATTTTCTACTTCAATAAACCTAATTTGTGCAAAGGCGGAGAGGCTAAAAAGTAAACTAAAAAGGAGGGTGAAAATTCTATTCATGGTGTTGCAAAATTTTGGCTTAGATAGATATCAAAATTGGGGCCTTTTTTATTTTTTACCCAAAAGGAAACCCCAGTACCAATTTCTTGGAAAGAATGTAAAAGGTTGGCGCGATGTCCTTTGGAATTCATCCAGGCCTCAATACAATCTTGGGCTAGTTTTTTATAACTTTTGTTTTCTATTTTTTGGCCTTGCTTATTGGTAAAGATACCGGATTGATAGTAATATTCTTCATTTTCTGGGATATCGAGGAGGTAAAGCTGCGCGATATTTTCCCCTAAGGCTTGAAAGTTGCCTTCAAAAAGTTGCACCCGATCGGCCAGCTCTCTGCTATTCCTCGGCTTGCGCCAAGAATGACTAAGCTTTTGGGTTTGAGCCATTAATTCAGATTGATGCCGAGCGGCTTGATTAAGGATAGGATTCCAAGCCAAAGTTTCTTTGCCTTCCTTAATTCGTGCCTCATTGCCAGCATGAAAAAGGGCTGCTTCTAAGAGCCGACGATTGAAATTTTTGGGATCAATATTTTCGTGTACTTCTTTAAGTTGCCAGAACTTCTCAGCGTCTATCGTAAACCAATCTTCTTGCGCATCTACCGAAAGGTTTACTAGCAATAAGGATAGGAGAAAGGGGAGGCCTCGCATGATGATGATTTAATAAAGATCTTTTCGGGACTTGGGTCTTTCTGAGAAACGCAAATTGAAACCTTCCAGTATTTTTTGGTCTTCGGGAATTTGATCCATGGGATGCATTTTGCCTTCCGATTTTTTAATGTCAGTGATTTTTTTCAATTCACTGTCTTTAAGGTAAATAATAATATTACTACTCAGGGTCCTGTTCATACCTATATAGGTGCCGTCTTCTTCTTTCGGGTAATAAACCGTTTGGGCATTACCATTTACATAAACGCGTCGCAACTCTTTCTTTAAGAATTTGCCCAACATTTTTCTGCCCTTAATTTGATTGTAGCGTATGCTGTCGCTTTGGCTAACCATAAAGGCATTGCTCAATACTTTAAGGGTATCGGGTTCATTATTGCTGTTTAGCATATAAATGGTATCGCCTGTAATTTGGGTACTATCATTCCAAATAACCGGTGCGCGGTACATTCTAAAAGTGGAGTCGGCGCTGCTGTAACTAAGAGAGTCGCATTTACCTTGCATATCCGAGCGAAAGAAACGTACGTCGTAAAAGATGTGTAATTGTCGGCTTTCCATTCCCAAGGAATCGGTAACTATGTAAGAGTAGAGCGTATCGCCGTGTACGTGTAAGCTATCGCCGCCGTCATCTACAATAGTGTAAAGTGGCTCTTTGGTAACATAGGCGCTATCAGCTAGGCCAAAGTACTCTCCGTAATTGCCGCGAATTAAATAGTTTTCGATGGTATCGTGAATTAATACATTGCCAAAAGCTTCCCCGTACTCTTCTTTTTTCTCGTAGTATAAACTGTCGCCCGTTAGGTATTTGGGGCCATCGTAAATGAAGGCATTTTTATTAAACTGGGCGATATTTTCGATAGTATTATAGCGTCCATTTTCACAGTAAATTTTACTGCTATCGCTAATGATTGTGGATGGTCCGCGAAAATAAGAGATGCGACTTTCGCTGTGATAATCCAGAGTATCGCTATACATGGTATAACGCGGGTTGGTTAGTACAACCGAATCTTTAAAACTAAATAGCTTGCTGCTACTATTGTAATAACCCTTTCTACTGGTTAGGGTGTTTTCATTGTTGCTAACCTTACCTCCTGTATAATAATAGGCTAGGTTGGTTTCGCGATTTAGCTCTAGGCGATCGGTTAAAAGGGTCATTTCTGGATCGCGTAAAACAACCTTCTTGCCAGTAACAACGGCCAATTTTGTTTCTCCCGAATACTCTAAATAATCGCCCGTTAAAAATAAGGTATCCCCTTGATTGATACGAACCTTTTGAAAAGCCTGAATTCTGTTTTCGCTGGAAAAGAGCCAAGCCGAATCGCAGTACATAAGTGCTCCCTCGTGCTCAAAAATAACATCGCCAATCAGGCGGTTCTTACCTTCTGATTTGGTGTAAAAACCTTTGTCTGCCTGACGGATATTTATCTTCTTCGCCTCTTTTTTCTGCCCCAGTAAAGGGACTGAAAAAAGAAGGCTAAAGAGAATAATAAAAATATTAGTCCACCACTTCTTCAAGGATAATGGTTTGAGTACGATTGGGACCAACGGAAAGAATGCTAATAGGGACACCAATTTGATCTTCCACAAATTTGATGTAGTTCTTAAAAGTCGCGGGCATTTGCTCGTAACTATCCAAGCTTGTAAGATCTTCTTTCCAGCCTGGCATCTCGGTGTAAACCGGCTCAATAAGTCCATCTTCGGAGCTATAAGGAAGGTGGTCAATAATTTCGCCTTGATAGTTGTAATGGGTACAAATTTTAATGGTATCGAAGCCGCTTAAGACGTCAGACTTCATCATTATTAAATTGGTAACGCCGTTTATTTCAACCGCGTATTTTAAAGCGGGAATATCTAACCAACCGCAACGTCTGGGA
>TARA_R110002050_G_scaffold151201_6_pt1 | contig 11271 bp, 10 predicted proteins | sample TARA_R110002050 | Tara Oceans TARA_R110002050 (sample SAMEA4396988) | marine metagenome | biome: Polar Biome; feature: [DCM] deep chlorophyll maximum layer (ENVO:01000326); material: water (ENVO:00002006), including particulate matter (ENVO:01000060) such as... | depth 25 m
GCGGCGAAGGCAAAGTGCTTTATGTTTGGTTTGATGCACCTATTGGTTATATCTCGTCAACCAAAGAATGGGCAGCACGCGTAGGAAAAGATTGGGAACCGTATTGGAAAGATAAAGATACTAAGCTAGTTCACTTTATAGGAAAAGATAATATTGTATTTCACTGTATTATTTTTCCAGCTATGTTAAAAGCTGAGGGCAGTTATATTTTGCCAGAAAATGTGCCAGCCAATGAGTTTTTAAATTTAGAGGGGAACAAGCTCTCAACGTCTAAAAATTGGGCGGTTTGGTTACCAGAATATTTAGAAGAATTTCCTGGTCAGCAAGATGTATTGCGTTACGCATTAAATGCGAATGCGCCTGAAACGAAGGATAACGATTTTACCTGGAAAGATTTTCAAGCCAGAAATAATAATGAGTTGGTAGCTATTTTTGGAAACTTTATAAACCGAGTAGTGGTATTGACCAACAAATATTATGATGGTGTAGTTCCAAAACCTTCTGAATTTACTACTGTAGATGAAGAAACCTTAGCAACTATAAAAGCATATCCTGCTGTTATTGCAAGTTCTATTGAGCGTTACCGTTTTAGGGAAGCCGGACAAGAGTTGATGAATTTAGCGCGACTAGGAAACAAATATTTAGCTGATGAAGAACCTTGGAAGGTGATAAAGGTTGATGAAGCACGCACCAAAACTATTATGTTTGTAGCACTCCAAATTGCTTCAGCTTTGGCCACTTTAAGCGAGCCGTTTTTGCCGTTTACTTCTGCAAAACTGAAAGGCATCCTCAATGTCACGTTGAGCGCAGTCAAAACGTCATGGAACGACATAAGCACAAAGGAAGTTTTACTTCCAGCAGAACATAAAATAGGAAAAGCAGAATTATTGTTCTCTAAAATAGAAGATGAAACCATTCAAAAACAACTCGATAAATTACTAGCTAGTAAAAAGGCGAATGAGGCAGCGAGCAAAACGATAGAGCTTCAAAAAGACACCATAACATTTGATGATTTTACGAAGCTAGATATCCGTGTTGGAACCATTTTGGAAGCTGAAAAAATGCCGAAAACCAAAAAGCTTTTAAAACTAAAAGTAGATACTGGTATTGGTGTACGGACTATTGTTTCTGGTATTGCTGAAAGTTTTACAGCTGAAGAAGTGGTTGGTAAACGTGTAACGGTTTTAGTTAATTTAGCTCCAAGGGCATTATGTGGTGTTGAAAGTCAAGGTATGATTTTAATGACTGAAACTCCTGAAGGTAAATTGGTTTTTGTGAATCCTGATAATGCTGAGGTTGGAAATGGGTTAAGCATTAGTTAAAAATTCGTTATATTGCACCAAGAATTTCACAAAAAGCACTACATTTATACTTAATTGCTGTAAGTTAAAATGAAATATCCTGTATTACCTAATACACCAATCAAAGAAATTATATTTTCGATTTCTTATGACGAAATTGTTGACAAAGATTGTTTTGAAAAATTCGTTAATTTAGATTTTATAAAAAACAGGTATTCAAACATAAAACCTTCTGTTACCAATCAATTTAAAATCACTGATAAAGGTATTAACGTGTCAAATGATAATAGTGGATTTCATTTGAAGAATAATAATGAAGTTTTACAAATGAGAAAAGGTTCACTATCTTATCATTTTCTACATGAATATTGTTCTTTTGATAAAATTTTAGATATATTAATAAAACTTTGGAGTACTTTTGATAATGTGACTAAAGATAATTTAACGATAAATGATATTTCTGTTAGATATATAAATGTTATTGAGGTAGATAATGAGAACCCTGTATCTGAATTAATTCAGCTATACCCTAAGCAATCAAAAAAAAGAAATATTGTAAAGTTTCAAAATTCGGTAACGTTCTCATATACAGATGAACCAGAATATATTGTGAACGCGGTGTCTACTCAACCTAAAGAAAATTTAGTTTTATTAGACATTAGTGTAAATAAAAATATAAAGAAGAATAAAATTGATTTAGCAGAAAGTTTCAAACCTTTAAGAGTAATAAAAAATAGAGTCTTTTTTGATTCAATTACCGCAAAGGCTCTTTTAAAATATAGTGTCTAAATTAAAAGCTAATTATGGAAAATTCATTAAACATTTTAACTAACGACTTGTTTTTAAGACAATCTGAACTATTTGGTCATGATTATGAAGAGACAGGACATATTCACACTTTTAATGATTTGAGTGTTTCTGACTTAGATGACTGGTTTAATAGTGTTCTAACCAAATTTGATTTTTTGAACAAAATTCAAATTAAAAATTTTCAAAATTTTGTTATAAAATTAAATTATGTTCTTGGTCAAATTGACCCAAATAAATTAAAAATAAATGTTGATTCCGTTGAAGATTCTGATTTGTTATTATGGAGAGAATCTGATAATGGTATGTCGATGATAACTTTTGATGAATTTGGTCAAATTGCTTACAATTATGTAGGGAAAAATGGAAAAAAAGTTAAGGGCGTTTTTAATCAAGATGTTGACATGGAAAAATTATTGTATAAATTTATTTCTATGTAATTCTTCAAAGCAATTAATGCAATGTCAATTACCATATATTCCTAAAAGGCTTCATTCATTTGGGAAAGATATTATAGAAGAATTTTTTATTGGAGAGGAATTATATTATAGATGTAAACCTGATCAATGTTCTAAGCCTTATCAATCCATAAGTCTTTATGACGTTTCCCACAATCGGAATTTTAATAATCCAAAAATATATCCTAAAGAGGACGTGTTATTTGATATTGATGAAAATACTGATGTTCAACTAATCCTAAATAAGGATATTAGTATATCAGTTATAAAAACTTTAAACCAAAATAAGACATTTGAGAAAGAGATTATTTCATATGACAATCCAGATATTATTGCAAATATTAAACTAATACATAGTCCAGATCCTTGTATGTATTCTCATTGTGCTTTTCAAATATCTATTAAAGATGAGATTGTTACTAAAGAGAATTATTCTAAAACCTTGGGTAAGAAACCTAAAATTTTTAAAAATTTAAGACGTGATATCAGAATAGAATTAACATCCATAATATATTCTTCAGTGTTAGACAATGATTCCGAAATGGAGGTAATAGATGAGCTCTAAATAGTAATAACTAAAAACTCAGCCCTCCATAACATTAATGACTGAAACGCCTGACGGGAAATAGGTTTTTGTAAATCCTGACACTTCGACTGCGCTAAGTACAGGTGATGCTGAAGTCGGAAATGGGTTGCAGATAAGTTAGTACTATAAATATGAAATCGTTTTTTGTTTTTTGTCTTATTTTTTTGTTAAGTTTTAATGCTTCTAGTCAAGATATTGTATTGGATTTTGAATGTGACCAAAAATCAAGACAAATAAAAAAATATACGTTTTCACTTTCAAATAGTTTAAATGGCGATTTAGCAATTCTTATAAGAGAAAATAAAAAATTTCACGCTTATTTATTTGATGAAACCTTTAAACCCAAATCTCAATTAGACTTTGAGTCTGAAAAGAAGAATAGGTTTAATGAGTTATTGGGGTACACAATAAAAGAATCAGAATATAGTCTTATTTATTCAAATAGTTTTAAGAATAAATTCTTTGCTCAAACAGTAGATTTTTCTAATAATACGAGTGAACTCAAAGAAATAAAATTAGAGTTCGAAGGAGAAAAATATCTCAAAACTATTAGTCACAATAATAATTTATATGTTTTAAGTTCTACACGAGATAATGATTTGATCATCCGATTATTAAATAATGATTATGAATTTGAAACTGTTAAAAAACATGCTTTAGAACTAGACGAGAAACAAAAACTTCAATCAAGTTCTTTGTCCTTTTTAAATTTTGATCTTTCTAGTAACAAACAAACTTCAAATATTACCAAAATTGATAATAGGGTACCAAACTCTTTAGAGACAACATCAAACGATAATAAAATTTTTAATGATGAAAATAATTTATATCTAACATTTGATAATAATACAGAATCTACTTTAATGTATATTATTAACCTGAGTGATTTTTCGTTAGAAAAAAAAGAATTTATTTATCCAAAAGGGCGAGTTGATGACTATAAAAATTACAATTCCTATTATCTCGATGGCTTTTTATTTCAAATAGCAAGTTCAAATAAAGAGATGACTTTTGTTATAAGAAATTTGGAAGGAGCGCTTTTAAATCTTTTTTATTTTGATAAGGATACTGCAATAGATATTAAAAACACTGAAATAGTCCAAGAAAAAGAAGTTTTTCTCCCTTTTGATGGGGAAAGAAGTTTTGAGGAAACATCTAAATTTTTGCGAAAAATTTCTTCAGGTAAATTGGGTTTAAGTGTTTACAAAAAGGCAGATGGTTATCATTTAACTATAGGTGGAGTAAAAGAATTTAAGGGTTCAGGTTTAGGTGCTGGCCCAATGACATCAACTACATTAGGCACAAATAGTAGAGGGCAAGTTATTCCGATAACAACTTTTAATCCAACCTACTCAGGATATTCATCGTATTCTACAACTAAATCTATTTATTTTAATACAAAGTTGAATTTCGATTTCAATTATATAAAAGAAGAAGTGAGTACTACGGTATTTGAAAAAATAGAAGAATATAAAGAAGGTTTAAAATATATTTCTGCTGAAGATGTTTTCTTTCATAACGACGAGCTTTTGTTTGGTTATTTTAACATGAAAGCAGGGCGGTATAAGCTCGTAAAATTTTAATTTTTGTAAAGCGAAAACCTCAGAAAGCTTTAAACATGATTATATATATTAAACAAAAATATGTTTCGACTGAGTTTATACTCAAAAATTATTTTACCAGTTAACAACTTAACACCGAATAGTTGCAAATCTGTTAATTCCTTGTTAAATATCAACCCTTAAAACACGTTTATTAAGCGTTTAATCCTTTGTACTTTAATATTTTACCAACAGATAGATCAATTTATTCAAATAAAACATAAATTATGCTAACATCTATTCAAGTAGATAAACACGTATATACTCTAGCTTATTAATTAATAAAACAAAATATGAAACGAATACTCTTATTACTAATTACAATTAGTGTTTTATCTTGTGGTGCATCAAAAACCATAAGAGACTCCAGAAAAATAATTAAGGGAGAATGGACTTTAAATAAAATAGATTACAGTGCTTTAGGAACATTTAATGTAACGTTGTTGAATGATGTATCAAAGGAATGTTTTGAAGGTAGCACCTGGCAATTTGTTCCTAATAATTATTCAGGGACTTATGCCATAAATAATGCAAATTGTTCTACTGGTATGCGTTATTTTAATTTCACTATTCAAGAAGTAGATCAACAAACAGGGCTTTATGACTTCTTATTAAAGCCAACTAATGAAAAGGGTAAATCTGAAACTAATCAAGGATTTCGATTGAAATTAACGGCATTATCTGATTCAAATATGCAATGGCAGCAAACTATTTACAATGAGGGGAAGCCATTTATTATAAACATGAATTTTACTAAATAAATAAAAGATGAAAAAAATTATAAATAAAACAGCAATTGTGGTTTTAACAATTGTTCTATCTATTGGATTTACCAATTGTAAATCTGTACAAAATGCAAACAACAAACAAAAAGGCGCCGTTATTGGAGCCACAGGTGGCGCCATTTTGGGAGCTATTATAGGAAACAATGTTGGTAAAGGTGGTAATGGGGAATTAGGTGCTGTTATTGGAGGCGTAGTTGGCGGTGGTGCAGGAATTCTTATTGGAAACAAAATGGATAAGCAGGCTCAAAAAATTGAAGAAGAAATACCAGGCGCACAAGTTGAACGTGTTGATGACGGTATTGTTGTTACTTTTGATGAAAGTAGTGGTGTTTATTTTGCAACCGAAAAATATAATATCAATAGTGCTTCACATGCAACCTTAGACAAATTGGCAAATGTATTTAAAGAATTTCCAGACACTAATATTTTAGTGGTAGGGCATACAGATAGTGCAGGTGCAGAGGATTATAATATGACGCTTTCTAAAAACAGGGCCTATGCTGTAACTAACTTTTTAATTGGAAAAGGACTGAGCAGCAGTAGATTTACAACCAACTGGTTTGGAGAAAGTCAACCAATGTATGATAACTCCACAGCAGCGGGACGTGCAAAAAACAGACGCGTAAATGTGGCCATTGTACCTAATGAAAAAATGATTGAAGACGCAAAAAATCAAGCTGGACAATAAATCAGTTTTTTTGATTGATGATAAAAAGGGGTTATTCTTAAAATGATAACCCTTTTTTTATTAACCAATTTTGAAACAAACAAAGTAAATCTGTAACTTTACAAAAAACAATATTATGGTATCAACAATTATACAAGACGCATTAAACAAGCAAATACGTGTAGAGGCTGAATCGTCTCAAATTTATTTAGCCATGGCATGTTGGGCAGAGGTTAAAGGTTTAGAAGGCGTTTCTAACTTTATGTATGCACAATCCGATGAAGAACGCGAGCACATGCTAAAACTCGTAAAATTCGTAAACGAGCGTGGTGGACATGCTCAAATTTCAGCGCTAAAAGCACCAAATGTTACATTCAAATCTTTTAAGGAAATGTTCGAAAAATTGTTTGAACATGAAGTATATGTATCTCAAAGTATTAACGAACTGGTGCATATAAGCCTTCAAGAAAAAGATTATGCAACCCATAACTTTTTACAGTGGTATGTAGCTGAACAAATTGAAGAAGAAGCTGTTGCAAGAACTATTCTTGATAAAATAAATATGATTGGTGATGATAAGGGCGGCTTGTATCTATTTGATAAAGACATCGAAAATTTAACAGTAACTACAGCAGCAACAGATGCACCACAATAATTTTAACATTTAAGCTTATTTAGATTTAATAAAAATAACTTATTTTTGTAAGACGATTTGAATATTATATTTTGTTTTGGGCAAAAAGAAGAAAAAGAAAGCAATAAGAAAATTACGAAAATTAGGGGTTGAACTTCCTGAAAAAGTAAAAACCAGTTGCTGTAAAAAATTTAAAAAAAGCGAAAACAAGCGTTGTAAAAAATGCCCTTGTTTTGATTTGGTTAAAAAAGTAGCATAAGTTTTTATAAATTTAAATTAAGCTATAAATTGAACCTGTTAGTCCCGATGCTTCGGGACTGACAGGTCTTTTTAATTATAAAGAATGATAGATTATATAATTTCCAACACAAAATTACCAGAACAATCAGTAAAAAATACTATTAAATTACTAAAAGAAGATTGCACGATTCCATTTATTTCACGCTACAGAAAAGAACGTACTGGGAATTTAGATGAGGTTCAAATTGGTGATATTGTAAAATTTAAAGAGCAATTTGAAGCTTTGGAAAAACGAAAAAAAGCCATTTTAAAAGCTTTGGAAGACCAAGATGTTTTAACTTCAGAATTACAACAAAAAATTGATGCCACTCAAGATTTAACAACGCTTGAAGATTTATACTTACCTTTTAAAAAAAGCCGAAAAACAAAAGCAGAAAAGGCAAGACAAAATGGTTTAGAACCTTTGGCAAAAATCATCATGTCTCAAAATGCAAATGATATTGAATCTATTGCATTTAAATACGTAAAAGGCGAAATAAACTCTGTTGAAGATGCCCTTGAAGGTGCACGCCATATTATTGCCGAATGGATTAACGAGCGCACCGATATTAGAAATAATATACGCCACCAATTGGAACGTTTTGCAATGATTTCCACCAAAGTGATAAAAACAAAAGCCGACGAGGAAAACGCTCAAAAATTTAGGGATTATTTTGATTGGGAAGAAAGTTTAAGCCGAATTCCATCCCACCGTTTGTTAGCCATTTTAAGAGCTGAAAAAGAAGGAGTTGTTCGCGTAAAAATTAGCATTGATGATGACCGTGCTTTAGATAAAATTGAAAGCCGAATTATTAAAAGCAATAACGCTTGCGCGGAACACATTGAAATAGCCATAAAAGATGCTTATAAACGCTTATTGTTCCCGTCTTTAAGCAATGAGGCGTTGCAAGTGGCTAAAGATAAAGCTGATGAATCAGCCATTTCTGTATTTGCTAAAAACTTAAAACAATTGTTGTTAGGTTCGCCATTAGGTGAAAAACGTGTTTTAGCCATAGACCCAGGATTTAGAACAGGCTGTAAAATTGTGTGTTTAGACGCCCAAGGACAATTAAAATACAACGAAACCATTTATCCGCATCCGCCAAAAAGTGATGCAACAGGTGCAATGAAAAAACTCAGCTCTTTAGCTGATGCTTATAAAATAGAGGCAATTGCTATTGGAAACGGCACCGCCTCCAGAGAAACCGAAGCACTCATTAAAAAAATTCATTTTAAAAATGATATTCAGGTATTTGTTGTCAGTGAAGCTGGAGCAAGTATTTATTCAGCATCAAAAATTGCGAGAGAGGAATTTCCAAATTATGATGTAACGGTTCGTGGTTCGGTATCCATTGGGCGACGACTTCAAGATCCGCTAGCTGAATTGGTAAAGATTGATGCCAAATCCATAGGCGTTGGACAATATCAACATGATGTGGATCAAACAAAACTTCAAAAACAACTGGATGTTGTTGTTGAAAATTGTGTGAATGCGGTTGGTGTAAATATTAATACGGCAAGCAAACCGCTGTTGAGTTCAGTTTCTGGTATCGGACCAAAATTAGCTGAAAATATTTTTAATTTTAGAAATGAAAACGGTGTTTTTAAAACCAGAAAAGACATTAAAAAAGTGCCACGTTTAGGCGAAAAAGCTTTTGAGCAGGGTGCGGCGTTTTTAAGAATTAAAGATGCTAAAAACCCGTTAGATGATTCTGCGGTACATCCAGAAAGTTATGTTATAGTTGAAAAAATGGCTAAAGATTTAGGAAAATCTGTGGAGGATTTAATAGGTAATTCAGAACTTCTTAAAAAATTAAATCTAAAGAGTTATCGTACCGAATCGGTTGGTTTGCTTACCCTTGAAGATATAGTAAAGGAACTCGAAAAACCAGGTTTAGATATTCGCGAGCAAGCCAAAGTATTCACTTTTAATCAAAATATAAAAACCATTAACGATTTAAAAGAAGGGCAATTACTTCCAGGAATCGTCAACAATATTACCAATTTTGGATGTTTTGTAGATGTTGGTATTAAGGAAAGTGGCTTGATTCATGTGTCCAATCTTTCAGATAGTTTTGTAAAAGATGTAAACGAACATGTAAGTCTGCATCAACAAATTATTGTAAAAGTTTTGGAGGTTGATATTCCGCGAAAGCGCATACAACTAAAACTGTATAAATAAAAATGCTCAAAATAGCTTGCCACAATGTATATAAACATCCATTACCAGAAGGCCATCGCTTCCCGATGCTTAAATATGAGTTGTTACCACAACAACTTTTACATGAAGGCACTTGCACGCCAGAAAATTTTTTTGAGCCAGAACATATGCTTGATGAAACGCCTATTTTGGCAGTTCACGATGCTGAATATTTTTATGATTTATTGAATATTACTTTAGATAAACGTGCAGCAAGAAAAATAGGATTTTCTTTAAGCGAAGTTTTAGTTGAAAGAGAAATTACAATTGCAGATGGTACTATAAAAGCCAGTGAATTTGCCTTAAAACATGGTATCGCCATGAATATTGCAGGTGGCACGCATCATGCCTATGCCGATAGAGGAGAAGCTTTTTGTATGCTTAACGATCAAGCAATTGGAGCGCGTTTTCTTCAAAAGAACAAATTAGCAAATAAAATTTTAATAGTTGATTTAGATGTACACCAAGGCAACGGAACAGCGAAAATTTTTCAGGAAGACACTTCTGTTTTTACATTTTCTATGCACGGAAAAGGGAATTACCCATTTAAAAAAGAACAAAGCAATTTGGATATTCCTTTAGAAAATAACACAGATGATGGCACGTATTTAAAAATTTTAAAAGAGACTTTGCCAAAGCTTATTGATGAGCAAAATCCTGATTTTATCTACTATTTATGTGGAGTTGATGTTTTAACTTCAGATAAATTAGGGAAACTTGGTTTAACTCTCAGTGGTTGTAAAGAGCGTGACCGTTTTGTATTGCAAACTTGTAAAAACTATAATTTACCAGTTATGTGTTCTATGGGAGGCGGTTATTCGGCAGATATTAAAGTTATTATTGAAGCGCATGCGAATACGTTTCGGTTAGCGCAGGCGATTTTCTTTTAATAAAAAATACGCTAGGGTTTACCTAACGCATTTCTATTACACCCACTTATTTTTACAGAGAAAATAGTATTACAACAAATTATTCAATCGATTTCGAAACCAGTTGTTCTTCGTCTTTTCAACCTCCTTTTTTACAACCGTTTCTTTCACTTTGTTTTTGTTGTTGTGCGTTTTACGTTTTCTAACAACTCGTGCAATTACATCATCAACATAGTTGATAAACTCTTGGTTTAGAGCGTGCATTTTGGCTTCCTGCAAAACGTTTTCTGCTATATCAAAATCCATTATTGCTTCATACAAATACCCTTGAACCAACAAAATATTTGCTTTACTAGTTCCTTTAAAGCGTAATGCAAAAGCTATTAATTTCTCGGCCTCTGCATAGTATCCACGATTAATTAAAAGACGAATATAATCTGGGTATATCTCTTGGTTTTCAATATCGGCAGCAATGGCTCTTTCGTAGAGAGAGGTCTGAACAGCCTTTAAGCAGTTCAGGGTGAGGCAAAAAAAAGCATCCAATGTTTTGGACGCTCATATAATTATAATAGTTTTCTTAATTATTATCTATTCATATTCCTAATTTGGTCCACAAAAGTATCCAAGTCCACACCATTATGTACTAATGTTAAAGCCTTATCAACTATATATTTTACGTTTACAGCATGAAACCCAAGCCCAACAGCAATTTTATGCAAAAGCTTGTGTTCAGGATCACCATTAATTTGGTCAACATGCACCATACGTGCTAAATCGTACAAACGTTCTAAACGTTTATCGTAAGATACAGGCGGGTTAATGGGGTGCGAATTATAATTCTTTAAAATTAATTTATAATCCCCTTCGCTAATATTTAAACTACGTGCCAAACGGTCTAAAAACGCCTGCTCATCAGGAGTAATTATTCCATCATCCATCGCTAAACGAACTATGGCAGCAAAATGGCTCTCATTTCGCTTTTTAAACCCACTATCAAATAAATCTGAATACGACATATATTTTATTGTTTTACTCGCTGCAAACGTACATATTTTTTTTAAGAATATAAATTGAAAGTTTAGTT
>TARA_R110002050_G_scaffold69336_1_pt1 | contig 11271 bp, 10 predicted proteins | sample TARA_R110002050 | Tara Oceans TARA_R110002050 (sample SAMEA4396988) | marine metagenome | biome: Polar Biome; feature: [DCM] deep chlorophyll maximum layer (ENVO:01000326); material: water (ENVO:00002006), including particulate matter (ENVO:01000060) such as... | depth 25 m
CTCATACAAGGTACTTTCTTCTGGTTCTGCCCGGCCGCCATCTTCACTAAATTCACGATCTGCTCGAGCCGGTGCGATACCTTTATGAACACCTGCAAAGACAGTAGTGTTAGCAATACCATTCCAGGCTACGCCAAAGCTGGGTAGAAACTCAGTATATGAGAGGCTTTCACGATTTTCCTGAACGCCGCCTTCAAAGAATTTTTCGCTGGTACGAACATCTTCTACTCGGAAACCAGGAGTGAAAGACCAATTACCAACATAGGTGGTATTTTGCATGTAATAAGACAAGGCATTGGTTTTGATAAAGGCTTCTTCAACATCACCTGGGTTATTAGCTAGCGCCAAATCATAGTCTTCACGTTCAGCAACACTTTGTGACAGGATTTCCTGACGATGCACATTTTCTTCGTGATAACGCACACCAAAGATGGTGTCATGGTCAAGGCCAAACAGACTGAATGACAAATCACCTCGAGTTTCTAATCCCCGGGTGTAATACTGGCGTGGTGCATGGCGACCGGCGCATTGACTAGCATCTACGTCACCAGCCAGGACACCTTCACCGCCTTGACCCGGACAATTTCTGAATACAGAAGTAATATTGCCGTTACCATTTAGATCTCCGTCTTCATTTTCTTCAGTACTACGCAGACCATTGCGAAAGGTATCGGTGTAATACGCTTGAGAAGTTAGCTTAAAACTATCATTCACTTCGAAAATATGTTGTAACTGAACGACATCACGATCTTGCTCCCATTCATCATTTTCAATAGATGGGTGAGAATAAGGGTCTTGATCGTATTCAAAAGGGGTTAAATAGGCCTCAGTTGAATTGCGACGGTCACGAGTGTGAACTAATTTTAAAGCAAGGGTTTGACGGTCGGTAATATCCAGCTCGCCTTTAAAACGGTAGTCTTTAACGTCAAATTCAGCATCGTCATACACACCGTCACCTTTGTTCTGATTGAAATCGAACATCACTCCGCCGATTTCATTCCCAAAGCCAACGCTGCCGTTTAACATACGATAACCTTGATTACCAAAAGCAGAAGTGACACTTCCTTCGACTTCACCATTACGAGGAACCGGTTTAGTCACAAAGTTCACCGCACCACCTAAAGTCTGTGGTCCATAAAGAATTTGTCCGGCACCTTTAATTACCTCAATACGATTAACGGCTTGAGAGGGGGTGGTGTAGTGCACAACCGGATCAGCATAGGGAGCCAGTTGCAAATGCATACCATCTTCCATAATCATTGCTTTGGCGCTGCGGCGAGGATTCTGCCCACGGATACCAATGTTTGTATCAAACCCCATACTTCCGTCAGCAACAACATTGATGCCTGGTATTGTTCTCATTCTTTCCAGATTAGATATTGGGCGACGTTCTTCTAGATATTCTTCATCGATTATATCGAATGATCCGGGAACAGCTTCTAGACGATCCGGCAAAATCCCTGTAACAGTCATTTTGCCGGTATCAACAGTATCTTCCTCTGCCAAAACGGCATAAGGCATCAACATCAGCGATGACATTATCGCAGTGCTGATTATTTTTGGTTTTAAATTCATTTCTCTCTCCTGTACGTAAAAAGCCCATGCAGGCTAGCTCTAGGCTTATTGGCTTGATATAGGAAAAATTCCTAAAACATATACAAGGAGAGGCTCTAACAAGGTGTATTAAGGAGTAGCAAAGAAAGGGACTTAGTAGGTGGTTTAAATGAACCGTTTTTGTTTAAAAAAAGTTTTAGTTTTATCAAGAGAAAAATAGAAGCCATTGCAGGTTGTGGCTGTAATGGCCCATCATAATGGCTGTATACAAACGTTTTTTAAGTTGTTGTTTTAAATTACTCATTTCGGAAAAAAAGTTGTTTAAATACAACTAAACAGCTTTTTTTATTCGTTTTAGTAAACTGATTTAGGGAATTTGCGCACAAATTTTCAGGAGAAATGCCTTTTTATTGCTATCTACGGCACACTCTTTATGTATATAAAGAGCGGACTAAATTGAAGCCTTTAAACATAAAAACAAATCAGGCTGGTTACTGAATAAAAATTGTCACAGGTCAAATATCAGCACATATTTGCTTATAAATAGGGTTGCGGTGATGGTATGATCAAAAACAAATTTATCAATTGGAGAGCCCAATGCGTCATTCCCGTTCTATTATTACTGCAGCTATTATTATTGCTATAGCGGTTTTTGTGGTGGCAATCGTTTCATCTTTTATTTCTGGAACCAGTGAGCATTACGATCGTCCAAGCTCTCCAAAAGAAGTATTGGAACAAATGTCTGAAGCCGTTGATGAGTCCACTGTTGAAACTGCTCAAGTTGAAGAACCTGCTGAGACCAGTGAAGAAGTTTCTCAGGCAGCTCAACAGGAAGCAGAGGCCTTGGAAAGCAGTACCCAGGAAGAGGTGCTGGAAAATACAAATGAGGCCGTGGAGTCAGCGATTGAAAGCGCCAAGGAAACCAGTAAGAGCGTGAGTGACCGTGCCAATGAAGCGATTGCGGCGGCGGAAAATACGGCAGCCGAGGGACGGGCTGAGGCAGAAGCAATACTGGCTGAAGTTGAAAAAGAAGCGGGTATTGCTGAAGAGCCTGTTGAGGTTGAACCTGCAACAGCGGAATCTAAAAATCATACCGTCACAGCTCAGGGATTAATTTATAACCCGCTGGTGGTGACTATTGCACCGGGCGACAGTGTTTCCTGGACCAATATGAGCACACATGATACTCAAGCAATTGAAGGTCTGGTTCCCGAGGGTACGGAACTATGGCACTCACCGATGAGTGAAAACTACACTCGTACTTTTACTCAGGAAGGTATCTATATATATAAATGTACGCCGCATTTTGGTGCAGGTATGGGCGGTGCAATTATCGTAGGTGAACCAGTCAATCTGGAACAGATTAAAAATTCTGGCGCTAAAGGTGCAGCAAAACGTCTGGTCAATAAAGCGGTACAAGCTGCTGAAGCTATGTAAATAGGATTCCCCCGCGAGCTGATGAGAGTTGCTCCGGGGGATTTTTTTGTCTGTTATTTATCGCCAGCGTTGAATTTGTTCATTCAATAAAATCGTTTAATAACCATCATTTCAAACACTTATCGGTTAAAGCAGTATTTTTTCTGTTGAACACTAACACCTTTTGAATTTTTACTGTATTCTTGCACGCTTCCTGACCGGTTGTATGTAAACCATCAGGTCGCGGAGCGGTAGTTCAGTTGGTTAGAATGCTGGCCTGTCACGCCGGAGGTCGCGGGTTCGAGTCCCGTCCGCTCCGCCATTTTTTTGGTAGACCTTTCCATCCAAGTTAGTGCTGCCTGGTTGTCAAATTTGTTTCAATTAATAAACCGAAACAGAGGACACCAGGAGAACCAGTGAAATTGAACATCCGAAGCTCACTTCCTCGCTATAACTATCAATTATTGCCAATATAAATCTGTTCAAACTTCAGAAAAGTTGTTTGCAGTAGAGACAAATTCCCCCCATCAAACTACTCAGAAGCTGGTCATTATTATTGGCTGGAATCGGTATATCAACAGACCCCGGACATGGGCTAACTTCTATTTGATGATATGACGGTATCGCCATGATATATGGATGGCTAAAAGCTTTTTTATTTGGCTCTAAGTGTAAGCCAATGGTTCAAATGGATTGCACCGACGCCTTTTAAGTGGCCTCAAATAATGTAATACACTGCATGACAAAAAGTTTTATTTCAGCAGCATTTCACGTCAGACAAAGAGGGTGTGTCCAAGGCGTTAATTCGTGGATTCTGCCGGGCAGCTTGCATGTCATTAGTGGTGTTATACCCCCAGTTAGCGAAATATAACTGGATAGTGGATAGCGTAGGGGTGTTGATAACATCCAATAAAGTAGGCAGACGATCTTCAATAAATAAAATGGTTGATTGAGGGTGTGATTGCTGCAAATCGCTAAGGATTTGTGGTTTTTTCAATTTACGATCTAACCCGTAAATATGCGTCGGGATAATGTCTTGATGGTTTGCCTGAAGAATTGCCTGAACGAAACGTTCCTGCTTGGTGGTAATGATAAAAAGCTGGGACAATGGGATTTGCTGCAGCAGTTTGTCGATACCCGTATAAAGCGGGTTCATATTTATCCAGCCCAAAAAATCATTTTCAATCCAGTTATCTCTGTACTCACCGAAGCGTTTTTTCAATTCTGAGGTATCAATATTATCACGTAACAGGATAGCGTCTATTTGCCTGGGAAAGTCAGTCATTAATAGCTCGGGTTTTAACCCTTCAAATAACAGCCGACAAATTAATATGGCTTCAAAACCGGTTTCCATAACCGGTCGCACGTAACGAAAATCGATCATGACTTGCTCAGGCATATTTTCAGGCATGTCTTGCCAGAGCTGCGTTGCCACTTGCCAGCCGGTTATTCCGGTTTCAATCGCGCTATCACAAATTACTCCATCAAAATCCAGAGCAAATAATTTATCCGTTGCGATCTTCAAAGCAGGCAGTTTTCCGCATAAGCACCGGCTTCATTAGCTGTCCAGTCGCCTTTTGGCTTCTCTTTCATATGTACACACCACTCATCTGAGCCCACCTCAGGAGTGCAGGCTGAGAAGAATATGGTTAATGCCATCAGACCAAGAAATCGGAAAAAATAACGGGTAATAGTCATTTGAAGACTCCAGTTGGGTTAGTTGGACTCGCGCTGATAAACAACTTTACCCTGAAACAGGGTATGGCTGACCTGATGTTGGAACAACCATCCGCCAAATGGACTGTTTTTACCGGCACTGATAAAAGCTGAAGGCAAACAGTCATATTGAACATCTGGGTCAATGATACAGATATCGGCACTGGCACCGGCCTTGAGCTGTCCAGCGTCAATCCCTAGAATAGCCGCAGGCTGGCAGGTCAGACTGGCGATAGCCTGATGCAGGCTGATCTCATCATCTTCAACTAATTTAAGCGTAAGAGGTAACAGGGTTTCCAGGGCCGAAAGCCCTGGCGTCGTTTCTGCAAACGGACCCAGTTTGGCATCCGCATCCAATGGTTGATGATGAGAAGAGACCGCCTGGATAACGCCATCGCGCAGGCCTTGTTTTAGCTGTTCACGATCCCGAACACCTCGTAAAGGCGGCATCACATGACTGAAACTATCGTAATTACCCAGATCATGTTCACATAGATGTAAGTGGTGGGCACTGACATCAGCGGTAACAGGGAGCCCCCGATCCTGTGCTTCTCGAATCAGCTTAACCGCTTTACCAGTAGATATACTATGAAAGTGAGCACGTACTCCGGTTTGTTCGATCAGAATCAGATCGCGGCTTACGGCGATGGTTTCTGCACTTTCCGGAATACCGGATAACCCCAGCCGGGCACTGACAGTACCTTCATGTACACACCCCTGTTTCTGTAACCAGGGATCGGCTGCATTGATAAACACTGTTAAATCCAGCGTGGCGGCATATTCAAGTGCACGCCTCCAGACTACGGTATTTTTAATCTCGGTTACGCCGTTACTGACACCGACACAACCAGCAGCTTTTAACGCAGCCATCTCGGCCAATAGTTCACCATTGAGTTTTTGGGTCAATGCGCCCACCGTCAAGACCATGGTACGACCGGCTTTTTTGGCGCGATCCTCTATCAATTCGACCACGGCCGGATTATCAATAACCGGATCTGTGTCAGGGGGAACGGCGAGTGTAGTGACACCTCCAGCTGCTGCAGCACGGGTTTCACTCTCTATTGTTGCCGTGTGTTCCTGGCCGGGTTCACGCAGTCGTGCACTTAGATCCACCAGGCCGGGACAGACAATTTTGTTATACGCATCAATTTCAATATCGGCATCAAACCCTGACAAATCTTCAGCTATGGCAACAATTTTTCCGTCTTCAATATAGATATTTTGATCGATATCCAGCTGGCTGGCAGGGTCAATGACGCGACCATTTAGAATACAAATCTTCATTATTCGATCTCTGCCTGTTCTGATTGACTGGCCAGCGCCATCGACATCACCGCCATACGGATAGCAATGCCGTGGGTTACCTGTTCAAGAATTACTGATTGCGGCCCATCAGCAACCGATGAGGCTATCTCTACGCCTCGATTAATGGGGCCGGGATGCATAACGATGGCATCCGGTTTGGCATATTTGAGTTTTTCTTCTGTTAGCCCGTAACAGCGGAAATATTCTCGAGCGCTGGGTAACAATGCACCTTGCATACGTTCTAGTTGCAGGCGCAGGGTTATAATGACATCGACTCCCTCAAGGCCGCCTTCCATATCGTGATAAACATGTACCCCAAGGGTCTGACTTTCTCTTGGCAATAAAGTCTGTGGACCAATAACGCGGATTTCTCCTACCCCAAGTGTTGCTAAAGCCTGAATTTGCGAACGCGCCACACGCGAATGCAGAATATCGCCAATTATCGCCACACGTAAATTGGCAAAATCCTGTTTATGGCGACGGATGGTAAACATATCCAGCATGGCCTGGGTGGGGTGGGCATGGCAACCGTCACCAGCATTAATTACGCTGACATGTGGTGCCACATGCTGAGCAATAAACTCGGCCGCACCACTCTGATTATGACGAACCACAAACATATCAGTGTGCATGGCTTCAAGGTTATGCAGGGTGTCGAGCAGGCTTTCGCCTTTAGAGGTGGCTGATGTGTTGATATTAAAATTCATCACATCAGCTGACAGTCTTTTGGCAGCCAGTTCGAAAGTAGAGCGGGTACGTGTACTGTTTTCAAAAAACAGATTGATAATGGTTTTGCCGCGTAACAACGGGACTTTTTTTACCTGGCGATGACTGATGCCGGAGAACTGTTCAGCCCGATCCATAATTTCGGTTAATAAAGGGCGTTTCAGACCTTCAATGGTCAGAAAATGTCTGAGCTGGCCGCTCTCTGTCAGTTGATTACTCGGCATCCAATGCTCCAGCCGCACGGATCTCCAGTTGTAAGCCATCTTTATTGCGCAATTTCAGATGTTGATTTCGCGGCAAAGTAACGGAGGCACCAACAATATCCGGCCGAATCGGTAATTCGCGGCCATTTCGTTCGATCAGTACCGCCAGCGTGACACTGGAGGGGCGGCCATAATCAAAAATTTCATTTAACGCCGCTCGGGTCGTGCGGCCACTGTAAAAAATATCATCCACCAAAACCAGATGACGATTATCAACTTCAAAAGGCAGATCGGATGGAGACACTTGAGGATGCATGCCAATCCGCGTGAAATCATCACGGTAATAGGCAATATTCAATGTCCCCAGCGGGGCATCAAAAAAGTCTTCTCCAAGGATGTTTTGCAATGCTTTTGCCACCCAGACCCCGCCGGTATGAATCCCCACCAGCAACGGATCTTTATCGGCGAGTTCTTCGCGTATGGTTTCAGCCATCTCTTCGAGCAGGCTCTGAATTTCTGCTGATGTTTTGGGCATTGTCATTGTTGGTCCAGCCATGATTGAAGAATAATTTGAGCCGAGAGTTTATCGACATCACTACGTTTGTCGGTCTGCATTTTACTGCGTATTCCCATTTGGTCGAGAGCTTCAAAAGTGGTTAAACGCTCATCCTGCCAGACAACGGGAATATTAAAACGATTGTTCATGCGATTGCCAAATTTTCTGGCTGCAGCGGTCATTAATTGTTCGGTACCATCCATATTCAGCGGTAAGCCCACAACGATGAGGCCAGGCTGCCATTCGGCTACTATTTTAGCGATATTATCCCAATCCGGAATCCCGTCGCGAGCGGATAAGGCAGCGATGCCTCTGGCAGTATGGGTTAAATTATGTCCAACCGCGACACCTATACTTTTCATGCCAAAATCAAAGCCGAGAATATTTTTCTCGGTACTCATGCATGACCTGTTGTATTAGACATTAGATTGATATCAATGCCCAGCAATTTTGCAGCGGCCTGCCAACGCTCATCGGCTGGCGTTTCATATAACAGTTTCGGAGTTGCCTGAACGGTAAGCCAGCTGTTGTCGGCTATTTCCTGTTCCAGTTGACCGGCTTCCCAGGCAGCATAGCCCAGTGTCACAATCGAATGAGGTGGGCCACTCTCAGTGCCTAATGATTCCAGGATATCGCTGGAGGTGGTTAAAAATGTTTCATCAGTAATCTTCAGGGTGTTTTTCCATTGTTCGCCACCATCATGCACTACCATGCCCTGATCTTTCTGTACTGGTCCGCCAAACAGCACGGCCGTTTTAGTCGCCCATTCGGAGTTGTTGGTAATCTGCAGATGATTAAGCAGTTCCTGCATCATAATCCGGGTCGGACGATTAATGATCAGGCCCATCGCACCCTCTTCATCGTGTTCACACAGATAAATTACCGAATGATAGAAAAAACTGTCTATCAGTGTTGGCATAGCGATTAGAAAATGATGTTTGAGTGAGTAAGACATAAATTAAAAGAAGGTGAACCCAACCTGGAATAAACGTTCTACCTCCTTGATATAACGTTTATTGGTTAAAAACAGAATCACATGATCTTCTGCTTCAACCACTGTATTGCCATGAGCAATAATCACTTCCTCACCGCGAACAATTGCTCCGATAGAAGTGCCCGGTGGCAAGTCAATTTCATCAATTCTTCTACCCACCACCATAGATGAGCTTTTATCGCCATGAGCAATGGCCTCAAGGGCTTCAGCAGCTCCTCGACGCAATGAATGCACCGCCACAATATCACCACGACGAATATGCGCCAGCAAACTGCCGATAGTGGCTTGTTGAGGGGACAGGGCAATGTCGATGGTACCGCTTTCTACCAGATCCACATAAGCAGCACGGTTAATCAGCGACAGCACTTTGCGAGCCCCCAGACGCTTGGCCAGCATGGCTGACAGGATATTTGCCTCGTCATCATTGGTCAGCGCACAGAACAAATCCACATTGTCGATTTCTTCTTCAAGCAGCAGTTCTTCATTTGCCACATCGCCAAGTAAAACAATACTTTTAGATAACTCTTCAGATAAGTAATCAGCCCGGGCACTATTGGCTTCGATGATTTTGATTTGATAATCATGTTCCAGCGCTCGGGCCAGCCGTATACCGATATTGCCACCACCGGCCAGCATAATGCGTTTATAGGGTTTTTCCAGCCTGCGTAATTCAGCCATCACCGAGCGGATATCTTTGCTGGCAGCGATAAAAAACACTTCGTCATCCGCTTCGATAACCGTTTCAGCTTCCGGCAGAATAGCTTTGCCATTCCGGAAAATAGCAGCGACCCGGGTTTCGGTTTTGGGAATATGTTTACGTAATTCGCGTAGGGGATTGCCGACTAATGGTCCGCCATGGAAAGCTCTGACTGCCACCAGCTGAACCAGTCCATCGGCAAAATCCAGCACCTGTAAGGCATTCGGGTGACTGATTAATCTCTCAATATAATCGGTCACCAGTTGTTCCGGGCTGATTAATACATCAATGGCAATGGCTTCATTACTGAATAACTCAGGCTTGGTGAGATACTCCGGAGTACGGATCCGGGCAATTTTGGTTGGCGTGTTATACAGCGTATGGCAAATCTGGCAGGCCACCATATTGGTTTCATCACTATTAGTGACTGCCAGCACCAAATCGGCATCCGCTGCACCGGCCCGTTCCAGCACATCAGGATGTGAGGCAAGTCCCTGTACCGTTCGAATATCGTAATGATCCTGAAGTTTATGCAGGCTATTGGCATCGGTATCGACCAGGGTAATGTCGTCATCTTCCCGGGCGAGGGTGGCAGCAACAGAAGCGCCAACCTGTCCGGCACCGAGGATCAGAATCTTCATTACAAACCCTTATACTTGTTTACTATCAATGCCTAGTGCCCGAAGTTTCCGGTAAAGATGGGTGCGTTCCATGCCAGCTAATTTAGCGGCTTTTCCCACATTGCCATCGGTTTCCTGCAGTTTTTGCAGCAGATAAATTCGTTCAAACTGTTCGCGTGCTTCGCGTAAAGGCTGATCAAAATTGATACCGGTGACATCATCCGCTTGAGGTGGCTGCTCTGATTGCAGTGCAGTTTCCACATCATCGACGTCAATATCATCCGAGTCGCCCAACACCAGAAGTCGCTGTATAACATTTTTCAGTTCGAGCACATTGCCTGGCCAGGCATAATTGCGTAGGCGGTTTTGTGCAGCGACAGTAAAACGACGATAGGGCAGATCGGCCTGGGTAGTTTGCTGATCAACAAAAAAATGTACCAGTTCGGGAATGTCCTCAACGTGATCACGCAAAGCAGGCAGTTGCAACGTGATGGTATTGAGCTGATAAAACAAACCTTCGCTGAAATCGCCGCGTGCGATGAATTTATCAAGGCCTAACTGAGTAGCACAGATCAGTTGACACTCTTTTAATCTGCCGCTTTCCAGCAAATGCTGCAGCAAGGCCTGAGCCTCATCACTGAGTAAGGCGACATCATTGATATACAGCGTATTGTTTTTGGCCAGTGAAATCAGTTTGTGGCTGTCGGATGGAAAACTTTCCGGACTGACTTCAATAAATTTGCCACTGTTGTACAGACCCAGTCTATGCAGATAATAGGCAAAACAGTGTTTTCCGGTACCGCCTTCGCCAATCAGCAAAATAGGCATTTCGTGTCCGGCAATGCGCTCAGACTGCTCACGAAGCTGGGTCATTTTGGGACTTTTACCGACGGGTTCTAATGCAAACTCATGACGCTGGGCGGCCTGTTTGGCTCGATTTTCAATGGCTAATTCAACCGCACGAAGCAGTTTGGCCATGGATAATGGTTTTTCAATAAAATCACTGGCACCTGAGCGGGTGGCTTCAACAGCGGTTTCAATGGTGCCATGCCCGGACATCATGACAATAGTGACGCCAGTGTTCTGTTGTTTGAATTCCTTAAGCAGTGTAATCCCGTCAACATCGGGCATCCAGATATCCAGCAAGACCAGTTGAGGCTGTTTTTGGGTAAAGACCAGACGCGCTTCTTCACCATTGCTTGCGGTAATTACCCGGTAGGCTTCGTCTTCAAGAATATCTTTAATGAGTTCACGAATATCGGGCTCATCATCGACAACTAAAATAAGTGGTTTTTCGTTGCTCACGCCTAGTCTTCCTCCAGTGGTAGCCGGATTATTATACCTGCTCCTTCGGGGTTAAGGTTTTCTGCCCAGACATCCCCGCCATGTTCTTCAATAATTTTTTTGACAATCGCCAGTCCCAGCCCGGTCCCTTTGATTTTGGTGGTTGCATAAGGCTCAAACAATTTGTCCACCATGTTTTG
>TARA_R110002050_G_scaffold33846_1_pt1 | contig 11263 bp, 7 predicted proteins | sample TARA_R110002050 | Tara Oceans TARA_R110002050 (sample SAMEA4396988) | marine metagenome | biome: Polar Biome; feature: [DCM] deep chlorophyll maximum layer (ENVO:01000326); material: water (ENVO:00002006), including particulate matter (ENVO:01000060) such as... | depth 25 m
CAATACTTCCTTATTGGCGATCAATAGTTTTTCCAAACGATCCAACCGCTCCAAGATTAAAAAATTGTCCATTTGTTTTTTATTTAAGATTGTTAAATGAACAAAAGCGCTTTTGCCTTCCTACACCATTGTAGGTAGGGTAAATGTATAAAAATAGGCAAAAAAGGAATGTGAAAAATTGCAATAGTTATTCACAACTAATTGATATATAATTATTTACGTCAAATCATATCAAATAATATTGCATAAAGCTCTCCTTAATTTTATTGAATATCACTTGTTATCAAATGATGTCAAAAAAAATCACCCCACAATTGACCAATTACTTGAATATCCGTAGTTATCAACAATTAAAGTCCAAGATATAATTATATAGGAACCAGGAAAAACCATATTTACACTTTTTAAGTCCTGCTCATTTTACTCCTGAATAATATCGCATTTGAGTTCTCTACATAATTCAAAAAAGAATTACTGAGAATTCTAATGTTCCGTTAAAAAAGACAACAAATCTATAAATTTTGTAATTTTGCAAAGTAATGATAGAATTTTTTCGAAAAATAGTATCCATTGCAATGGCATTAATAGTGCTATTCTCCACGATGTCCTTTTCTGTGGATATGCACTATTGTGGTGACCATTTGGTAGATTACAATTTTTTTGAAAAGGTTGATGCCTGTTTGATGAAGGCTGACAATTTAAATTCAGGCAGTGAGTGTTCAATTGAGAAAATGGACATGGATTGCTGCACTGACGTTAAATTTTCCCAGGACGGACAGGATGATTTAAAAATTACATTCGACCACATTTCTTTTGACCAACAACTATTTCTTGCCTCCTTTGTTTATTCCTACGTAAACTTATTTGAAGGGTTTGACAAAAATATTGTTCCTTTTGGGGATTACTCTCCTCCACCTCTGATACGTGATATCCAAATTCTGGATCAGACCTTCCTTATTTGATTATTAAACGTTAGAAATTAAAGCCCAACGGCCATCGCTGTTTAAGGGCTAAACCTGTTGTTCGTAGGGTTTAGGCCAATTCAATTTCAAAATGTTTAAAAATCACTTAAAATGCTCAACAAAGGAATTAAATTTCTTATCGAGAATAAATTGGTTGCGGTACTCATGCTCGTATTGTTTGTAGGATGGGGCACTATCAACGCACCTTTCAATTGGGATACTGGATTTTTGCCCCGCAACCCGGTTGCCGTAGACGCAATTCCGGACATTGGTGAGAACCAACAAATCGTTTTTACCAAATGGGATGGTAGGTCACCACAAGATATAGAAGACCAAATCACCTATCCTTTAACCACATCGCTTTTAGGTATTCCAGGGGTAAAAACCATACGTAGTTCCTCAATGTTCGGGTTTTCAAGCATCTATATCATATTCGAGGAGGATATAGAATTTTATTGGAGCCGAAGTCGGATTCTTGAAAAGCTAAATTCCTTACCCAGTGGATTGCTCCCGGAAGGGGTTAATCCTGCTTTAGGTCCCGACGCCACCGGCTTAGGACAGATTTTCTGGTATACTTTAGAAGGTAGGGACACGGATGGCAATGTAACTGGTGGTTGGGATTTGCAGGAATTGAGAAGCATACAAGACTACTACGTAAAATATGCATTGTCAGCGGCAAGTGGTGTTTCCGAGGTAGCATCAATTGGAGGATACGTTCAGGAATACCAAATAGACGTAAATCCAGAATTGATGCGTCAATACAACATTGGCTTGAACCAAGTTGTAAAAGCGGTCAAGGAAAGCAATAGAGATATTGGTGCACAGACCTTAGAAATAAATAAAGTCGAGTATTTGGTACGTGGCCTGGGATATGTCAAATCTATTACCGACTTAGAAAATTCCGTAGTTACCTCTGAAGATTATATTTCTATCAAGATCAAAGACATTGCCAAAGTGTCTTTAGGTCCAGCAGCTCGCAGAGGGTTACTCGACAAAGAAGGTGCGGAAGTTGTTGGGGCCGTTGTTGTTGCCCGTTATGGAGCAAACCCGTTGGAGGTCATCAATAATGTAAAGGACAAAATAAAGGAATTGAGTGCGGGCTTGCCATCCAAAGTATTAAGTGACGGAAGAACGTCCCAAGTGACGATTGTACCTTTTTATGACAGAACAGAGCTTATCCAAGAAACTTTAGGAACACTTAATGAAGCGCTAACTTTAGAAATACTAATTACCATTTTGGTCATCATCATTATGGTTTTCAACCTCCGTGCTTCAGTACTTATATCTGGACTACTACCGGTTGCGGTTTTAATGGTATTCATAGCCATGAAAATATTTGGGGTTGATGCTAATATTGTTGCGCTTTCTGGTATAGCCATTGCCATTGGCACCATGGTTGACGTAGGAATTATCCTTTCTGAAAATATAATCAGGCATTTGGATGAAGATGACCGTAAACTTCCGATAAACACAATAGTTTACAATGCCACAGCTGAGGTTTCAGGAGCTATCGTAACAGCTGTGATGACAACAATCATAAGTTTCATACCGGTATTTACGATGATTGGAGCTGAAGGGAAACTATTCCGGCCCCTGGCATTTACTAAAACATTTGCACTTACTGCATCCATTATTATTGCCCTGTTTTTGATTCCACCATTTGCAGCATTTTTGTTCAAGAATAGAAAAATTAGGAGGAGTACCAACTATGGTATCAACGGGCTATTGTTGGTCGCCGGGTTTATTGTGGCAATTTTTGGCCATTGGTTAGGCCTTATTTTGATGGGTTTTAGTTTTCTGGCATTCGCAAAACTACGTGGTAATTGGTCAAAAGAGCGCTCCAGTAAATACAGCATCTATCTTTCGGCATTGGCCATTGTATTCTTATTGGCAGAATATTGGCGTCCATTGGGAGTTGACAAGAGTGTTTTCTGGAATCTAATTTTCGTGGGCATTATCTGCTTTGGCCTTTTGGCGAGTTTTTCAATTTTCAAAAATTACTACTCCAGAATCCTTAAATGGACCTTGGCAAATCGGTTACTTTTTTTGACCATTCCCGCATCACTTCTCATCCTAGGTTTCATCATTTATAAAAATACGGGAAAGGAGTTTATGCCATCCCTAAATGAAGGCTCATTTCTTTTGATGCCCACCTCGATGCCGCATGCAGGGATTGAAGAAAATAAACGGGTATTACAACAATTGGATATGGCGGTTGCAAGCATTCCCGAAATTGAAACCGTCGTCGGAAAAGCCGGAAGAACAGAATCTGCATTGGATCCAGCTCCCTTATCTATGTACGAAAATATAATCCAGTACAAATCAGAATATATATTGAATGAAAAAGGAAATCGCCAACGCTATAAAGTTAACGATGATGGATTATTTATTCTAAAGGACAGTAGTTTGGTTTATAACCCTAATCATTCAGTGGAATTGGAAAAAATTGAAAATGCACGAAAAAATGGCAAAAATGTTCTGACAACAGTTGACGAATCGCCCAATAATCTAATTCCTGATAATGATGGCGAATTCTTCCGAAACTGGCGACCAGCAATCAATTCCCCAGATGATATTTGGAATGAAATTGTAAAGGTCACCAAACTACCAGGTGTGACCTCCGCCCCAAAATTACAACCCATAGAAACGCGTCTGGTAATGCTTCAAACAGGAATGCGTGCACCAATGGGTATCAAAGTTAAAGGTCAGGACTTAAAACTGATAGAAAATTTTGGCCTGGAATTGGAAAATGTTCTGAAAGAGGTTGAAGGCGTAAAACAAGAAGCTGTTTTCGCCGACCGGATCGTAGGCAAACCATACCTTCTTATTGACATTGACAGGGAAAAGCTGGCGCGCTATGGAATAACTATTGAGGAAGTACAGAATGTTCTAAAAGTAGCTGTAGGAGGAATGTCGTTGACGCAAACCGTGGAAGGCAGGGAACGCTATGATGTTCGAATTCGTTACCCAAGGGAATTGCGGGCAAACCCATCCGATTTAGAGCGTATATATGTACCTGTAGAAAAGAGCGACCCAGTGCCATTGAGTGAGCTGGCAAACATTCGTTACGAACAAGGTCCGCAAGTCATAAAAAGTGAGGATACCTTTTTGGTGGGCTATGTGTTGTTTGACAAATTGGACGGTTTCGCGGAAGTAAATGTGGTTGAAAATGCCCAAGCCCTTATTCAGCATAAGATTGACAATGGAGAATTAACAGTTCCAAAAGGGATCAGTTATAAATTCACGGGAACCTATGAAAATCAATTGCGTGCCGAAGAAACGCTATCGATTATTGTTCCTCTGGCCTTGTTGGTTATTTTCTTGATTCTTTATTTCCAATTCCGGTCGGTTTCCACAACATTAATGGTCTTCACTGGAATTGCAGTGGCCTTTGCCGGTGGCTTTGTGATGATTTGGCTATACGGACAAGACTGGTTTTTGAATTTCAATTTCTTTGGTGAAAACCTTCGGGTACTCTTCAATATTAAAACCGTCAATTTGAGCGTGGCGGTTTGGGTTGGTTTTATTGCCCTATTTGGTATTGCTACCGATGATGGTGTCGTTATGGCCACCTACCTCACACAGACCTTTGACAAAAACGACCCTACAGATATTCAGGAAATAAGAAAATCTACCTTGGAAGCAGCTTCCAAGCGCATACGGCCATGCCTGATGACTACAGTAACCACCATTTTGGCTCTCTTACCAGTCTTGACTTCAACAGGTAAAGGAAGTGATATCATGATCCCGATGTCAATCCCTATTTTCGGAGGAATGTTACTGGACACCACCTCTTACTTCCTTGTTCCGGTGCTATATAGTTGGAGAAAAGAACAGATTGCCAAAAGAAGATTAAAAAATGAATCGGGGTCCTTAAATATTGAACAATGATAAAACAGAAAACATATATAAAGTTGGTCTTAATTCTGGGCCAGTTATTCTTGGCATTCATCAGCTACGGTCAAAATTTGCAAACCTACATTGATGAGGCTATTTCCAATAGTCCAGAGATTCAAAAATTCGAATTGCAATATGGTATTGCTTCGGAAAAATTGAATGAAGTAAACGCGATTCCAAATACTGAATTTGGACTTGGTTTTTTTGTTAGTGAACCTGAAACACGAACTGGAGCACAGCGCCTAAAGGTTTCCGCAAAGCAAATGTTGCCTTGGTTTGGAAACATTACTGCAAGAGAAAACTATGTAAGTTCTTTGGCTGATGTAAAGTATGAAGACATAGTGATTGCAAAAAGAAAACTAGTGGCTTCCGTATCACAATCCTACTACAATTTATATGCAAACAGGGCAAAGCAAACGGTTTTGCTTGAAAACATTGAATTGCTAAAAACCTATGAAACCTTGGCCTTGACTTCACTAGAAGTTGGCAAAGCTTCGGCAGTAGATGTATTGCGGTTACAAATGAGACAAAATGAAATGCAACAATTATTAGATGTTTTGATTCAACAATTCTTAGCAGAACAAACTAATTTTAATAAGCTATTAAATCGAGATAAAGATATATCAGTCAATGTTATAAGTGATTTGAATATGCCATTGGAAGATTTTGATATCACTGCCGAAAATTTAGCATTACATCCTGAATTGCTGAAATACGACAAGCTTTATAATTCGGTTGAGAAATCCGAATTGCTGAACCAAAAAGAAAGTCTTCCAATGATTGGTTTTGGATTGGATTATATCAATGTTGATGAACGCCCGGATATGGATTTCCGCGATAATGGAAAAGATATTATAATGCCAATGGTGTCTTTGTCTATACCCCTTTTTAACAAGAAGTATAAATCCCAAAGCAAACAAAACGAACTGCAGCAATTGGAGATAAGTGCACAGAAACAAGATCGCTTAAACAATTTGGAATCAATTTTGGCCAAAGCCATTAACGATAGAATTTCTGCAAGAATCAGCTATAAGACGCAATCCAAAAACTTAAAACAGGCAAATGATGCAGAAGATATTTTGATCCGAAGTTATGAAACTGGTACGATTGATTTTAAGGACGTTCTGGATATTCAGGAGTTACAATTAAAATTTCAGATCAACCAAATCGAATCTATTAAGACCTACTATGTACAAACAACGATAATCAATTATTTAAGCAACTAAAATCAAGTTTAATTTAAAATTAATAACAATGAAAAAAGTAAGATTAACGACAACAATTATGGGAATGGCTTTTATGAGCCTAATTACTATGTCTTGTAAAGAAGCAAAAAAAGAGATCCCACAGGATAATTCAATGCATCCCGAAATGAACAATTCGGACCAAGTAAATACCAAGACAAAGTTTAATGATGTGAAAACCGAGGCAATATTTCAGCATTACATTCATATAAAGACCGCCTTGGTAAATTCCGATATTGCCGAGGCACAATCGGGCGCAAGAATGATTATTGAAAATACGGACAATGCGGCATTGAAATCTACCGCTTCATCGATTGTAGATACCGATGATCTTGAAATGCAGCGTAAAGTATTTTCTGAAGTTACCGCCCAAATAGAGCCTCTTCTTAAAACATCATTGACATCTGGGGAAATCTACAAACAATTTTGCCCCATGGCATTCAACAACGCGGGAGGGTATTGGCTCTCCAATGACAAGTTGATCCAAAATCCCTATTACGGACAAAAGATGTTAAAATGTGGCACAATTACCGAGACAATTGAAAAGCTATAAGACAATTTGACGTAATCTATTGAAAGGTAGATTGACACTTTTTTTTATTAAAACGGAATAAAAATGAAACATACTTATCATGTAAAAGGAATGACTTGCAATGGATGTCGCAGTCATGTTGAAGAAACACTTTCAAAAGTGAAAGGTGTTTCATTGGTTAAAGTCAATTTGGAAAAAGCAGAAGCCACTATTGAAATGGAATCCCATATTCCAATAGAAACATTTCAAAAAGTCCTAAAAAATGATGGTGGAAGATATAGTATTCACTCCAATGGAGAACATCACCATTCCAAAATAGAAGTCAAGGATAATCAAAAAGATAAAGGCACAGGTGTCTTTTACTGTCCAATGCATTGCGAAGGTGATAAAACATATGACCAGCCTGGCGATTGCCCAGTTTGCGGAATGGATTTGGTCGAAGAACAAAATCTATCTTCGGCATCTGTGGAACAATGGACTTGCCCTATGCATCCGGAAATTGTAAGGGATGAGGCCGGTGCCTGTCCCATTTGTGGAATGGATTTAGTTCCAATGCAACCGGACCTTTCGTCAGAGGAAAAAACCTATAAAAAGTTATTAAAGAAGTTCAAGATCTCAGTAGCATTCACGTTGCCTATATTTTTAATAGCAATGAGTGAAATGCTCACCAACAATCCACTATATGATATATTGGAACAGAAGTATTGGAATTGGATTCAGTTTGCATTATCTGTTCCAGTAGTATTTTATGCTACCTGGATGTTCTTTGAACGTGCCTACAAGAGTATTAAAACTTGGAATCTCAATATGTTCACTCTTATTGGTATAGGTGCAGGTGTAGCTTGGTTATTTAGTGTAATGGGCATGTTATTTCCCAATGTTTTCCCTAGTCAATTCAAGACTGAATCGGGAGCCGTACACGTATATTTTGAAGCAGCGACTGTTATTCTAACCCTTGTGCTGTTGGGTCAATTATTGGAAGCTCGCGCACATAGTAAAACCAATTCAGCCGTTAAAGAGTTGCTGAAATTAGCGCCTAACAAAGCCATAAAAATAATCGATGGTGAAGAAATTGAAGTAAGCATTGATGACATAAAATTGAGTGACATCCTAAAGGTTAAACCTGGAGATAAAATCCCGGTGGATGGCGTAATAACCGAAGGAGATACCAGCATTGACGAATCAATGATTACGGGAGAGCCCATACCTGTTAATAAATCTCAAGGTGACCAAGTGAGTAGTGGAACAATTAATGGCAACAAATCGTTTATGATGAAGGCTGAAAAGGTAGGCAGCGATACATTGCTTTCCCAAATTATTCATATGGTTAATGATGCAAGCCGAAGTCGTGCTCCAATCCAAAATCTGGCAGATAAAGTATCGGGATACTTCGTGCCTATAGTAGTTATTATTTCACTAATAACCTTTGCCGTCTGGTCTATTTGGGGTCCAGAACCCGTCTATGTCTATGCTTTTGTCAATGCCATTGCGGTTTTAATAATTGCTTGCCCCTGTGCACTGGGATTGGCTACACCCATGTCTGTAATGGTCGGTGTAGGTAAAGGGGCTCAAAATGGTGTATTGATTAAGAATGCCGAGGCTCTTGAAAAAATGGACAAGGTAGATACCTTAATTATTGATAAAACAGGAACTATTACCGAAGGAAAACCGACCGTTGAAAAAATTGGTGCCTTTAATGACAATATAAGTGAAAGCGGGGTACTCCAATACATAGTTTCCTTAAATAGTAACAGTGAACATCCATTGGCAGAAGCTACAGTTAAATATGGTAAAGAACGAGAGGCTAAAATCCTAAAATCAGATGGATTCAGTGCCGTCACTGGCAAAGGTGTTGAGGCTAGTATTAAAGATAAAAAAGTAGCCTTGGGCAATCCTAAAATGATGGAATATGTCGATGCAGAAATAACTACGGCCATGCAAGAAGAAGCTAATTCTTACCAAAAACAAGGTAAAACAGTTTCCTATTTAGCAGTGGATAAATCAGTGGTTGGTTATGTCGTTATTGGCGATAAAATAAAAGAATCAAGTGCCAAAGCTATTAAAGAACTTCAAGACCAAGGTATTGATGTTATAATGCTTACAGGCGATAACCACGATACAGCTCAAGCAGTTGCATCAGAGTTAAATTTGGCTGATTTTAAAGCAAGCATGTTACCAGAAGACAAACTCAAAGAAGTAGAGAAACTACAACAAGATGGGAAAGTTGTGGCTATGGCGGGCGACGGTATCAATGATGCCCCTGCTTTGGCAAAAAGTGATGTGGGAGTCGCAATGGGAACTGGAACCGATGTAGCCATTGAAAGTGCCATGATAACTTTGGTTAAAGGCGATTTACATGGTATTGTAAAAGCCAGAAATTTAAGTCACGCTGTAATGAAAAACATAAGGCAAAATCTATTCTATGCTCTCGTTTATAATACGTTAGGTGTGCCCATTGCGGCAGGTGTATTGTTTCCGTTCTTTGGCATATTATTATCTCCCATGATAGCTGCTTTGGCAATGAGCTTTAGCTCGGTTTCTGTAATTGCCAATGCACTACGATTAAGAACAATTAATGTATAACTATAAAATCAAAAATGAATATGGATTATTCGAATCAGGATTCAAACAAAGGAAATTACAAGACATTCTATATCATGTTGGCTTGCTCATTTGTAACAATGTACATCACAATGTATCTAAATACCTATGTCATTGACCATGTGTATTTTAGTTTAACACGCTTCTACATGACTTGTTTGGGTATCTCATCTATGGCAGTCATTATGTGGTTCTTTATGCGAAAAATGTATAAAAACAAAAAGAAAAATATTGCAATTCTCGTTGGTAGTCTTGTTCTATTCATTAGTGCTTTGGGATTGGTTAGAGTACAAAAACCGATTATTGGCGACATACTTTGGATGAAAGCAATGATTCCGCACCATTCTATAGCCATTTTAACAAGTGAACGAGCGGATATACAAGACCCAGAAGTTAAAAAACTAGCAGATGATATCATTAAAGCTCAGCAAAAGGAGATCGAAGAAATGAAAGCAATGATAAAACGATTGGAAAATGAAAAATAAAATAAAATAAAAACGATGAAAAAGTATATCATATATATCGGAATATTAGCATTGGGGTTATTCCTAGGTTGGTTGTTCTTTGGCAATTCTTCCAGTAATGAAACAGAACATGATCATAATACAGTAGCAGAAAACAATCAGATGTGGACCTGTTCCATGCACCCACAAATTATGCAAGCAGAACCGGGCGATTGCCCTATTTGTGGCATGGATCTAATTCCTGCAGAAAGTGGAGAAGAAGGTTTGTTGGCAGACCAATTTAAGCTAACTGAAAACGCAATGGCGTTGGCCAATATCCAAACAACTACGGTAAACGTTGGAACATCAAATGGAAATGCCTTGAAGTTGTCGGGGAAGATTGTTGAAAATGAAGAATCCAATGCAGTCCAAGTGAGTTATTTTTCTGGAAGAATAGAACGCTTGAATGTGAGTTTTACTGGAGAAAAGATTCGCACGGGACAATTATTGGCCACTATTTATTCGCCAGAACTGTATGCAGCACAACAAGAGTTGATTACGGCAGGTACTTTAAAAGAATCCCAACCAGCTTTGTACGAAGCTGTAAGGAACAAATTAAAACTTTGGAAACTATCCGAAAGTCAAATAAATAAAATTGAAACTTCAGGAAAAGTTTTGGAGAATTTCCCAGTATACTCTACCGTTTCCGGTACAGTCTCAGAAAAACTAGTGGAGCAAGGCGACTATATAAAACAGGGACAACCACTTTTGAAAATCGCAAAACTAAATACCGTTTGGGCAAATTTCGATGTATATGAAAATCAGATTGATTTATTCAAAAAAGGACAAGAAATAACTATTACAACAAAGGCCTATTCTAACCAGGAACTCAAAGGCAATGTATCTTTCATAGACCCTGTATTGAATCCGCGAACAAGAACGGTAAAATTAAGAGTTGTATTAAATAATACGGGAAACATCCTTAAACCTGGTATGTTTGTCGAAGGTAAAATTGAGACTGCCACACCAACTAAAGGGCAATTCTTAAATATTCCTTCCTCAGCCATTTTATGGACAGGTGAACGATCCGTAGTCTACATTAAAACAAATCCCGACAAACCAGTTTTTGAGATGAGAGAAATTAAATTAGGCAATCCCGTTGGAGAAAATTATGAAGTTTTAAATGGTTTGGACGATGGTGATGAAATAGTCACCAATGGCACATTCACTATAGATGCAGCAGCACAATTGCAGGGCAAAAAATCAATGATGAATAAAGAAAGCGGAAAAACAATGACAGGCCATGAAGGTCATGATGGTATGAACTAAGATTGAAATATTAAACCTAAAGCTGTTTAGAGGCATAAAAACATCAAACGATACCAAATCCAAATCGTTAACATTTCAGTGGTCCGAATCAAAAATATTTTTTAATAATGACAATTTCAATAATAAAAGAACTCATTTGAACCCAAATATTATCAAAATATATGTTAAAACCAAACTTTAACAATTGTTGTACCTATGTTGTACCTAAAACAAAAAAGCCGACTCCTAAAAGTCGGCTTTCCCTTGTTGTACAGG
>TARA_R110002050_G_scaffold19075_2_pt1 | contig 11260 bp, 8 predicted proteins | sample TARA_R110002050 | Tara Oceans TARA_R110002050 (sample SAMEA4396988) | marine metagenome | biome: Polar Biome; feature: [DCM] deep chlorophyll maximum layer (ENVO:01000326); material: water (ENVO:00002006), including particulate matter (ENVO:01000060) such as... | depth 25 m
ATGCAAGTAGCATTGGCAGTTAAAAAAGCAGCTGTATGGACTTGGGAAACATTGACAAATAAAGAAAAGATGATGTCAGCCGCATTAACTTTGAAAGAAACAGTTCAGCAAGGATTATTAGCAATTGCAAAAGGCGCCGTTTGGTTATGGCAAACAATGACAGCTGTTGCTGCAACTGCAACTGCAACAGCAACTGGTACGCAAGCAGCAGCATCAGCTGCAGCAATTGCACCAACTGCCGCATTAGCAACTACGCATGGAGCTGCAGCAACTGCCGCATTAACAACTGCATCTGCATCTACACTTGGTGTAGGTATTGCACCAATATTAGCAGCAGTTGGAATTGGTGTAGGTGTATTATTTGCATTAATGGCCGGAGCATCTGCAATGATGAGTGATGGTGTTATTCCACCAGCTGGAGGAGGTAAAGGTGGATTTGGTTCAAGAACAATGTTTGGACCTGAAGGTGCTATATCATTTAATAATAAAGATACAATAGTAGCAGGTACAGATTTATTTAAAGCAAATGATGCTGCATTTGGACCAGAAGGATCAATGAGCATGTCAGACCAAGGTCCAGGACAAGTTGAAATAACAGATATTAAAAAGAAAGCATTTAAGAAACTAGTTGTTGCAAATATGATAGGAAGTAGTCCAATGGGTATGTTGATGGGCGGCTTAGGAGCAATTGGTGGAGGCCTCGGAAGTATGCTTGGCGGAGATGAAGAAGGTGAAGAAGGTGGTAAACCTGTATATGATGTAACTGCATCTGAAAAATTAGATTTAATGCTTGGAAAATTAGATGAAGTAGTTACCGCAATTGCTTCTGGTAAGAATGGTGGTGGCGGAGGTGGCCAGCCTGTACAGATAGTAATTGGAAACAAAGTAATAGAAGAACTTCAAAGTCAAATGAATGTTAATAAATCGTACAACGTAAGTGCGGGTAATGGAGGAGAAGAATAATGGGACTAATTAGCATGACATCTAATTTGGCATGGGTAGGATCATCAACAGATGCTCCAGGAAAATATTCACAAACAGCTATACAGAATAAAATTACCTCATACCAAGTAGAAGCGATAAAGGATCAATATAACAAATTCCTTATATATGATACTCCTAACATAAATAGATTTTCATTAGGACGTGCAACAGACCAACCATTTATTATAAGAGGAATACAGCGTAGAGATGGTGGACCTCAATTTTATGGACCTGGAGGAAGGGTGGCACCTGAGAATATGATGGTAAGAGGTGGATTGCTTGGATTTGCATCTAGATTAGCAGAGGATGCTATTCGAATGGGTAAATTCTTAATGTCACCAAAAGGCTTGATATGGAATGTTAAACAATTAGGATTACAGGCATCTAATCCAAATGTAGAAACTGATTCATTTGTCCGTGCAACTAAAATATATAATCCATTAAAATGGGCAACCAATATAGTAAGTGCACCAGCTGGAATACATTCTGCAAGACATAGTACAACTCCAAAATCAGGAAGGTATGGAGAATTACAAAAACAATTCATTAGACAAGATGCCGAAGGAGTACTTCATAATAGATTAGCAAAATTAAAAGTAGAGATGTTTGGATCCGGGGCACCAGTATCAGAAGACCAATCAGGGCCTACAGATTTATTAGGTACAATTGCACAAGGATTTGGCCAATTTATAGAACCATTACAAAATGCATTAGCAGGATTTGATGGATCAGAAATAAGTACATTATCTGGACCAGGAGGTCCTAAATCGGTATATGGTATTGGATATACTAGTATTAGGAGAGCAGTAACAACAGGTACAGGATTAAAAGATAATATAGGTAATGCATATTGGGGTATACGATATAATCCAATTAGTAGATATGAATCTTCAGATACACCCGGATCTCCAAGGACATTGAATCAATCAGATTCTCCAGGAAACTCAATAGAAAAAACTTATACAGATCCAGGAAGTACTTTTGGTGATGGATCAGGAGAAGGATTCTTACCAGGAAAAGATGCAGAAACTGGTGGTACAGCTGTATTACATGTTGTGAATAAATTTTTCGATGATACATTATATATACAAAATGAATCACCTAAAGGTGGTAGATATGTAGGAAGTGATGTAACTGTTGAAGAACATGATAGACCAAAAGTAGATATACAAACTGGATTAGTAGGAAGTGGTGAGACGATAATAGAAGGAACACCAGATACATCAAACAATGCATTTGCTATAGGAACAAAATATAAAGAAAGTTTTTCTCCAGCAGAAAATAAATCTAGAGAAGAAGGTGTTGATGATAGTCCAGGAGGAGGAAGGTATGTTGGTTCATCTCATGATGGATCAGAAGAAACTCATACAAGATCAAAAAACGCAGCCGATAAAGATTTATTAGAACATTCTCATAAGTACCATGTTTACCAAAACAGAGATGATAATTATCCAGAAGGATATTATAATTTAATAAATGCCAATAGCGGTCCTAGAGGTAAACCATCTGGAGGATCGAAACATAATATATATCAATCAATTGAAGATGAATCTCAATTAATACGATCACTGATAGATGGAAAGAAATTAATTGAGCATGTACATTCATTCCTAGGAGAAAAGACTATATCAAGTCATACAAATAATCCATCTACTGGTATTATAGACCATCTAAGTATAGCAGGATATTATGGTAATAATTTACATGCCTTTCCTGTAAATGGAGGAGCTGATTGGGATACCGAAGATAGAATCAATTTATATCAATTAATTGATCCTAAAGGAGATGCAAAAAATACAAATACTCCACAAATAAGGAAGTCGGCAGAAAATGTATTTGAACCAGGATTTCCGGTAAATGCAAAAGGTGAACCAAAATTATTTTCTCAATATGATACTACTGGTACATTAAATGCGGTAGGTATAGGAGAAGCTATATTTAATTACTTTACCCCAGATTTAAAATACTTTACTGGTCATACAAGAGAAATTATTGATGATGGAGGCCCTCATAATTATATTAGTTTAAAACAAAAATATGGACTTCTTGAATCCGGAGATGATTTAGGTAATATATTTGCTTATGTATATGGATTAGATGATCCATCTATCGTTCCAAAATATAATGGAATACCATTTGGATCAGTATATACACCTTCCAAGCCAAAGAAAGGTCCATCACCGCAAGCAGGCCAGCAACCAATATCAGGCCAAACATCTTTATCTGTAAAAGAAATTGATGATCTTATTCTATCAAAATTAGATCCAATGCAGAATCCAGATGCAAGACCTGATGAAACTGGAGGAGTTAAACAAATTGGAGGCAAGCCACAAGCAGGAGCAGGAACACCATTAGTTTATAAGTATATGGATTATGCAGGAATTAGAGCGGCCGCAAAACAGACTGGTACAGTAACAGGTACTAAAAAGATTCAAGAATTTAGACAAGCCATAGGAGCTAAATTAAGAGCTGAAATCTTAACAATGAATCGTGATATAAAAGGATATGGAGGAGCAAATCAGGCAGATGCATTAAATGCATTACCAGTAGGTGGAACACCTGCAATGCATGATATGGTGCCATTTTATTTAACTAAACAAGGTGGTGGCGAAGCATGTTTTTTCCGGGCAGGAATTAATTCTATTTCAGATAATTTTTCACCAGAATGGCAGCAAGAAAAAGAAATTGGAAGAGCTGATCCAAAATTATTATTAAGTGGCTTTGGTAGGACTATATCATTAGATTTACAAGTAGCAGCAGGATCAGAGACAGAACTTATTCCTATGTGGGATAAATTAAATACAATAGCAGGATGGTGTGCGCCTTCATATGTAGGAAATGGATATACTGGTACATTTGTAGAATTAACATTAGGAGACATTTACCAACAAGTTCCATGTTATATAACAACCTTTAGTGTAGATTATGATAATGAAACTCCATGGGATATTACCGCCGGACAACGATTACCAAAATATGCAAGCGTTACTATAGAGTTAGGTTATATAGGAAAATCTATACCACAAAAGGGTACAAAATTCTTTGGTACAGCGACATATAGAGGAAATGATGTTGCAGCAGGAGCAGCCGGAGCATCAGGACAACAGGCAGGAGATTTTGATGCACCCGATGATTTAATAACAGGATTGCCAGATGGAGTAACTCAATTAGCAGATAAGCCATATAATATGGCCAAAGATATAGGTGGTGATCTTCTAACAGGTGCTGCATCAGCAGTTGATTGGGTCATCCCAGGAGATCAATCTCCAGATGCAATTGCAGGAACAGCTAAGAAGGCATATGGTGCCGGTAAAAAGGTAGTAAGTTTCTTAAACCCATTTGATTAAAGAGGATATATATGAACAGATATAAATATATTATTGAGCAGCGATTAGATACCAAAAGAAGAAGGATGAGAAACAAGTCATCACTTCCTCCTAAAATTAATAGATCATCCATGGATGTATATATCATAGCACGAGATGGTGATAGATTAGATAATTTAGCATATGAATATTATAATGATGTATCTCATTGGTGGGTATTAGCTCATGCAAATGCTTTAGGTAAAGGTACAATGAATGTACCTCCAGGAATACGACTTCGAATTCCAGCTAAACAAGAATTACATGAACTACTAGTTAAAAACGAACAAAATAGATAAGGTTAAATATGGCAGGAGTATTTTATTCAGCGGCACAACCATTCGTACTTGCGGAACTCAAAAGACGTAAGACGCAAGGATATGTCAACAGTCGTAAAATCAATGGCTGTTATATAACAATTAAGAGCCAACGTACAGCACCTGTTATGCAAAAATCTAAAGATTTAGATACCGGCCAAGCAATTAAGGATGGTGCAGGAATGTTGATAAGAGGTGCACTTGATGTTACAGGTATATTGGGTGGGTCTGATTCATGGCTTGGAGAAGCAAAAGAATCTGAGGCAATGTCAGAAACTAATAACCAAGTTGGAACAAAAATAGTATCACAAGGAGAATTATCATCATTGGCATCAACAGATTTAAATTCTAGGTATGCAACTCAAACAGGTAGACCTACACCATCAATTACTAAACTAGACGTAGAGATGTCAGGTGATTATGGATCATTAAAAAAGGCCATCTTAGAAATTAAATGTTTTGATAAACAATCATTTGAAGAGTTTGAAGAACTATATATGATACCTGGAACAGAGCTTAATATATCATTTGGTAGAGTAGGACAAAGTGGTCCTGCAAATAACGGAAAATTTAATGGAGTTGTATATGATTATTCTTTCAAGATAAATAGTTCATTGGGATATGACTGTGAAATTAAAGCTGTGGCAAAAGGAAGTTTAGTAACAGAACTAAATGTAATGTCCAAGATATCAGATGATGCAAGAGAATTTACATCTGACTTTGCAGGACTAAATGAATCTACAACTGTTGCAAATATAATGGATGTATTTGATTATGATGTTCAAGATAAGATGGATGATCATGAAGATTTATCTTCGGATGAAGCTTATTCATTCTCTGCATATCCATGTGCGCATATAGCAGGTACAGATTGTCCTAACGCAGCTCCAGAGCCTGCAAATGATAATATGGTAGGAGGTAATATAATATTTGCATCATTAGGATATATTGTTAATAAACTAATCAATGTAGATTTATTAAAAGGAAATATAGAAGGAGGATCTGTAAATACAAAAGAGATTTCATATGTATGTAATAACCAAGTAACTGTTGGGAAGTCATATGGTAAGATATTTTCTGCAAATCCAATGAAGGTTTTAATAATGGGAACTCCGTATAAATATCATCAAGAATACGGAGGAACAGGTGGTGGAGCAATAGGAAGATTTTTTGGTGCATCTAAAATATGGGGCAAAAAGTTTCCAAAACAAAATGGTAACCAAGTGGTAATGGGTGGTAATAAAGCAAAATTAGGAAATATATTGATATCGCGTGATACATTACGTTCTATAACTGGAGCAAGTGATGCAGGAGGAGAGGGTAGTAAAATATCTATATCTACATTTTTAAATAAAATATTTGAAAAGATATATAATCTAACAGGTGGGGCATATGATTTAACAGTTACAAATATGACAAAGCAGCAAGCTTCTCATTATGGGTATACAGGAAATACAGAAGGAAAGATGTTTGTAGTAGATAGGAATTGGGTTCCAGGAGCAGGAGTAGAGAAAATTCATTTAAATGCATCTAATGCGACATTTGATAATTCAACTAGAAATGTTGCAATAACGGGTAAAGTTCCAAAGGATATGGCTGCAGCTGCATTTGTAGGAGGTACAGGTACAGTATCAGGTAAAAAACAAGGATCAGTAGAAGTTGTAAAAGGTGTACGTAGCGAAACAGTACCAAACCTAGCCAAAATAAGAAATCAACTTATTACTTCTCGAGAGGTAATACATGATACAGGATATAATGAAGAGTCAATTGGTTCGGCCAAATCTAATCTAAAAGCATATGTTGAATCAGTAGTATCAACAAGAGATAAGGCCACTTTTAGAAAAGATATGTATCCATTAGAATTAACAGCGACATTAGAAGGAATTGCAGGTATACAATTTGGTAATGCATGTGTAACTGATTTAACGCCTAGTAGATATTCAAATCCAAAAGGTGGATTACCTAAAATAGTATTTACAGTATCAAAAACAAAACATTCAATATCTCCAAATGATTGGACTACTGATGTTGATACAATATGTAGAATGGAACCATAATTATGGCAGGAAGATATTATACAAAACGAGATCGTCACTTTGGTAAATATACCATGGGTAGACAATGGATGGACTTTAAAAGTAAAGAATATATAGGACCATATCATTTCTTTGGTAATTATGAAAGAGTAATGACAGGCGCCTGGCCAAGAGATGATTCAAAACCTTTACAAAAATTTAAAGATATAAATCTACATGGAGATGTTATGGTATATGATGTAATTACGTCTATCAACTTATATGAGTTCGAGCCACCTATACCAAAAAGACCAGGCCCAGGACCAAATGATATTAAAAATGGTTATATGATGAGATACTTTATCAAGCAAAAAAATGATATAACTAAACCACCTATAGAAATAGATTTGAAGCAATATGATAATGTTAAGGAAGATGATTCTAAAAACATTAATGGATTCTTATATGAAAAAATATCATTAAGATGGAAAATAGATGGACCCCGTAAAGATCAATATCATGACAAAGGACGAATGCAAATTAAGGCATATGGTATAGAAGATACTAATAGAAGAACTGCATTACAAAAGAGTTTAGTAATGGCAGGTATTTCAGACCATTTAAGGAACTTAGTAGAACATTCAGGATTTGATAGAATTGAAAAGGCCGCTAAATTATCACAACAAACAGATAATTTACAAACTGATGGTTCAGAGTTTGTACTAGCTAATGGAACTCCGTTTATAGGTTATTATCATATTCATCCAACTATGGGTGCAATGAGAGGTAAAAAACATAGTGATAAAGTACCACATGATCAATTAATGACATCTGGTGAATATGCGATATGGAAGGCCAGGAATAGAGGAGAGCGACATAATATAGATAAATTAGAAAAAAATAGTAAATGGACTAATTATACTAAATAATTAGGTTTTCTGAATATTTTTCTATATATTTAATTACATGAAAATTGTAGAAGACAAAAAAAGGTTACAAGAGTTACAACAAGTATTACAGACATCAGATAGTTTCTGGATTCCAGTATTTTCTGATCTATACCGACATTATGTAAATAATGAAATAAGTTTTGTATACATCTATATAATAGATACTAAAAAAGAATACATTGTACCATTCCGTCATAAGGATTGCTTATGCCTAGATTCCGAACATCTAAACCGGTTTACAAGTAAAGCGGATATCTATGTTTTGGGCAAGAAACGCTTTGTAAATTTCTATCATCATACAACATATGATGCCGACTTAGTTGAGTACTTTCAAAGTAATAAAATGTTACAATTGGAGGATACGGATACTAATGCACATGATTGGTATAATAAATGGTATTATAATGAAACGAATGTAAATGATTATATTCCAATAGTTAAACACTTTGAAAGATGTTCAGGCATGAAGGATAAATTCATGGAATCATTTTCAACATTTAATAAATCTGAATCATTTGAATATTATAATGAATTGTTTATTGATAACTTGTATGCAATTGAAAGAAATGGATTAAAGGTTAACTATGAAAAGTTTGTAGAAAAATTCCAAACAAATAACTTGATAGGTGCAATGACTTATACGGAATATAATATTTATACATCTACAGGACGGCCTTCTAATAAACATGGTGGTGTAAACTATGCAGCTATTAATAAAGAAAATGGGTCAAGAGAGTCATTTATATCAAGACATGAATATGGTATGTTATTGGAATTTGATTACGATTCATATCATTTAAGATTAATAGGTGATCTTATTAAGTATGATTTACCAGAATCATCTGTACATACATATCTAGGAAAACAATATTTTGGTAAGGATGAATTATCTACAGAAGAATATGAACAAAGTAAAACAATTTCGTTTAGATTATTATATGGAGGTGTAGATAAAGACTTTGCAAAAATACCATACTTTGGTAAAGTAAAAGAATATACATATAAATTATGGAAGAAATTCCAAGAACAAGGTTATATTGAAACTGTTATTCTCAAAAGAAAATTATTTAGGAATGCAATGTCTGATATGAATCCAAGTAAATTATTTAATTATTATTTACAGAGTATGGAGACAGAGTATAATATGGCAATGATAAATGAAATAAATGCTTTGTTAGGTCCATATGATACTAAATTAATTTTATATACATATGATTCATTGTTATTTGATTTTAATGTTAAAGATGGAAAACAATTAATATTAGATATTAAAAAAACAATGATAGCAGGAAAATTTCCAGTTAAGCTTAAAGCCGGTAAAACGATGCAAGACCTGCAGAATATGACTGATAAAATCAGTTAGTGTATATTTATATTAAATGGAAAAGAAAATAACAGATATATTAGCAGAATGGTTTTACCGATTACCAAATGGTTATGCAATAGAACCATATGATGATTCAGAGCTCAAAGTGTTAGAACAGATTTTAAAAGAGGAAGGTATAGATTCCAATGCTATCTTAAAATCAATTATCAATGAGGCTCCATCAGGAGATCAATTTATACCAGGCAAAGATGACTTAAAAACTGATACAACTACTCAATCAGCTGAAACAGATGACGTAGGACCATCAGCTGAGTATAATGACGCAATTAAACAAAGATTAAATGTACAAGTAATACCTAGATGCCAAGGTTCATATAAAATGAAAGGAGGCTCATTTGATTTACCAGTACATCCAGAGGATATACAATTATTTGAAGCCTTATGGCCAGAACATGCTGATTCAGCAATTATCGGAAAAGGTGAAATTGCAATGTATTGGTTATTTAACTATCAAAAAACTCAAGTATTAACTGAAGATGGTAGAGGTGGAGATGCACCTGATTTAAAAATTGGCGGAATTCCTGTTGAAGTAAAATCATATAAAAGTCATAATATGATTACCGGCCTAGGAAGATGGTCTGAATTTAAGGAAGAAAGAAGAATAGTACAAAATATATTTGGTATACATGCATTATCAAAAGCATTTAAAGATGGTGATGTAGCTAATCCTATAACAGAGATAACATTTAAAAAGGCAGAACTAGAAACTGCATCACAATCATTATTTAACTTTTTAAATTTACAAGGATTAGATCAACTTATAGAAATATTTGGATCAGATAGCATGTTTGCAAATATGATATCAAATGCAGAGTCTGTATTTCCAGAAATGAAAAATTCATTAACTAAATCAAATGTACAAGTACCACAATTAACAAAGGGTGATGATCCTACAGAAGTAGCAGTACAAGTACTACAAATGTTGGCAGCTAAAAAATATGGACAGAAGCCAGGTAATTTAGGATATATAGCAAATGTTATACCAGGTAAAGCAGATATACATTTCCATCATATAGATATCGCAAGTATTACACCAGAAGTAACAGATTCATTAAATGTTACAGGAGGTTCAATTAAAGGTAACTTAGGAAAGATATTCGGTTAAGAAGTAACAAGTTTCGTTACTAAGTTGATATTTATATTAGATAAGAAAACAGAAAGAAATAGGAAGAAGATTTTGGCCAGAACAAATTTATTATGTACATTCGCTCATAGGAAGGATTTAAATCTCATAGTAGATTACGTCAAACAAAGCTATACTATAGTTGAGAAGAAGATCTTTGTATTTAATGATGCGGATCAGCCAAGTGATTTATATGTTACATATAATGTAGATCCAACTGAAGACTATAAAAAGATACCAAATACAATTCTAATACATAGGAAAAAAGATACTAACACATTATATACAGTCAATGCATTGAATGAAATAATTAAAGCTGTTAACAATGGTGTATTAGATAAGACATTTATTATTACATGGGAAAATTATAAAAATTCATTATTGTTAACTAATAATGATGGTTACCGTAGAATAGTATTAGAACTATATAAACGATTTGATGTGTAATGGGGTATTCAGAACACTATAAAAAAAAAGAAGAGCAAATGAACTTAGGAAAAAAATACAAACAATTATTTGAAGGTAAAATAAGAAGTGATGATTCATCCTTATTAACTGAGGCATTAGCTCGAGGTTTAAAACCTTTATTAACGATAGGTTCAACTATTACTAAAAATGCTGGCGAAGATGCATTACTAGATTTATCTGACAAATTTGATAGAATAGATGATGAATATGCTGGTGAGATTGCAAGTCATTTAGATATGGCAATTGAATTGATGCAAGATGGGTATCCAGGAGACGCTACTAAAAAATTGAAGCAATTCAATAAAGCATGTAAGGATGTGTTAAAGGGTAAACCAATTAAATCAGCATTTGCATAGAAATAAAATTATGAATTTAGGTGAAAAATATAAACAATTGTTTGAAGGTAAACCAAGAAGCAACGATTCTAAATTATTAAACGAAGCAAGTGAAGGAGAACTAATTAAGATACACAAACCAACAAGGTTTTGGGATGAGTTTGGCGAAAGTCTTAAAAAAGAATTGAAAAATCATAAGATAGAAGCTAAAGGAGCATTTGGAGGGGGTGAATGGAGTAAGGTAGAGATGCCATTCGGGTCGAGGATCCAATATGTGCGTTCCAGAACAGTACAACCTCGATACCATGGAAGTGGA
>TARA_R110002050_G_scaffold291860_1_pt1 | contig 11257 bp, 10 predicted proteins | sample TARA_R110002050 | Tara Oceans TARA_R110002050 (sample SAMEA4396988) | marine metagenome | biome: Polar Biome; feature: [DCM] deep chlorophyll maximum layer (ENVO:01000326); material: water (ENVO:00002006), including particulate matter (ENVO:01000060) such as... | depth 25 m
TCTAACACAGAAAGGCAATTTCCTGTAAACTCTAGGGGGTCTAAATTAATTTCAAGATTGAACTGAGCGAGTTCCGTGGTGTAATTTCCTTCGCCGAGGGCATCCATTGCCTGCATTGCAATATTTAATGGTTTTGCATTTTTATCGACAATGCAAAGCTCTTGTTCGGCTCCAATCCGAATGGTATCTGTTTCGAACCATTCTTCGTCTAGCATCTTTTTAAGCGCACGTAAATCTTTAAGCACATACTTCATAAAGTTTTGCATCTGCTCATTACTGTCGGCCAGCTTTACCCGTTCTTCACCCATAAGTATCATTATTTAATATTCACTTCCTAAATAGCAATTTTACTCCCCATATTGCAAGTGCTTAAGAAAATTCTATATTTTTTGTGCTTTAGAGAATTGATTTATGTAAAAATAAAAGTTAATTATACATTTAGACCTGACATAGAGTTATTTGAAAATGTTTAATTTTCAAATTATGTAGCTCTATAACTTTCAGGTATACTCCTACTGAATCAGTTTAATGATGCTTGAATCACATAGAACTCAAAAAATCGTAAAACCATGATTAAAATTTCATCTCTGGTTCTATTGCTTTTACTTCCTGCTAGCTCTCAGTTATTTGCCCAGGATATGGATACATCTTTGCAGTTAGAAACTGAGTTCAAAAAACATTCCATCTATTTAGAATTGCTGGGGAATGGCCTTTCGTATTCCATCAATTATGAAAGATTACTCAAACAAGGGCTATCGTTACGAATGGGAGCTGGGTATTTTCCTGAGTTAGATGACTTTTTTACCAATACTCGCCATATTAGCCTACCTATTCTACTTAATTCTCTGATTAACATAAATAGAACCACACAATTTGAGGCAGGATTAGGCACTACTTTTTTGTTTCTAAATCCAAACGAAAACTTTTACATCACCTCGTCTTTAGGAATTAAATCTGTAGACCCCAAAACGGGGAAATTCTTTAAAGTCAGCTTTACACCCTTCACAAATAATATAACAAAGCGTATATATTTTAGCGGCGGACTTTCGTTAGGAAAGACCTTTTAATGGATAATGAGAAGCAGATAAAGAGTTGATTTAGAATCTCACTCAAACAAGTTTAGGCTACTTGATATACTACTTTAAAACCTAGCGAATCGAATCTACATTGATATTAATTCGCACTTTTGCTTCGCTTATTGGAGTTTCATATCTGTAAACTTCCATCACCTTGTCCAATAGCTTTTCGATATAATTGTCTCCTTTTTCTGGAGATATTTTCACCATTACTTCCCAAAAATAATTTCTATTCATCCATGCAATAGCAGATGGAGATGGTCCCAAAGTATCTAAATCTGGCACAACTCTATTGATAACATCTACCAATAAATGGGCGGAATTACTTACTTCATTATCCTCTTTCCCTTTAAGAACAAACTGTATCAATCGAGAATAAGGTGGATAATTTAGCGGTTTTCTAAAACCCATTTCTTCTTTCGAAAAGCCTTCATGATCGTGCCTTTTAGCAAATTGGATGGCGCTATTTTCTGGTGCTCGCGTTTGGATATACACTTTCCCCAGCTTTTCACCACGACCTGAACGCCCTGAAACCTGGCTCAATAGTTGATACATCCGCTCTGTAGATTGAAAAGATGGAAAAGCAAGTTCTGTGTCTGCATCAATTACACCAACAACGGTTACATTTGGGAAATCGAGCCCTTTGGCAACCAATTGTGTGCCTACCATGATATCCGCTTCTCCCTCACCAAAAGTATTTAGTATTTTGGCATGAGCACCTTTTCTAGTGGTACTGTCTCTATCAAACCGAAGTAATCTTGCCTCTGGAAATAGTTCTGCAATATCTTCCTCCACTTTTTGAGTACCCGAGCCTTGAACTACCAAATTTCCCGACCCACAGTTTTCACAATAAGTATCTGCCCGCCTTGAATATCCAGAATAATGGCAAAGCAGCATGTTCTTTCTTTTATGATAAGTGAGGCTCACCGAACATTCTGGACTTTGAGGAATATGTCCGCAATCTTCGCACTGCAAATAGTTTGCAAAACCACGACGATTATATAACAAAATAATCTGCTCTTTCTTTGATAATGCATCCTCAATCGCAGTGTACAAAGCCATTGAAAGATCTCCTTTCATAGCACCTTTGTATTGCTTTAAATCGATTATTTGAACTTCTGGCAAGGTTGCCTCAGCATGACGTTCTTTAAGTTCCAACAACCCACACTTGCCCTTCGCAGCCATACTCAATGCCTGCATACTTGGCGTTGCTGAGCCCATAATCACTACTGCCTTGTTCAGATTGGCTCGCATTATTGCAGTTTCTCGAGCATGATACCGAGGTGCTGGATCTATTTGCTTGTAGGAAGCATCGTGCTCTTCATCTAATATTATCAATCCTAAATTTTGAACGGGTGCAAACACCGCAGATCGTGGTCCAATGGCAATTTTCTTGGTTCCACTTTTTAAGTCGTTCCAAGCTAGCAATCGTTCTCTACTTGTCATTCTACTATGGAGAACAGCTACTTCTTCACCAAATATTTTATAAAATCGAGAGACTGTTTGTGGTGTAAGTGCAATTTCGGGAACAAGAACAATCCCCCCTTTTCCTGACTCTACTACCTGTTTAAGCGCATGAATGTAAACTTCTGTTTTTCCACTTCCTGTAATTCCGTAAAGCAAATAATTTGCAAATTCACCTTTTTCCAAGCCAGCTTGAATTTCCGAAAAAGCTGCAATCTGTTCTTTATTTAGGGATTTGATAGAATCAGGTGCAAAATCGAGCAGACTCTTTTCGGGCAAGGCTTCCATTTCAATAGGCTTAATCCATTCCTCTTCTTTTAATCTATTTAGAGAATATGAGTTCACCTTTTCCGATGTTGCCAGCTCTGAATTTCTTATTGGCAACCCCATCTCTGCAAAATATTCAAGAGCATCCTTCCACTTGGCTCCTTTACTTTTTGTCTCTTCAAGAAATGCTTTTGCGGTTTCGGCAGTTCTGTCATCCGCCCAATCCCAAGCCCGCTCTGTTTTGGCTGTAACTTTTAAATCTGGTTCTTCCCAAATTTCTATCGCACCCAATTTTAGAAGTTCGGTTAATGCTTTGTTAGCTGAAGTCCCAACCCATCTTTTTTTGGCTTCATTAAACTCAAAATCAGTCTGTTTCTTTATCTCACCAAGTACTTCTTTTTGTAACTCAGTTAAGGAATGTTCTTGATTAGTATTGGCAACTCTGATGTACTTTTTTGAAACAAAATTAAGACCTGCAGGAAGTGCTGCCTGAATAACTTCTCCCAAGCTACTATAGTAAAAACGATGAATCCATCGAGTAAGCTTTAGTATCTCGTCATCAAGAATAGGTTCTTCATCAAGAATTTGACGGATTTCTTTGGTCTGAAATGTAGGCTTTTCATCGTGGAGCTTTATCACTACACCAATGGCGTTATAATTCCGAAGCGGAGCCCAAACTCTCATTCCAACACGAATATCTTTCTGCTGATTTGAGGTAAGTTGATAAGTAAAAAGTTGGCGTACAGCAGTAGGAAATGCTATCTCGGCGAATTTAGGCAACTGTTTGAACTATATTATGATTAAGAAGTAAAAGCTTATTCAAATATACAGCTCTAGTCAACCTTTTATTGAGTGAGAATGAGATATACCACAATTATTAGTATTGGTAAAACAAATACTAGCCCACTTGGCAAATAAGTAGATGACGATTTTTTCATAACAATGGCCTCCTGTCTATTTGTTTACACTTAAGATGAAAGTATAAGTTTCCTCTGTTTCCAGAATAATGAATACGCATGATGTTGTGCACCGCATGAACATGTGGAACTCTTGAAAAACGAAAAATGAATGTTTAATAACGAATCATGAGCTTTCACAATAACCACCAACCAACATTCAGTTTCCAATATCCAATGTTGCTGAACATTAATTTTTTGCTTTAGCAGTTCTAATGCTTGAATAAAAAATTGCGACTAACTCATCACTTTCTTTTAATGTATGCTGTACTTTATTTTCGGATGGCAAGAATTTTCTGTGTATAATTTCAAGATTGACTTTCGCTTCCCTTAACTCTTTTATTCCAATCTTTAATTTGTGAATAAAATCCTTATTTGATTCTGCACTTTGTGCTTCTGCTTGTTGAAAGCCAGGAGATGTACCCGACCTGATTAACTGTTTCGAAAAGTGCTGCCCAGCATAATTTTTTGGCAACATATTGCTTATATCAATAATTGAAATTGAAAACTCAATCAATCTACTTTGTAAGTTATAGTGTTTCACATTCATGTATCAATGGTTGTTGAATGTTGGAAATTTGATGTTGAAAATTGCCGTTTTCAACCTAGCCACCCTTCTCTATCTAAACTTCGATATTGAATTGCTTCTGCAACATGATGAGATTGAATATTCTCAGATTTTTCTAAATCAGCAATCGTTCTACTTACTTTCAAAATCCTATCATAAGCCCTTGCAGAGAGGCCCAGTGTTGTTATAGCTTTTTTCAAAATATTTGAACTCACTTCATCTAGTTGGCATACTTTTCGGACCATTCGTGTGTTCATTTGAGCATTTCCGTATACTCCTTTTACTCCCAAGAAGCGCTGCGATTGGACTTCTCGAGCTTCAATTACTCTTTTGCGAATTTCTTCTGAAGACTCTCCTTTAGCTTTCCCCGAAAGTTCGTCATAGCTCACTTTATTTACTTCAATATGTAAATCAATTCGGTCTAGCAACGGACCACTTATTTTGCTCAAATAGCGCTGCATCTGTAGATTCGAGCCCCCGCCCATTTCTTTTGGGTCGTACCAATCGCCCGATGGTGATGGGTTCATAGAAGCTACCAACATAGCTCTACTTGGATAGGTTACACTCATTCTTGCACGAGCTATTGATACAAATCCATCTTCTAAAGGCTGTCTCATTACTTCCAAGGCACTTCGTTTAAACTCTGGAAGTTCATCTAAAAATAACACACCATTATGCGCCATTGAGATTTCGCCTGGCATGGGCATGCTTCCCCCTCCAACAAGGGCAACGTCGGAAACAGTGTGATGAGGAGCCCGAAAGGGACGTTGTGTAATCAATGCTTTTTTTGCATCTAATATTCCCGAAACAGAATGAATTTTAGTTGTTTCAAGTGATTCCTCCAAAGCCAATGGAGGTAATATCGTCGGTATTCGACGAGCCATCATTGTTTTACCCGAACCTGGTGGGCCTACCATAATAACATTATGCCCACCTGAAGCTGCTATTTCAAGCGCCCGCTTTACATTTTCTTGGCCTCTAACATCACTAAAATCCATTAAATCATCTTTACCATTTTGGCCAAAAAAAGCCTGGACATCAATCTCTAATGGATCCATCGAACCTCGGTTTTCTAACCAATCTGTAACTTGATTTAAATGCTCAAATGGAAAGATTTTAATGCCCTCAACTACAGCAGCTTCAGGTCCATTTTCTTTGGGAACTACCAAGTATTCAAAACCACGCTTCTTTGCTTCTACAGCAACAGGGAGTACACCTTTTATTGGACGGATTTGTCCGTCTAAAGCAAGCTCACCCATCAACACTGTTTTGTCTAGTTTATCGGTATGCAACTGGCCAGACATCATTAACAAACCAACAGCCAAAGGAAGGTCAAACGCATTTCCTTCTTTGGGAAGGTCGGCGGGAGCAAGATTCACTGTGATTCTACCTAAGGGATAGAAAGAACCCGTGTTTCTAATAGCAGCTTCCACACGATCACGTGACTCACTTACTGCTCTATCAGGTAATCCCACCAAGAAAAATTTAGGCATTCCGTTAGTGTGATGGGTTTCTACATCGATGATCCGCGCATCAACACCTACCGTTGATGCACAATAAACTCGAGCTAACATTTTTAATACCGAATCTTTTTATTATGCTTCACGTAGTTAGACCTCGCCGGAGGAAACTCCTTACAAAAATTTTCATAAACCGCACATATCATGAATAAAGAAGACGCAAAATCTAAAGCGAAAAGCATCTACGAAGAGGTACAAGGTGGTGTGAATGAAGTCATTAGCAAAATCCGAGAAATTATAAAAGAAGGTGGCGCTCGTAGACTACTCATTAAGAACAAAAAAGGTGAGGTTGTATTCCAAACTCAACTTGCCGTTGGTGTTGGTGGAGCAGCGTTAGTAGGCGCCATGGTTCCAGTTATTTCAGCAATTGGGATGTTTGCTATGTTTATTAACGACTACCAAATTCTTGTTGAACGTGAAGTGGACGGCGATGACGACGAATACTCTGTAGAAGCTGAAATCATCGAGATTAATGAAGATGATGATGAAAGTAGTACCGCTGAAAGGAATACTACTGAAAAAGACTCAGATGACGATAAAGACGAAAAAACTATCGGCAAGAAAAAGTAATTGTAAACATATTTAGCGAGCTCTTTCGGTCACAGTCTACTACTTAGCTCGTAATTTTTTATTTAATCACATCATAAAAAAAGCTCCATCTATAAAGAAGGAGCTTTTTTGTGATTACTATTATTTTTGAAAGTCAATTAGTTTGAAGACTCAAATCCTGCGCTAATCAATGTTGAATATCCACCAATGTTGTAGACATTAGTAAATCCTTTTTCTTTCATAATTACAGCCGCTTTACCACTTCGATTACCCGATCGGCAGTACAAATAGTACGTTTTTGACTTATCGAGCGAACTTATTTTTGATTCAAATTCCCCTGTGGTAACATCATATTGGAACTCACTTTTAGTTAAATGCCCAGCATTATATTCATCCTTTGTTCGGACATCAATAATTACTCCGGGCTCTTTAACAACTTGTACAAGAGCCTGTTTCGCAGAAATTGTTTTTATTGTATCGTCCTTTTTCATGGCTTTACTTAAAAACACAAATGCTATTACGACGCCTGCAACTATTAGAAATACTGTCATTTTTTTCATTATAAATGGTTTATTATTGCTTTCTATTGTTTAGCAATTACTTCCAGTGCTCTTGAGCGATTGCTTCTTCACTCATTTCGTTACTGAGATAATGCTCGGCATCAAGCGCCGCTTTACAACCCGTTCCGGCTGCTGTAACTGCTTGTCGGTAGAAAGAATCCATTGCATCACCACAAGCAAAAATTCCAGGCAAATCAGTTTTAGTAGATTGACCTTTAGTTTGAATATAGCCTACATCATCCATCGTGATTACGCCTTTAAACAAGTCGGTGTTGGGTTTGTGGCCAATAGCTACGAAAACGCCTGTTACATCATCTAAAGTTGTAATCTCGCCAGATTGTAGATTTTTTATTTTCACACCTTCAACAACATTCTCCCCAAGAACCTCTTCTACGCCGCTGTTCCACATAAATTCGATTTTCTCGTTATCGAAAGCGCGTTTTTGCATAGCCTTGGAAGCTCTAAGTTCTTCGCGACGATGAATTACGGTAACTTTACTTGCAAACTTGGTTAAGAAAGTTGCTTCTTCCATTGCGGTATCACCGCCACCAACAATAATTACATGCTCATTTCTGAAGAAAGCGCCATCACATGTTGCACAAGCAGAAACACCTTTTCCACGTAATTTTTGCTCACTTTCAATTCCAAGCCACATTGCCGAAGCACCTGTAGAAGCAATCACTGTATCTGCAAAAACCTCTGTTTTCTCATCCACAGTAATTTTATATGGGCGTTTGTCAAAGTCGATCTTCGTTACATAGCCGTATCTGCAATCAGCTCCAAATCGAGTAGCTTGTTTCCGTAAATCATCCATCATTTGTGGGCCAGTAACACCATCAGGATATCCTGGAAAGTTTTCGACATCGCTGGTGGTCATAAGTTGTCCACCAGGTTCAATACCTTCAAAAACGATGGGGCTTAAATCTGCACGCGCCGCATAAAGTGCTGCTGTTAGTCCCGCAGGGCCGCTTCCAATAACTACTACTTTAAATCTTTTTCCTACAATATCTTCCATAATACTCTTTTAAAAATTTTGGTCACTCAATAATACAAAAATTCAGCTTTTGGATTGAGACTTTAATTCTATCAAGCTAATAAGCATTGTAAATATGCTTGTCACAGATTCGAAATAAAAGCCCTATCCAAAACGGACCTAATATTTGTGACCTTACTAGCTATTCTGTCTACAATCTTTATAATTCATAATTAGTTCACACAGAAGTTTTACAATCAAAGGATTAGACTTTACGATGTGTTATCATAATTTTAAAAAAGCGCTCCCAATTTTTTTGGCGTAATCGCTGATTTAGTTATGTTGTGCCAAACAAATGTTGGAGGATTATTTTGATTATTGCAGTGTTAAAAGAAACCGCTGAATACGAAAAGCGAGTAGCATTATCGCCAGAAGTAGCGGGTCAATTCGTAAAGAAAGAGTTAGACGTTTGGGTAGAAAAAGATGCCGGACTTTCATCCAACTTTCTAGACCCTCAGTATGAAGCAATTGGTGCCAAAGTGGTAACTAGAGATGAAGCTTTAAGTAAAGCTGATATTGTTCTAGCTGTACAGACACCAGAGCTTGAGGATTTAAAGAAACTTAAAAAAGAAGCTACGTTAGTTTGCTTCATTTGGGCGTTACAACATGCCGATTTGATAGCTACTCTCAAAGAGTTAGGCATTTCTGCATTAGGAATGGATGCTATCCCAAGAATTTCACGAGCGCAAAACATGGATGCTCTTTCATCCATGAGTTCCATTGCTGGTTATAAAGCTTCACTAATTGCTGCCAATGAATTAGATAAATACATGCCAATGATGATGACTGCTGCGGGCACTATTCCTCCGTCCAAAGCTTTGATTCTTGGTGCAGGTGTTGCAGGATTACAAGCCATAGCTACTTGCCGTAAGTTAGGGGCTGTAGTAGAAGCTTTTGATGTACGACCTGCTGTAAAAGAACAGGTTGAAAGTTTAGGCGGTAAATTCGTTGAAGTTCCTCTTGAAGAAGAGAATACCGAAACAAAAGGTGGATACGCCAAAGAACTTTCGAAAGATAATCAAGATCGTCAGCGACAAGTTATTCACGAGCATGTTAAAAAATCAGATATCGTAATAACTACCGCATTGATTCCTGGCCGACCTGCTCCACTCCTTGTTACTAAGGAAATGGTACATGACATGAAACCTGGCTCAGTAATTGTTGATCTTGCTGCTGAAAATGGTGGAAACTGTGAGTTAACCCAAGCAGGAACCACACAAGTTGTTAACGAAGTGAAGATTGTGGGGCCTATTAACCTACCTAGCCAATTAGCAAACCATGCAAGTTTACTGTATGCTAAAAACATACTAGCTCTTTTAAACCTATTGATTAAAGATGGAGCCGTGAATTTCAATTTTGAAGACGAAATTCTGCTAAACACTACCATCACCCATCAAGGGGAAATAATTTCACCATTAGTTAAGAAAAACTGAATACAGCATTAAGAATAGTTCGCTATTCCTAACTCTGATGTTCCTAATTGAATCTTATGTCAGTCTTAATATTTTCATTATTCATTTTTGTTCTAGCCTGCTTTATTGGCTTTGAACTCATTTCAAAAGTACCGCCAACCCTGCACACACCGCTCATGAGTGGTGCAAATGCTATTTCAGGTATTACCATAGTTGGAGCACTTATTGTTTCCGGCAGTGTAGGTGGACCAATGGCAAAATGGATTGGCTTTATTGCCATTGTATTTGCGATGATAAACGTAGTTGGTGGTTTTATGGTTACCGACCGAATGCTTGAGATGTTCAAGAAAAAAGGAGATGACAAATGAACCAGTTTTTACCAGAGTCTTTCACTACTTGGCTGCCAGATGCCATTCAGATTATTTATTTAGTTGCTACTGCTTTCTTTATCCGAGGGATAAAATTACTCGGTTCGCCCGCAACTGCTCGTAAAGGAAATCAACTTGCCGCCATTGGTATGTTAATTGGAATTGTTGTCACACTATTTGATAGAGAAATTGTTTCTTTTGAGTGGATAATTGCTGGCGTTGTAGTAGGTAGCTTAATTGGTGCCGTTGCAGCTAAAAGAGTAGCAATGACTGCCATGCCCGAATTAGTTGCCATTTTTAATGGTTTTGGTGGCGCTGCTTCTGCCCTTGTTGCTTGGGGAGAATTAGCTAGAACACCCGATGTTATGGCACTTGACACCGCTGTTTTGGTTACGGTTGGTTTAAGTATTTTTATTGGCTCGCTAACATTTACAGGAAGTTTTGTCGCTTTCGGTAAACTGAAAGGTTTTATTTCTGGCAATGCGATTACCTTTCCAGGACTAAACTATATCAATATTGGCTCTATGATTGCGGTATTGGCTTTAGTGGGTGTGTTTACTTTCGATCCGTCCAACATGATGATATTTTGGGTGATTTTAGGCATCTCATTACTCATTGGTATCACCTCCGTAATTCCGATTGGTGGTGCAGATATGCCCGTAGTTATTTCACTTTTGAACTCGTATTCAGGTTTGGCAGCTTCGTTAGCAGGTTTTGCACTTGGCAACAGTCTGCTTATTGTATCGGGAGCTTTAGTTGGCGCAGCAGGTTTAATCCTCACCAATATTATGTGTAAAGCGATGAATCGCTCTTTGTTCAATGTAATATTCGGCACTTTTGGTGGTGACAGTGGAAGCTCTAGCGGTGGAGGTGAAGATGGTGATAAAACCGTTCGCGAAACTTCCGCAGATGACTTAGCCATCCAAATTGCATACGCCTCTAAGGTTGTTATTGTACCTGGTTATGGACTTGCTGTTGCACAGGCACAACATGTTGTTAAAGAAGTAGCATCAAAATTAGAGGCCAAAGGTGTTCAGGTTAAATATGGTATCCATCCTGTAGCTGGACGAATGCCAGGTCACATGAACGTTTTACTTGCTGAAGCGGATGTTCCTTACGATTTATTGTACGATTTAGATCAAATCAATGCTGAGTTTGCCTCAACCGACGTAGTTCTTATTATTGGTGCTAATGATGTGGTAAACCCGATGGCAAAAACTTCGCCAAGTAGTCCTATCTATGGCATGCCTATTCTTAATGTTGATGAAGCAAAACGCACTATCGTTTTCAAACGTAGTTTAAGTGTTGGTTATGCAGGAATTGACAATCCGCTATTTTATGACGAAAAGAATCAGATGTTCTTTGGTGATGCCAAGAAAAGTCTACAAGCATTAAATGAAGCACTGAACGAAGTGTAATTTTTAGCTTATTTATTTTAAGATTAAAAAGCTCCGATACTACAATATCGGAGCTTTTTTATGGAA
>TARA_R110002050_G_scaffold196897_2_pt1 | contig 11250 bp, 14 predicted proteins | sample TARA_R110002050 | Tara Oceans TARA_R110002050 (sample SAMEA4396988) | marine metagenome | biome: Polar Biome; feature: [DCM] deep chlorophyll maximum layer (ENVO:01000326); material: water (ENVO:00002006), including particulate matter (ENVO:01000060) such as... | depth 25 m
AATCCTAATCTTTATTTTGGAGAGGAGTCCGGTTTTACGTATTTCGGCAACAAGGGAAAAGCCGTGTATCTGCCCCTAGGCAAACTTTCTTTTGCCGATCGGGTTATTAGCTATTGGCATCCTGAAAATAAAAATAATACAGCTTACACTATAGGCGAACCAGACGCTTACAGCACCGGAATGAACTCTGTTATGAACGCACATAGTCTGGGTTTAAAAGGCACTCTTACAGTTAAGTTTGAAGACAATGCCTTAGTTGATGTAAACGGACCTGATTTATATGTATTTGAGTTAGGCCAAATCGAGCCTACCAATCTTGAAATTTCAAAAGACGGTAAAACCTGGATTTCTGTTGGCAAAATCTCTGGCGGCGTTGCCGAAGTAGATATTCATGACTTTGTAAAGCCTAATGAACTTTACTATTATGTTCGCCTTACAGATTTGGAAACAAGTAGTGGCATTCCGGGAGCCGATGTGGATGCCATAGCAGCGATAGGGTCTGCAGTCCGCTTAAATTTAGATAGTCAAGTACTTTTTGAAACTGGTAAATCAAATTTGACTGCTGCAGGAAAAACAGCTATTAACAACTTGGTAAAAAGTATTACAGTTCTTAAAAAAGGTAACGTGATTATTGAAGGGCATACCGATGATGTTGGAAGTGAAGCAACTAATAAAAGTCTGTCTTTAGCCAGAGCGAAAAGTGTTTCTGCCGAACTCAAAAAATCAATTCCAAACACAGCTTTTAAATGGAAAGAAATGGGTTATGGAGAAACAAAACCTTTAGTAGAAAATAATTCCGAAGAAAACAAGGCACTAAACAGAAGGGTTGAGATTTTAATTCTTCCTAACTAAAAAATGAATTTTAAAATGATTGAAATCTATGATTTATTAGGGATACAGGTTTTAAAAACAACAGATACTAAACAAATAAAAACCTTACCAACAGGAATCTTTTTAGTTAAAGCATATTTTACGAAGGAGTCATCGCAAAAAAAATTATTAAAGAATAATATATAAGAAGCTATTAATCAGTTTTTTTTTAAGGAAGCCAATCATAAAAGGGTTGGTTTCCTTTTTTGTTTTAATTCCTTTTAAAATTATGTAGTATTGCATCCATAAAACTAACACGCAATTACCTTATGATTTCAAGAAAGAATGCTTCCATTTCAAAATTCATTATTCATAAAGTTGGCAATAAGTTTAACGATACCAAAAATGCCTTTTCAGAAAAACTAGTCGATTTTGATGAAGCCAGTTACGATTTAATGCTACCGTTTTTATTAAGGCCGTTTGCTTCCGTGGTGCAGAGTTATCGTTTTAATCATCACTCCAATATTTCGCTCAACGAAATCAACACCTACTCCAATCAGTTATTTAATGAAGATGATGCATTTATCGAAGTTTCAAAACATATCGTAACTCATTTATACGAGCAATCCAATTCATCACAAATAAAAACGGGAGATGTATTAGTTGTTATGTTTGAAGGTATTGAGTTTAATGAAATAACTACCAACGCCATCGGAATTTTTAAAATTGAAAATAAAGTTAATTTTTTTCAAACCTATTTAGAAAACAACAGTTACGATGTCCTGGTTCAAAAAGGAATAAGCTCTAAAAAAGTAGATAAAGGTTGCTTGATTTTAAACCAATCTGATACCGAAGGCAATATTATTTTAAGCGTTGATAATAATAGTTACGATGCCCAATATTGGATTAATCACTTTTTGAATATTAAATACGCCGATGATGCCAATAGCCACACACAACAATATATCGAGCTTTGTAAGGAGTTTTCAACCGAAATTTTAAAAACCAGTTATGGAGCCCAAGAACAAAACACCTTTTTAGCGAAAACCATCGATTTCTTTAAAGAGAATGAAATTGTGAATGTAGAACGTTTTAAAGATGAGATTTTTGAAGAAGACAAGCACAAAACCTTGTTTGATGATTACAAAAAAACTTTTGAAGGTGAGCAAAACTTAGTGATTAGAAATCAGTTTGACGTTGCCGAACGCGTGGTTACTAAAGAAAAGAAAAAAATAAAAACTGATATTAAGTTAGATACTAATATTCAAATTAAACTTGATATTGATGCTCCTGAAGCTGCCAGCGAATACTTAGAACGCGGTTATGACGATGAGAAAAAAATGCATTATTACAAGGTGTTTTTTAATGCAGAAGGATAATCAAATAAAATAGATATATTTAAAAAGCTTTAAAGTATTAGTTTTCATTATTTTACAATTTCATTTTTAATGTAATTCAAGATTTGATTTAAAAAAATGCATTCAGGCGCAAGTTTTTAAAAAAGATTGCATCCAAAGAGGTATAAATCAAATTAGAAAAAAAATGAAATACCCAAAACTAGTATCAAAAGTGCTTTTAGTTGTATTAGCCGGACTTAGCATCAGTTTTTCGGCTTGTCAAAATAACGATTCGGCATCTCCTGCTGAAGACAAAGTGGACAATTTACCTAATATTTCTGGTTACCCAATTGTTGAAACAAATCAAACAAAATTTTATGGAGTAAGTGGTGAAATTTCTCAGCCTGCTGTTGGAGCAAATTTTTATGGTCAAGATGCCAATTATACCGGATTAGAAATAAACTATACCGATAATGGAGATGGTACCATTACCGATAACAATACCGGATTAATGTGGATTCAAGCGCGTGGTGAAAAAATGTCTTGGAACGACGCTGTAGCTGGTGCAAGTACTAATACAACAGGCGGACATACAGACTGGAGAATGCCGACTATTAAAGAATTATATTCTCTTTTCATTTTTAGTGGAAAAAATGGTTTCGATGTATTTTCAACAGATGGCTATGTACCCTTTATAGATACCAATTATTTCGAACTTGAATATGGTAGTGGCATTGGTGACGAGCGTGTAATAGATTGTCAAGATTGGTCTGGTACAGAGTACGTGAGTTTAACACAGCAAAATCAACCAACGGTTTTTGGCGTTAATTTTGCCGACGGACGACTAAAAGGTTATAAAAAATACCTTCCTCCAACTTGGACAGAATACAACGAACTTTATGTGCGTTATGTGCGAGGAAATACCGAATATGGCATCAATAACTTTGTTAATAATAATGATGACACTGTTTCTGATACTGCAACCGGACTTATGTGGAGTAAAAATGACAGCGGAACTGGACTTAATTGGCAAGAGGCGCTGGCTTGGGTGCAACAAAAAAATTCAGAAAATTATTTAGGGCATAACGATTGGAGAATGCCAAATATAAAAGAACTACAGAGTATTGTTGATTATACCAGATCTCCGGCAGCAACCTCTTCGGCCGCTATCGATGTCAACTATTTTAATTGTAGCACCATTACTAACGAGGCTGGGCAATTAGATTACCCATATTTCTGGTCTGGAACCGTATTAATAGACGGCCCAACAACCGACCCATGTTACATACCGTTTGGTCGTGCTATGGCTTATTTATATAACGAGTGGCAAGATGTGCATGGTGCCGGTTCGCAAAAAGCAGATATTATGGCAGGAGATCCTACGAATTTCCCTGTTGGTAGAGGTCCACAAGGTGATGCAGTTCGTATCTATAACTACGTAAGGCTGGTAAAAGATATTAACTAATAACATAAAAAAACAAGAAAAATAGCTTTCTTGTTTTTTTTAAATTCATTTAATCGTAATATTGCAATATAATAATACAACAATGGGATTAACAAAAACTGAAAAATTTACAGATGCTCAAAACAACATTGCTCGAATAGCAAAAGTTCTTGGTCATCCGGCGCGAATTGCCATTTTACAACACATTATAAAAATAGACCAGTGTATTTGTGGTGATTTAGTTGATGAAATTGGATTGGCGCAACCTACCATTTCACAACACTTAAAAGAGTTAAAAAACATTGGTATTATTCAAGGAAATATTGAAGGTACCAGCGTATGTTATTGCATTAATCAAGAAAAATGGAACTACATAGCAGCACTATTTACTTCATTTTTAAATCAAAACACGAACAACACAAACAGTTGTTGTTAAATAAAATTAGTATTCAACACTTAACAATTTTTTTTATGAAAACTGAGCAAGAATTAAAAGACATCGTAAAAACAAGATACGCTAAAATTGCTGAACAAGGTAAAGCCGAAAACGCATCGTCTTGCTGTGGCGCCACAACACCAACAAATAAAGTGTATAATATTATGATGGATGACTACACTGATACCGAAGGCTATGTAGATGAAGCCGATTTAGGTTTGGGTTGCGGACTTCCAACACATTTTGCTAAAATTAAAAAAGGCGATACTGTAATTGATTTAGGTTCGGGTGCTGGTAATGATTGTTTTGTTGCTAGACACGAAACAGGAGCCGAAGGAAAAGTAATAGGTATAGATTTCACGCCTATTATGATAAAAAAGGCACGTATTAATGCTGAAAAATTAGGATATAATAATGTAGAATTCCGTGAAGGTGATATAGACGATATGCCAGTAAGCGATAATGTAGCAGACGTAATTGTGAGTAATTGTGTTTTAAATTTGGTGCCTAGTAAAGAAAAAGTGATTAAAGAAATTTACAGAGTTTTAAAACCAGGAGGTCATTTTAGTATTTCGGATATTGTTTTAGTTGGTAACTTGCCAGATGCCTTAAAAGAAGATGCCGAAATGTATGCGGGCTGTGTAGCTGGTGCCATTCAAAAAACAGAATATCTTAAACATATCTCTGATGCAGGATTTTCGAACGTAACTATTCAGAAAGAAAAACCAATTACCATTCCAGACGACATTCTTAGCAAATACATGAGTGAAGATATGATTCGTGATTTTAATACCAGCAGCATTGGCATCTTTAGCATTACTGTGTATGCTGAAAAACCCGGTAACAAAGCAGAAAAGCCGAAAGTAACATTATCTGAAATTCAACAAAACACTAGTTCTTGTTGTTCACCTAAAAGTGGTTGTTGTTAAACTTTAAATAAAACGAATAAGATGTATCAGAACATTAAAGAGGTCATTGAATCGCTAAAAATGGATAACCTATCTACAGAACGAAAATCTGTTCTTCAACCCTTAATAGATTTTATTCAGCAGAAAAAAAACAAAGAAGAAGACATTAGACTAAATTTTATTTGCACCCATAATTCACGTCGCAGTCATTTATCTCAAATCTGGGCACAAACTTTAGCGCATCATTTTAATATAAAAAATGTGTTTTGTTATTCTGGTGGTACCGAAGCCACCGCCATGTTTCCTATGGTCGGAGAAACGCTATCAAACATTGGGTTTAAAATCGACACACTTTCTGAAGGAAAAAATCCAGTTTACGCCGTTAAATTTTCAGAAAATGAGCATCCTGTTATTTGCTTTTCAAAAACCTATGATGATGATTTTAATCCAACATCTGAATTTGCTGCCATCATGACCTGCTCAAATGCTGATGTTGGCTGTCCGTTTATTGCTGGTGCAGAAAAACGAATCCCCATCACGTTTGAAGATCCAAAAGCATTTGATAATACGCCTCTTCAAAAAGAGAAGTACCACGAACGAAGTCTGCAAATAGCAACGGAATTGTGCTATGTGTTTTCACAAATAAAATAGTGGTATTATGACTAAGAAAAAGTTAAGTTTTTTGGACAGCTATTTAACGCTTTGGATTTTTACCGCCATGGCTCTAGGTGTTGGTATTGGGTATTTTATGCCAACATTTCCCAATATCATTAACTCGTTTAGTAGCGGAACAACTAATATTCCGATTGCTATCGGTTTGATATTAATGATGTATCCTCCTTTAGCAAAAGTTAATTATTCACTATTACCAAAAGTTTTCAAAAACACAAAAATCCTTTCTATTTCCCTTATTCTGAATTGGATTATTGGTCCCATATTAATGTTTGTTTTAGCAATCACATTTTTACGTGATTATCCAGAATATATGGTTGGACTCATTTTGATTGGTTTAGCAAGATGTATTGCTATGGTTTTGGTTTGGAATGATCTTGCCGAAGGCAGTAGCGAATATGGTGCCGGATTGGTAGCTTTAAATAGCATTTTTCAAGTGTTCGCCTATAGTTTTTATGCTTGGATTTTTATAACCGTTCTTCCACCTTATTTTGGATTTGAAGGTGCTATTGTAGATATTTCAATAGGAACGATTGCAGAAAGTGTAGCAATTTATTTGGGTATTCCTTTTGTAATGGGCATCTTGAGCAGACTTATCTTAGTGAAATTAAAAGGAGAAGAATGGTACACAAAAACATTTATTCCTAGTATTTCACCGATAACATTAATTGCGCTATTATTTACAATCATTATTATGTTCTCTTTAAAAGGCGAATTGATTGTGCAAATTCCAATGGATGTTTTAATCATTGCTGTTCCTTTACTTATCTATTTTACAATCATGTTTATTATTGGATTCTTTGTTACCAAAGCAACAGGAGCAGAATACGATAAAACTGCGTCAGTAGCTTTTACGGCGGCAGGCAATAATTTTGAATTAGCTATTGCCGTTGCCATTGCCGTTTTTGGGTTGAATTCCGGTCAAGCTTTTGCAGGTGTTATTGGTCCTTTAGTTGAAGTTCCCGCGTTAATTTTGTTAGTAAAAGTATCTTTTTGGCTTCGGAAAAAATATTATGTATCATAAAAGGTGAACATGATAAAAATCATATATCTAAAATAAAACCAATCGTATATTTGCGATAATAAATATGAAAAGAAGTTTAGAACATATTGAGTACAAAGAAGGGACAGAAGTTTTAGCCCGATTTGCAAAAGCATTAGGTCATCCTACGCGCATTGCTATTTTAAAACATTTAGAAAATCAATCATGCTGTTTTACTGGTGATTTGGTTGATGTGTTTCCATTAGCACAATCAACAATCTCTCAGCACTTAAAAGAATTAAAAGATGCTGGTTTAATTCAAGGCGAATTAAAACCTCCAAAAATAAAATATTGTATTAATCAAGAAAATTGGAAGATTGCCAAATCATTATTTTCTGCTTTTTTCGATTGATATTTTTTTAATAAACCTATCGTCTAATGGCGATAAACAAACAATAAATTATGAGTATTTCTATTAAAGTCCTAGGTACTGGTTGTCCAAAGTGTAAAACCATGACTTCTCTTGTTGAAGACGTTGTCAATAAAAATAATATTGATGCATCCATTGAAAAAGTTGAAGATATTATGGACATTATGAAGTTTAACGTTATGACAACGCCAGCATTAGTTATTAATGATGTTGTTACCATAAAAGGAAGAATTCCTTCAAAAGCAGAAGTTTTAGACCTATTGCGCGAAAACAAACCAGCAAAAAATTCAGAGGGAAATTGCTGCGCTTCTGATAATTGTTGCTAAAACTATATATGTTTGACTGGATTCAGCATATTGCCGATTGGTTTGTATTTGACACACTTCATTTAGAAAAAGGAAATCATTTAGCAGAGGCTTTAAATTTCTTTATTTACGACACAACAAAGATTTTAATTCTTCTTGTGGTTGTTATTTTCATAATGGGTATCGTCAACAGTTACTTTCCTGTAGATAAGGTTAAAAACTACCTATCCCGAAATAAATTATACGGTTTAGAATACCTTATGGCAAGCCTTTTTGGCGTGGTTACACCCTTTTGTTCGTGCTCTTCTGTCCCGTTGTTTATTGGATTTGTAAGAGGCGGCATTCCGTTAGGCGTAACCTTTGCGTTTTTAATAACATCACCTTTAGTTAACGAAGTTGCAATTGGACTTTTTATTGGTTTATTTGGAATACAAACTACCCTAATATATGTGGTTAGTGGTATCTTGTTAGGAACCATCTCGGGAATAATCCTTCAAAAGTTAAAATTAGAACGCTTTTTAACACCTTGGGTAAAAGAAGTTTTAGCAAATGCACAAAGAGAACAAGACCAATTTGAAGATGAAAAACAATCCTTTCAACAACGCTTACCAATAATTTGGGCAGAGGTTGTTAAAATTTTAAAAGGCATTATACCTTATGTTATTATTGGTATTGCTGTCGGCGGATTGATGCACGGTTATATTCCTGCAGGTTTTTTTGAACACTATATGAATAAAGACAATCTCTTTGCCGTGCCAATCGCCACGATTTTAGCAGTTCCTATGTATTCGAACGCATCGGGTATATTACCAGTCGTTCAAGTTTTGGTTGCAAAAGGGATTCCGTTAGGAACTGCTATTGCTTTTATGATGGGTGTTGTTGCACTCTCTTTACCCGAAGCTATGCTCTTAAAAAAAGTTATGTCGCTAAAACTAATAGGTATTTTCTTTGGCGTTGTTACGCTTTGTATCATCCTATCAGGATATCTTTTTAATCTCATTTTATAACTCTAAATACACACTTATGAAACTATTTAAATTCACTTCAATTTTAGCAATTACCTTACTCTTTTTAACGTCTTGCAAGGACAAAGAAACCAGTCAAAATGTGTCAACAAATAAAAGTATATCTAAAATAGAGGTCATCGACTTTCATTCTACCCATAGATGTATGACTTGTAAAGCCATCGAAGCTAATACAAAATTCACACTCGACACGTATTTTAACAAAGATGTGAAAGATGGAAACATCACATTTCGAGTAATCAATGTAGATGAAAAAGAGAATGAAAAACTAGCTGAAAAGTTTCAAGCTTCAGGAACAGCTTTGTTTTTAAATGTTATAAAAAATGGCGAAGAAAAACATATTGATTTAACAGAATTTGCCTTTATGGAAGGAAATGATCAAGACGTTTTTTCAAAAGAACTTAAAGACAAAATTGAAAACGAGCTAAAAACGCTTTAATGGAGTATTTAAAAACTTTATTAGAAACCACTAATTTACCGTTTTTATCTGCTTTTTTGCTAGGACTTATGACAGCCATTTGTCCGTGTCCTTTAGCAACCAATATTACCGCGACCGCATTTATATCGAAAAGTATATCGAGTAAAAAAAAGGTGCTTTTAAGTGGCTTATTATATTCCTTAGGTAGGGCTTTTAGTTATACAGCTATCGGACTCATCTTATATTTTGGTGCCAGCAAATTCCATATAGCGCGCTTTTTCAATCAAAATGGCGAAAAATATTTAGGTCCGCTTTTAATTATTATCGGACTAATTATGCTGAATATTATTAAACTTAACTTTTTAGGAACTTCTAATTTCTCAAATAGATTATCCGAAAAATTCAAAAATAAGGGGTTACTAGGTTCTTTTTTAATTGGAGTAATATTTGCGTTAGCTTTTTGTCCTTACAGTGGCGCCTTATTTTTCGGGATGCTTATTCCATTAACTATATCAAGCGCAGACGGACTATATTTGCCCATTATTTTTGCCTTCGGAACAGGAATTCCTGTAATTTTATTCGCCTACCTTTTAGCATTTGCAGCAACCAGTGTCGGTGTATTCTACTCAAGAATTACAAAAATTGAGAAAGTAATGCGATATGTAGCTGGTGTTGTTTTTATTATAACAGGACTTTACTATGTAAGCCTGTTCATTTTTTAAACATGGACTCAAATAGCTTATAGAATTAAAAATAGGCGCAACCTTCTCTTTAGTATAGCATCTAATAAAAAAACATATTAATTACAATGACAAAGACACTCTTAACATCAGCCTTTTTATTATTCATAATGACATCTTGTAATTACAGTGATAAAGATGATTATAATAACACATGTAATGTTTCCAACCCTATTGAAGATTTGTCTTGGTTAAAAGATAAAATTCTAGAACTTGAACAAACAAGTTTATATGAATCTGGAGAAATCTATATATCACAAGCTAATTATAATGGTAATACTATTTTTATTATGGGTAATTGTTGTGCAGTATGTAATACTATTGTTCCTATATATAATTGCAAAGGTGAATCAATTGGCTATATAGGAGATGACACTTTTGATTCAACTATTCTTGAAAAGGATGTTATCATTTGGAAACCAGAAAATTTTATCTGCAATTAAAAAAAATGAGCTTCAAAAAGCTCAGAAAAATACTTGAGTAACTTTTCTTTTACGTCTTCAATTGAAACTTCTTTAACGCCTAATTCCACATGAAGTGATGTTACCGCTTTTCCACGAATTCCGCAGGGAATAATATTATCAAAATACCCTAAATTAGCATTGACATTCAATGCAAAACCATGCATGGTAACCCAACGACTGGCACGAACGCCCATGGCACAAATTTTTCTAGCAAAAGGTGTTCCTACATCTAACCAAACACCTGTTTCGCCTTTGCTACGCTCTGCTTTCAAGTCGTATTCAGCAAGCGTGAGAATAATCATTTCTTCTAAAAAACGAAGATACTTATGAATGTCTGTAAAGAAATTTTCTAAGTCTAAAATAGGATATCCTACTATTTGTCCCGGGCCATGATAGGTAATATCACCGCCTCTATTAATCTTATAAAACGTTGCTCCTTTATCTTTTAGCTGACTTTCATTTAAAAGTAAATTTGACATATCGCCACTCTTACCCAAGGTATATACATGCGGGTGTTCAACAAATAAAAAATAATTATTTGTTGGAAGTAGAGACTCCTCTTTTCTATTTTTAATCTTGGTTTCAACAATTCCTTTAAATAATTGTTCTTGATAATCCCAAGTTTTCTTGTAGTCTTTAAAGCCTAAATCTTGCAGTTCTATTTGCTTATTCATAGACTGCAAAATTACAATAATTTTAAATGTTAACGCTTCGGATTATTAAGAATAACGAGCGCAGCAATAACGCCCGGAACCCATCCACAAAGCCATAATAGAAAGACAATAAATATAGAGCCGCAACCTTTATCTAATACAGCTAAAGGCGGACAAAGGATAGATAGTAAAACTCTCCAGAAACTCATTTTTGATAATTTTTAATTGATGATTTCTTATATGACGCTTTTTAAAAAGAGATGTTACAATTAATTTTATTTTATTCATTCCTTTTAATCAACAAAAAATGCTGTTTTAAACAGGTCTTTTAATTATTTTTGAATAAAATATAGTAGATTCGCAGCATGAGGTTCAAATACATTTTACCTTTTCTATTACTCTTTTCGTTATCTGTAAAAGCACAGTATAAATTTACTGGACATATAGATAATAAACAATGGAATAACTACGTATATCTATCAATCATAGATGATTACAGAAAAATTACAGGAGTTTATTCGGAACAAATTATTGCACGCGTAAAAACTGATAGTTTAGGCTATTTTATGTTTTCTGGTGATGAGATTGAAAATGACAATAGAATTTATAGAATCCATGTTGATAAT
>TARA_R110002050_G_scaffold179118_1_pt1 | contig 11241 bp, 9 predicted proteins | sample TARA_R110002050 | Tara Oceans TARA_R110002050 (sample SAMEA4396988) | marine metagenome | biome: Polar Biome; feature: [DCM] deep chlorophyll maximum layer (ENVO:01000326); material: water (ENVO:00002006), including particulate matter (ENVO:01000060) such as... | depth 25 m
TCAGAGCCGAAATCTGATATTCTATCCAGTTGAACTACGCAGCCAATATTTTTCTTTTTAAAACTAAACAAGATTCTTTTTAACTAGCATAGAAATGGTTTTACCATCTGCTTGACCAGCTAATTCCTTAGAAACAATCCCCATAACTTTACCCATATCTTTCATACCTGAAGCACCTACAGCACCAATGGTTTGAACCACTACTTTTTCAATCTCCTCTTCGGTTAGTTGTTCTGGCAAAAATTTCTCTATAACTGCTATTTGTGCTAATTCTGGTTCCGCCAAATCAGTTCTTCCCTGTTCTATAAAGATCGCGGCACTATCCTTACGCTGCTTCACTAATTTTTGAACTAATTGAATTTCAGCTTCCTCCGTAATACCTACTCCAGAACCTGTCTCTGTTTGCATAAGTAACAATGCAGATTTAATAGCTCGCAATGATTCCAAAGCAACTTTATCTTTAGCTTTCATTGCTAATTTCATCTCTTCCATTACTTGTTGCTGTAAACTCATATCTTAATAATTTAGCGGCACGAAGATAAAAAAATAAGATTAATCTACATTATCATGCAAAAATGAATTGTTTGAACGAATTTGTATCTCATCATTACTATCCTCACTTAATGAGGTTCTAGACATTTTATTTTCTCTATTTACATCGTTTAAATTAACACCCTGACGCTTGTAAGCTGGATGTTTTTCAATATCATCAATGCGGTTAGAATTATTGTTCTGGAATTTATAATTAAAATCCTTCAACTTTCTTTTACGTTCTTCAGATCTACTTCGTAGTAACTCTTCTAACGGCATATCCATTGGATCTATTTCTACCACTTCGTCAACTTCAGCTATAGGTTTTTCTATCGTTTTTCTTTCAAAAACCAATTCTTCTTCAACAACCTTAGGTTTAAACTCTTCCGCTTTAGATTTTGCTCCAGTTAATTTATTTTCCAAGTCCATATAATCATCTAAACTATATCTAGTTTCTCCATCTTTATTATACTCTAAAACAGGTATAACTTCAATGTGCTCTCTTACTTCGATATCTTTCACCTCTTCATCTAAAGAAAATAATACAACGTTTTCTTTCTCCTCCTCTTCATGCATTTTGGTTTCAGGGATATCAAAGCTAAAGAGAAACTGATCCTCTTCTATTTTAGCAGAAGTTACAGTTATTGGATCAACCACTTCAATAGTATCTAATTTAGATTTAGCATCTACTATTATAAAATCATCCCCAACATTTTCCGCTATAACTTCTTCATAAAACACATTAAAATTTTTGATATAGCTAGAAGTAGGTATTAAATCCATTGCTGGCTTCTCTTCTTCTAAAATATGTTTTACAATTTTTGGTTCTTCTTTTACAACTGCTTTAATTTCTTCTTCCTCTTCTTCAACCAAGTTAAATACTACATTTTCTGAACCCAAAAGATGTTGTTCTGCCTTTTGACCATCTTCTAGCGTATGAATTATTTTCTTAGATTCAGTATTTACAATCGTATCTTGTTGGTCAATATTAAAACCCGTAGCGATAACCGTTACAGCAATTGCTTCCCCCAGTGTTTCATCTTCACCTACACCCATAATAATGTTAGCGCCATGTCCGGCTTCTCCTTGAATGTAGTCGTTTATTTCACCAATTTCGTCAATCGTTATTTCTTTTGAACCAGATACAATCAATAGTAACACATTTTTAGCTCCTGCAATTTTATTATCATTCAATAAAGGAGAATCTAAAGCGGTTGAAATAGCCTCATTGGCTCTTGAGGTACCCGAAGCTGTTGCAGAACCCATTATAGCAGTACCGCTATTTGAAAGTACCGTTTTGGCATCACGTAAATCTATGTTTTGTGTGTAATGATGTGTAATTACTTCGGCAATACCTCTTGCTGCAGTAGCTAAAACTTCATCTGCTTTAGAGAAACCAGCTTTAAAGCCCAAGTTACCATACACCTCTCTTAATTTATTATTATTAATAACAATTAAAGAATCAACATTTTTGCGCAATTTTTCAATACCAGCTTGCGCTTGTTTTGTACGCATTTGTCCTTCAAACTGAAAAGGAATAGTAACAATACCAACTGTAAGGATATCCAGTTCCTTAGCTTGTTTTGCTATCATTGGTGCTGCTCCAGTTCCAGTACCACCACCCATACCAGCGGTAATGAAAACCATTTTTGTATTTGTGCCCAACATGCTTTTAATCTCTTCCATGCTTTCAATAGCAGACTGCTCTCCTACTTCTGGGTTTGCACCTGCTCCAAGACCTTCTGTAAGCGAAACACCTAATTGAATTTTATTAGGCACACCACTATTGTCCAGCGCTTGTGCATCAGTATTACATATAATAAAATCAACTCCATTAATACCCGCGGTATACATGTGATTAATGGCATTACTACCACCACCACCTACACCGATGACTTTTATTACATTACTTTGATTCTTGGGCAAATCAAAGGAGATACTTCCGAATTCATTACTGTTGCTCATACTTTTTGTATTACTGGTTATACTGTGTGTTCTCGTGTTTTATTATTCTGCGTTGTCTAAAAAATCTTTTAACTTATCAGACCATTTGTCAAAAATTGATTTGCGTTCTTTCTGCACCACTTTTGGTGCAATAGTGTCTACATCCCCATTATTCATAGCTTTTTCACCTACCGCAATTTCTTCTTCTTGCGCGATAGCTTCATTTTTAGCTTTGGTTTTTAATGCGTTCATTAAAAGCCCTACTGCTGTTGCATATAACGGACTTGCAATCTCTTCATCAGAATCTCCCGCTAAATGCTCATTAGGATACCCTATACGTGTATCCATTCCTGTAATATATTCTACTAATTGCTTTAAATGTTTCAACTGGCTTCCGCCACCTGTTAAAACAATCCCTGCTATTAGTTTCTTTTTCTGATCATCGTGACCATAATTTTTTATTTCTACATACACCTGTTCTACAATCTCAACAACTCTCGCATGTATAATCTTAGAAAGGTTTTTTAATGTTATTTCTTTCGGCTCTCTCCCTCTTAATCCTGGAATTGAAACAATCTCATTATCTTTATTTTCTCCCGGCCAAGCAGATCCAAATTTTATTTTCAGAAGCTCTGCTTGTTTTTCGATAATTGAACAACCTTCTTTTATATCTTCTGTAATTACATTTCCACCAAACGGAATTACTGCGGTATGACGAATAATACCATCTTTAAAAATGGCCAAATCTGTTGTACCACCACCTATATCTATTAAGGCAACTCCAGCTTCTTTTTCTTCCTGACTTAATACAGCATTTGCAGAGGCCAAAGGTTCAAGCGTAATGCTTCCTAAATCTAATCCTGCGCTTTTAATACAACGGCCAACATTTTTAATAGAGGAAACTTGACCAACTACGACATGGAAATTAGCCTCTAGTCGGCCTCCATACATTCCTATTGGTTCTTTAATCTCTGCTTGACCATCAACTTTATATTCTTGTGGTAAAACATGAATTATTTCTTCTCCCGGTAACATAATCAGTTTATAGACTTGGTTACAAAGTTTATCTAAATCATCTTCATTGATTACTTCTTCAGAATTCGCTCTGGTAATATAATCGCTATGTTGAAGGCTTCTAATGTGTTGTCCAGCAATACCAACTACCACAGAGCCTATCTTTAAACCTGAATTTGTTTCTGCTTGCTCCACTGCTTGTTGAATAGATTGTATAGTTTGTGTAATATTATTTACTACACCTCTATGAACACCTAAACTCTTAGATTTACCAATCCCTAAAATCTCAATCTTACCATACTCATTTTCCTTTCCGATAATAGCTACAATCTTTGTAGTTCCGATATCTAAACCAACTGAATATTTACCTTGTTCCATATCTTAAATTTTGGTGCACACAACCTGATTACTAAATTCCAAACTTACTTTACTATATGTATCAAGTGACTTATCTTTTGCCCCCTTTACATAAAAAGCTTTAAACTTGTTAAACTTCCGTTCTAACGCTTCCGCTCTTCCTAAACTCACAACAAAATTCTCTGTTCTAAATTTCAACTGATATTTATTCGTATTCATTGCATGAATTCCAATAACATTCTTTCGCAAAAAATCATCTCCATTGATATGATTTAAAATCAAAAGCACATCTTCCAAACTCTTATCAGTTATATTCCCCGTTATTATGGGAACCCTTGCGGAATGATTTCGAGATAGCGGCATGCGCTTTCCTTCATCATCAAGATAAAATATTGAACTCCCTTCTACACGACCGATTGGATTCCTTTGAGCGATTTTAGTCGTCAATTTTCCGTTTACTGTAAGGTAGACTTGAGCATTTTTAACCATTTCATTGGCCTCGATGACCTTTTCCATAGTATTCAAAACTAATTTTTCTTTAGGTACGTTTTCAAACCCTTGGAAATTTTGTATTAACAATTTATTAACCATGGCTGTTGTTACGTATAAATTGTCTCCATCTGTGAACTGAACATCCAATTCTGTAATCTTTTTACTTTCGTTTCTATAATTAGAAAAAGCATAAAGACCTGATATAGCTATCATTAACATCACCATTTTTAAAATGTTCCAATTAATTTTCATTTACCAAAGCATTTTGAATTTTTACGACCTCTAAACCTATATCACCTGCACCCATAGCTACTAAAACTTCTGGTGCTTGTTTTTTTATTTCATTTATTAATTCTGATTTCTGAATTAATTTTTTATTTGGATTTTTTATTTTATGTAATAACCATTCCGAAGTAATTCCTTCCATTGGTTTTTCTCTTGCAGGATAAATATCTAGAAGCAGAATATTTTCAAATTTTGACAAACTTGAAGCAAAGTCATCCGCAAAATCTTTGGTCCTAGAAAATAAATGTGGTTGAAAAATTGCCAAAACTTTTTTGTTTGGATGCATTTCTGCAACTGCATCATAAACAGCGTTTATTTCTGTTGGATGGTGTGCATAATCATCAATAAAAACAAAATCTTCATTCTTTATGCGATATGAAAAGCGACGCTGTACGCCTTTAAAGCTTTCCAAAGCACTAAAAAGTTTTTCCGGATTTACATCAGCCTCCAAAGCCATTGCTAGCGCCACTAAGGCATTCAACAGATTATGTCTTCCTGGTTTTTTAAATTTAACGCCCTTATACAATACGGTTGGTGTTTGCACATCAAAAACATAAGTACCGTTACTGATTACAATATTCTTAGCACAATAATCCGAATCATCATCAATACCATAGGTAATACCTTCTATAGGCAATCCATTGCATACAAAAAGCTTCCCGTTTTCTTTTAGTTTACCTGCAAATTCTCTAAATGACTTATGTAATTCTTCACCTGTTCCATAAATATCTAGATGATCAGCATCCATCGAAGTAATGCATGCTACATTTGGAGAAAGCCTTAAAAAAGAACGATCAAATTCATCAGCTTCAACAACAGAACACTCGGAACCTTGATAATAAAAATTACTATTGAAATCTTCTGATATACCCCCCAAAAAAGCAGTCATTGGCAACTGAGCCTCTTTTAGCAAGTGTGCTAAAATACTTGAAGTAGTTGTTTTTCCATGGGTACCTGCAACTGCAAAACAAAAAGTTTCATTCGTGACCATACCTAAAACTTCTGATCTTTTTTTAACAACAAATCCGTTTTCTATAAAGTAATTTAATTCCTTATGATCTTTAGGTACCGCTGGTGTATAGACAATTAGACTTGATTGCTTATTTAAATATTTTTCATCAATTAGAGTGATATCATCTTCATAGTGAATTTGCGCCCCCACTTCCTCTAAAGCAATTGTTAAAGGTGAAACCGTCTTATCATAACCTCCAACATTTTTACCCAAAAACACAAAGTACCTTACTAAAGCAGACATACCAATACCTCCGATTCCCAGAAAATAAACGTTATGTATTTGTTTCATGTTCATATTACCATCACTAATTATCCCCAAAAGAGAAACTCTAATTTTTCTTTTTTAATAATTTTTCTATTTCATTAACAATATCCATTGTTGCATTTGGCATGGCCATAAGCCTACTATTTTCTCCTAGTTCTCGCTGCATATCTTTATCTTTAAACAAGGCTGAAAACTCACTTTCAAACTGCGTTTCCAAATCATTCTCCTTAATTAAAATTGCAGCATTTTTTACTGTCAAAGCGGTTGCATTTTTCGTTTGATGATCTTCTGCAACATTCGGTGACGGAATATATATTACTGGCTTCCCTACGATGCATAATTCAGAAACAGAACCTGCTCCTGCTCTAGAAATTACAATATCTGCTGCCGCATAGGTATAATCCATCTTATTTAAAAAATCAAAAACTCTAACTTCTTGAGAATCGTACTTTTTGTATTCATCATAATACAGTTTCCCACATTGCCAGATCAACTGTATCCCTAACTCCTTAAAATAATTAAGCTCCTTTTCTACCAATTGATTAATACGCCGTGCACCTAAACTTCCGCCTAAAATGACTAAAGTGGGTTTTGCAACATCCAAACCAAAAAATTTCAAAGCCTCGCTTTTATTTACACTCATTTGCACCAAATCTCCTCGTACAGGATTTCCAGTTTTAACAATTTTATCTGCTGGAAAAAACTGCTCCATATGGTCATATGCAACGCAGATTTTCTTAGCTTTTTTAGCCAATAACTTATTCGTCACCCCTGCATAAGAATTTTGCTCCTGTAATACACAAGGAACCCCCATAGCAGACGCTCTTTTCAAAAGAGGGCCACTAGCAAAACCCCCCGTACCAATTACAACATCGGGTTTAAACTTATTTACTATGCTGCCTGCTTTTATCAAACTACTTATTAATTTAAAAGGGAACATCATGTTTTTAAAAGTCAATTTCCTTTGCAAACCACTAATCCATAAGCCCTCAATTTTATAACCTGCGTTTGGTACTTTCTCCATCTCCATTCTGTCTTTCGCTCCAACGAACAAAAATTCAGCATTTGGATACCTGCGTTTCAATTCATTAGCAATCGCTATTGCTGGATAAATATGTCCGCCAGTACCTCCTCCAGAAAGTATAAATCTATAATTGTCCACTTAAAATTTCTAAAGGGTTCGTATCATCAATATCTACTGAACTAGGTTCAATATTCACTTCTTTATTACTTGCACTTAAAATAATTCCTATTGCCAAACAGGTCATCCAAGTAGAAGTACCACCACTACTAATTAATGGCAATGTTTGCCCAGTAACAGGAAACAATTCTACTGCTACAGCCATATTTATAAATGCTTGAAAAACTATAGGTAAGCCAACACCTACCACTAATAATTTTCCAAAGATTGTTTTATTACCATTGGCTACAACTACAATTCTAAAAAGTAGTAGTAAATAGAAAAACACCAATAATAAACCCCCAACAAGCCCGTATTCTTCAACAATTATTGCATAAATAAAATCTGAAGAACTTTGGGGTAAAAAGTTTTTTTGTACACTTTTACCAGCTCCTTTACCAACAATACCTCCAGTTGCTATGGCTATTTTTGCCTTTTCTATTTGGTAATCCGATTCTCCATCTTCTCCATTTAAAAAACTATCTATCCGGTTCTCCCAAGTAGTTACTCTATTCGGAAATAAATCTGGAACCGCTTTCGCTGTTAAAATAAATAAGGTTAGTACTAATATGCCACTACCTATAATTCCTAATATATATTTAATAGGATATCCGCCTAAAAAACAAAGTACCATTACCATAAAAAAGATAATAGCTGCTGTAGAAAAGTTAGCCGGTAAAATAAGAATTAACACTAAAAAAACCGGAAGCCATAAAGGCAATATACTTTCTTTAAAAGTGATTTTTTTATCTTTAATCTTCGTGAGATAGCGCGCTATATATGCCATTAAAACCACCGCTGCTAAATTGGAAGTCTGAAAAGTAAAACCAACTAACGGCAATCGAATCCATCTACTTGCATTAGCACCACCTATAGTTGTGCCTTGCGCTAAAGTATATACTAATAACAGTAAGACTATTGGCATCGCAATTAAGGATAAGCCTTTAAAAAAATGAGTCGGAATTCTATGAACTCCATAAATAATTCCAAAACCTAAGGCCAATAACAATCCATGCTTAAATAAAAAACTAATGGTTGTTCCTGTTCCATTTCCAACAACATATACCAGATTACTGCTTGCGCTATAAACTGGCAAAAATGAAAACAAGGCAAGAAGTGCTACAATAGCCCAAATTGCTTTATCACCTTTAATTTTGTTGAAAAATTCCATTGTATTTATAAATTTTTAACTGCTGCTTTGAACTGATTTCCTCTATCCTCATAATTCGTAAAAAGATCAAAGCTGGCACATGCTGGAGACAATAAAACCGTATCACCTCTTTCTGCTATTTTGTAAGCCACTTTAATGGCCTCATCCATCGCATAAGTTTCTACCATTAAATCAACAGCATTTCCAAAGGCTTCTTTAATTTTTGAATTGTCTTTACCTAAACAAATAATTGCTTTTACTTTCTCTCTCACTAAAGGCATTAATGATTTATAATCATTGCCTTTATCAATACCACCAACAATCCAAACCGTTGGTGTTTTCATACTCTCTAATGCATAATACGTAGCATTTACATTAGTAGCTTTAGAATCGTTTATGTATTCAACATGATGAATTTTAAGTACTTTTTCAAGACGATGTTCGGCACCTTGAAAATTCGCAACACTCTGACGAATAGTCTCTTTCCGAATACCTATTAGCTTGGCTGCGGTTGAAGCTGCCATTGTGTTTTTAAGATTGTGCTTCCCTTCTAAAGCTAAATTATCTGTTGTCATTTTCAGTGTGTCGTTATTTATTGTAATCTTTATATTCTCGTTTAAACTATAAGCTCCTTCTGTAATCTCTTTTTCTATGGAAAAAGGCAGTAATTTGGATTTAACTGGGTGTTTTGACAACCAATCGGTCAGGTCTTTGTCATCTGCATCATAAATCAAATAATCATCTGCTGTTTGGTTCGCTGCAATCCTAAATTTTGAAGCGATATAATTTTCATATTTGTAATCATATCGATCTAAATGATCAGGTGATATATTTGTTAAAATAGCTATATGTGGTCTAAAATCTACAATACCATCTAACTGAAAACTGCTAATTTCTAATACATAGTAATCAAAGTTGTTCTCAGCAACCATTTTTGCATAACTATCACCAATATTCCCTGCCATACCAACACTCAATCCTTCACTTTTTAACAAGTGATTTACAAGCATTGTGGTCGTTGTTTTTCCGTTACTACCTGTAATCCCAATAATTTTTGCATTCGTATATTTTGAGGCAAACTCTATTTCAGAAATCACAGGAATATGTTGTTCCTTCAATTTTACTACCAAAGCAACTGAATCAGGTATCCCTGGACTTTTCATTACCACATCCGCATTTAAAATTTTAGCTTCAGAATGCATTTCCTCTTCCCAATCAATCTCAAAATGTTCAAGAACTTTTTTATACTTCTCTTTTATTATTCCTTTATCGGAAACAAAAACTTCAAATCCTTTTTGCTTACCTAAAATTGCTGTTCCAAGCCCACTTTCGCCTCCCCCAAGCACTACTAACCTTTGCATACTAACGTACTTTCAGTGTTACAATCGTTATGATCGCCAATAGAATCCCAACAATCCAAAACCGTGTCACAATTTTACTCTCGTGGTATCCTTTTTTCTGATAATGGTGATGTAATGGTGCCATTAAAAAAATACGCTTGCCTTCTCCTAATTTATTTTTAGTGTATTTGAAATACCCTACTTGTAGCATCACAGAAATAGATTCCGCAAAAAAGATTCCACATAAGACAGGTATCAACAATTCTTTTCTAATAATGATTGCAATCACAGCGATAACCCCACCTATAGTTAAACTACCCGTATCACCCATAAAAACTTGAGCAGGAAATGTATTGTACCACAGAAAACCTACTAAAGCCCCAAGGAATGCCCCAACAAAAACCACTAGTTCTCCAGCTCTAGGAATAAACATAATGTCTAAATAATTAGAGAAAATTATATTCCCTGAAATCCAAGTAAAAATTCCCAGTGTAAGTACAATAATTGCCGAAGTTCCTGCGGCTAAACCATCTATTCCATCCGTTAAATTAGCTCCATTAGAAACCGCAGTTACAATAATGATAACAATCGGGATAAAAATCAACCAAGCATATTCCTTCGCTCCATCACCCATCCAAGAAATGAAGGTGGTATAATCCAATTCGTTATTCTTGAAAAAAGGCACTGTCGTTTTTGTTGACTTAATTTCTGCTCCAACTTGTTTCTCAACAGTATAAGAAGCTGTAATTACTGTTTGACTGCGTTCCTTCATGGTAACTTCAGGGTGAAAATACAGCGTAGCCCCTACAATTAAACCAAGAACAACCTGACCTAAAATCTTAAATTTACCTTTTAAACCTTCTTTGTCTTTTTTAAATATTTTTATATAATCATCAATAAAACCAATAATCCCCATCCACACCGTGGTAACAATCAAAAGAATAACATAGATATTATCGAGCCTAGCAAATAGCAATACAGGTATTAGTGTAGCAAGAATAATGATTAAACCTCCCATTGTTGGTGTACCTGCTTTTTGTTTTTGACCAGCCAAACCAAGATCACGAACCGTTTCTCCAATTTGTTTTTTTTGTAGATAAAGAATAATTTTTTTACCATACACTGTAGCAATCAACAACGATACTAGTACAGCTAAAGCAGCCCTAAAAGTGATGAACTGAAATAATCCAGCACCGGGTATCTGATAGTTTTTTTCTAAAAATTCAAATAAGTAATATAACATACTGTTGCTTATATCTATAATTCTAATTCACTCCAAAAAAGTGAATTGACTGGTTTTTATTTATTTAAACTTGTTAAAATATTTCGCACCATTTTAAAATCATCAAAATCAATTCGAACACCATTCGTTTCTTGATATGTTTCATGACCTTTACCTGCTACCAAAATAATATCGTTATCATTCGCTAATTGACACGCTGTTTTTATTGCTTGCTCTCTATTTTCAATGGATAATATTTTACGTACATTTTGGGGTTCTACCCCTGCTTCCATTTCTTGAATAATTACATCAGGTTTTTCAGAACGTGGATTATCTGAAGTAAAAATGGCAGTACCACTCATTTCTGAAGCGATATGACCCATAACCGGGCGCTTAGACTTATCTCTATCGCCACCACACCCCACAACGGTGATGACGTTTTCATTT
>TARA_R110002050_G_scaffold5503_1_pt1 | contig 11240 bp, 6 predicted proteins | sample TARA_R110002050 | Tara Oceans TARA_R110002050 (sample SAMEA4396988) | marine metagenome | biome: Polar Biome; feature: [DCM] deep chlorophyll maximum layer (ENVO:01000326); material: water (ENVO:00002006), including particulate matter (ENVO:01000060) such as... | depth 25 m
GAAGACAAGGTAAACCCTTATTTTTGGAGTATAGAAGATTTTAAGGATGAAGCGTAATACTTCGTTCTGGTGAGCGCCCGAGCACAAATGTGAGACCTACCAAGGTGCATTTGTAGGAGGCCAGCCCTTGGCCGAAGGGTTGTAGTTTCTAGCGTAATTCATTCGCTCACGGGGTGAGCTCCTACGAGATGTGGTTGTGGCACGATGCTTAGCCTTGGCACCCGTTCCGGGCATAAAGGTGAGCGCCTACCAAGGTGCATTTGTAGGAGGCCAGCCCTCTGGCCGAAGGGTTGTAGTTTCTAGCGTAATTCATTCTCTCTGGCACCCGTTCCGGGTATAAAGGGTGAGCTCCAACAACATGTGTATTGAAGGTGTATGGCACGATGCTTCGCTCAGCCCCCCGTTCCGGGCATACCTACAGGTGCATTTGTAGGAGGCCAGCCCCTGGCCGAAGGGTTGTGGTTTCGGGCGTAATTCATTCGCTCACGGGGTGAGCTCCTACGAGAGAGCATATTGGCCGAAGGGTTTGGAAATTTGCGATTTGGATGCGTAATTCTTCGCTTTGGCACCCGTTACCTACAGGGCTATTTGTAGGAGGCCAGCCCTCTGGCCGAAGGGTTGTGGCTTGGAGCGTAATTCATTCGCTCACGGGGTGAGCTCCTACACAGGCCCTGCGTGTAGGAGGCCAGCCTCTGGCCGAAGGGGGTTGGTGTTTTATAGGCATAAAAAAACGGCGATTTCCTGCACAGAATCGCCGTTCGGTATCTACCTCCTTGAAAAAAGCGCCTCCGAAGAGGCGTTGAGCCAAGGGATTGGTAAATGGGTGTGGCCGCTGGTTATAGAACCAGTCGACGGATGTCGCTAAGCAAGCTGTTTAGGTAAGTAAGGAATTTACCTGCATCGCCGCCGTTGATCGCGCGGTGATCGTAAGATAGGCACAAGGGCAGCATCTTACGTGGTTCAAACTCTTTACCGTTCCAACGGGGCTCAATATCCGCTTTTGAAACTCCCAAAATAGCCACTTCAGGTGCATTTACAATCGGTGTAAAGCCTGTACCACCGATGCCCCCTAAACTTGAGATTGTGAAGCATGCACCCTGCATTTCTGCGGGTTTTAGCTTACGATCTTTAGCCTTGCCTGCCAGTTCAATCGCTTCCGTTGATAGTTCGTAGATGCTCTTCTTATCTGCATCTTTAATCACGGGAACCATCAAGCCATTCGGTGTATCCACCGCCATACCGATGTTGACGTATTTTTTATAAACAATATGTTCGCCGTCAGCATGCAGTGATGCGTTGAACTTAGGATGTGCTTTAAGCGCCATTGCTATCGCTTTTAGCATGAATGGCAGTGGCGTTAGACGCACACCTGATTTAGCCGCTTCATCCTTCATCTCTTTACGGAACGCTTCTAAGTCGGTGATATCCGCTTTATCGAACTGTGTAACATGCGGAATATTCAACCAACAACGACTCATGTTGTCGCGAGTGATCTTAGCAATCTTGCTAAGCTTCTCTACTTCAATTTCACCAAACTTACTGAAATCAATTTCAGGGATCGCAGGAATACCTGAACCACCTGTAACCGCGCCACCTTTCGGTTTTGTAGCCAGTTCTTTCAGTGCCGCTTTAACGTAAGCCTGGACGTCTTCTTTAAGAATACGACCACGGCGGCCAGAGCCAGATACGAGCGCAAGCTCAACACCGAATTCACGCGCAATGGCTCGAACCGATGGACCTGCATGTATCGCTTTGTTTTTCTTCTCTAGCTCAGCTTTGTCTATATTCGCAGCGGGGGCTGGCGCTGCTTTAGCAGGTGCCGGAGCCGCCGCAGCAACCGGAGCAGAAGGTGCCGGAGCGGCTGTAACAGGGGCAGGCGAAGCCTCGCGCACGGGGTGGCTTCCTACAGTTTCCAACTCAAGTAGCAAATCACCTTCATTAACCGTGTCACCGTCTTTTATCTTCATGGAGATAACAACACCGCCTTTAGGTGCGGGTACTTCCATCGATGCTTTATCGGTTTCTAATACGATTAAGCTGTCGCCTTCGGCAACGGTGTCACCATCCTTAACTAGGACTTCAACAACATCCACATCCGTCGCACCTGATAGATCAGGTACTAAAACGTTTTCTTTGCCGCCCGCGACAGGGGCTGGAGCAGGAGCAGGTGCCGCTGCGACTGGCGCAGACTCAGCTGCCGGTGCTACGACTGCAGGAGTGGCTTCAGCCTGAGGCTGCCCTCCCACACTTAGATCAGCCAGCACGTCACCTTCGTTGACTGTATCGCCTTCTTTTATCTTCATGGAAACCACGACACCGGATTTCGGAGCGGGGACTTCCATAGACGCTTTGTCGGTTTCAAGTACGATTAAGCTATCGCCTTCTTCAACACTGTCTCCGTCTTTAACTAAGACCTCAACAACGTCTACATCCGTTGCACCTGATAGATCAGGTACTAAAATCGTTTCTACTGCTGATGCAGCAACAGGTGCCGACACCGGCGCTGCAGCAACGGCTGCTGGCGCAGGTGCTGCAACTTCAGCAACCTCGACAGGCGCCGCTTCAACCGATGCCCCTGTATCTAGTTCAAGAAGGACATCACCTTCATTAACTTGATCATCAACATTAATTTTTACGGAAACCACGGTACCGCTATGGGTAGAGGGCACTTCCATTGACGCTTTGTCTGTTTCCAGAACAATCAAGCTATCGCCTTCGCTAATAGTGTCGCCAGCGCTAACCAGCACTTCAACCACATCAACATCGGTTGAGCCTGATAAGTCAGGAACTGTAATTGTGGTAATACTCACGATAAATCCTCCAGTTCTAAGCCGTTAGAAGTTCAACGCAGACTTAAACAGTCCACGGTGCCGGTTTAGCCGGGTTAATGTTGAACTTCTGCATGGCTTTAGCGACTTCAGCGCCTTCAACCTTGCCCTCTTCTTGAAGCGCTTTAAGCGCCGCAACAACCACGTAGTGGCGGTTAACTTCAAAGAATTCACGTAGCTTAGTACGTGTATCAGAGCGACCAAAACCGTCAGTACCTAGTACTTTAAAGTTACGTGGAATGTATTCACGTAGCTGATCAGCATAAGTCCGCATGTAGTCAGTTGATGCGATAACCGGGCCTTCACCACGGCTTTCAATACACTGAGTAACATAAGCTTTTTGAGGTTCTGACTCTGGATTTAGCATGTTCCAACGCGCAACCGACATCGCTTCGCGACGCAGCTCATTGATAGAGGTCGTGCTCCAAATATCAGATTCGATACCGTAATCATCACGTAAAATCTCTGCCGCAGCTTCCACTTCACGTAAGATTGTGCCGCAACCCATTAGCTGAACGCGCTTGTCTGCGTCTTTACCTTCTTTAAGAAGATACATACCTTTGATGATGCCTTCTTCGGCACCTTGCGGCATGGCTGGGTGGTGGTAGTTTTCGTTCATGGTTGTGATGTAGTAGAAACGGTTTTCCTGTTCCTGGTACATACGACGCATACCGTCCTGAACAATCACCGCAAGCTCATAGCCGTAAGTCGGATCGTATGATTTACAGTTAGGGATCATCTGCGCCATTAGATGGCTGTGACCATCCTGATGCTGTAGACCTTCACCGTTTAGCGTTGTACGACCTGAAGTCGCACCAATCAAGAAGCCACGCGCCTGCATATCGCCCGCTGCCCATGCCAAGTCCATAACACGCTGGAAACCAAACATAGAGTAGTAGATATAGAACGGAACCATTGTGCAGTTATTGTTTGCGTAAGAGGTAGCCGCAGCCATCCACGCAGACATAGCACCTGCTTCATTGATACCTTCTTCTAAGATCTGACCTGTTTTAGATTCTTTATAAAACATGATCTGATCAGAGTCATGTGGCACATAACGCTGTCCAGCCGAGGTATAAATACCTAGCTGACGGAACATACCTTCCATACCAAAAGTACGCGCTTCATCAGGTACGATAGGGACAACACGTTCACCCATTTTTTTGTCTTTAACCAGTGTGCTCATGACACGGTTAAGTACCATCTGAGTGGATGCGGTACGTTTACCACTATCTTTTAGCTGACCTTCAAAGTCGGATAATGGTGGTGTCTCTAGTTTTTCGAACTCGGTACGGCGTACTGGGTAGAAACCACCCAAGCTCGCACGGCGTTCGAACATGTATTTCATTTCAGGTGAGTCGGGCGCTGGACGGTAGTAAGGCACGTCCTTCAATTGATCATCTGATAGAGGGATATTAAAGCGATCACGGAAATCTTTTAGATCATCGATCGCCACTTTTTTCATGGAGTGGGTATCGTTTTTCGCTTCGCCTGACTTACCCGTGCCGTAACCTTTTACTGTCTGTGCAAGGATAACGGTTGGCTGACCTTTATGATTAACAGCTTCATTGTAAGCTGCAAATACTTTGTAAGGATCGTGGCCACCACGGTTAAGGTTCATGATGTCGTCGTCTGACAGGTCAGCAACTAGCTCAAGTAACTCTGGGTATTTACCAAAGAAGTGCTCACGGGTATAAGCGCCACCGTTAGCTTTGTAGTTCTGCAATTCACCATCGCAGACTTCATCAAAACGCTTCTGTAGTAAGCCTTTTGTATCTTTCTCAAAGAGTGCATCCCAATGACGACCCCAGAGACATTTAATAACGTTCCAGCCAGCGCCGCGGAAGATACCTTCGAGTTCCTGTACGATCTTGCCGTTACCGCGTACTGGGCCATCAAGGCGCTGCAGGTTACAGTTAACAACAAAGATTAGGTTCTCTAAACCTTCACGTCCCGCTAGCGAGATAGCACCCAAGGATTCAGGTTCATCACACTCACCATCACCCAAAAATGCCCATACTTTTCGATCGCCACGATTAATTAATTCACGTGCCGAAAGGTAACGCATAACGTGTGCTTGGTAGATCGCCTGAATCGGACCTAGACCCATAGATACCGTTGGGAACTGCCAGAAATCAGGCATAAGCCAAGGGTGTGGGTAAGATGAAAGACCGTGACCATCAACTTCACGACGGTAGTTATCCATCTGTTCTTCAGATAGACGTCCTTCTAAGTAAGCGCGTGAATAGATACCGGGAGAGATATGCCCCTGGAAGAAGACCATGTCAGATTCCTGACCTTCGTTACCACGGAAAAAGTAATTAAAACCGATATCGTAGAGTGTTGCAGATGAGGAGAAAGAGGAGATATGACCGCCTAGGCCATCATCATTATCATTGGCTCGCATGACCATGGCCATTGCGTTCCAGCGAATAAAGGAGCGAATACGACGTTCCATAAATAGATCGCCTGGCATTCGTGCTTCATCTTTCACCGAAATAGTGTTTCGGTAAGGTGTCGTCAATACCGATGCTGAATCAACACCCATATCGTTCGCTTTTTCACCTAACTTTCTTAAAATATATTTTGCACGGTCGTCGCCATTGTTTTTGGCAACCGATTCCAGTGCATCCAACCATTCTTGTGTTTCAATTGGATCAACGTCATCAATAATGTCTAACACTTTGACCTCTCCACTCTAAGTTAACGCAACGTATAGGGAATCTAAGTTGATTCCTTCTATTGTTATGACTTTTTGCCAGTAGCCCTGCTCACCTTAAAAAGCACAAAAGGACGCCTGATCAAGTCTTATAATAATTTTCGTGTAGTAATACTACATAAATATAACTAAAGTGTCTACAAATCGTAAACAACTACAGCTTAAGTAGTAAAAATTGTTTACTTCGCCACTCAGTCTTGTAATTTTAGTACATTACAAGTTAGTACTAATATTCGCACGTCGCAGCGCTCGTTCTAATCGGGTATTTTCGCGCTCACCTTCAAGCAGGGCATCTTCAACATAAGCCAGATGGTGATGGGCCGCTTGGCGCGCTTTTTCTGGATCGCCGTCTAAAATCGCATCCATTAATACTTTGTGCTGGTCGTGTATCTTTTCTCGATACTCCGAGCGCGGATAAATGTTTTTCAAGTTATCCCAAATATGTTCACGTAACAGGCTAAACAGCGCCCGCATCATATGTAGCAAGACCATGTTGTGCGTAGAGGCCGCAATCGCTAAATGGAAATCCACATCCGCATAGACCTCTTTCTGTATCTCTTTATTGTCATGGTGGTGCTGTAGATCGGCATAGGCTTGTAAAATAGCCTCTTTATCTGCTGGGGTACTTCTTAACGCTGCATAATAGGCCGCAACCCCTTCGAGCGCATGACGAAACTCCAACAGGTCATATTGTGCTTCTGGATGCGTCCTAAATAGTTCTAGTAGAGGATCAGAGAAAGATCCACCTAAATCTTCAGATACATAGGTTCCACCACCCTGCCGACTAATAAGCAGCCCTTTAGCTGCTAATTTTTGTACAGCCTCGCGCAACGATGGGCGGGACACATCAAACTGCTTTGCCAGCTCTCGTTCGGGAGGTAATTTCTGTCCAGGCTTGAGAATACCTTCCAGAATCATCACCTCCAGCTGCCCCATGATGACATCTGAAATTTTAGGCTGTTTAACCCGACTATAACTCATATTTTCCACTCAACTGATATTGGTATGACCAATATCAATACTAGATTAATCTAATGAATCAAAACAAGCCCTGAATGTTTTTTATTCACAATATCGACCCAAAGTAGTACAGAAACCCTTTATATTGCAAACCATAGAATCACTTTATAAAGATTCTAAAATCTAGACTATAGTCGTTAAAAGAAAAAAAGATATTGACATGTACTGCTCAAAAAAAATACAGTATGAAGTCTCTTGTGGTAAATTGGTAATACCAATTTAGATTAATGCAATGCAGCATAGATTAGCTACAACCGAAATCTCCCTCTGCCTGCAGCAACACTCTAACTATAAAAAATAAATCTCTAGAGGATGTGACATGAAAAAGTTCGCCAAATCTTTAATCTCCGCTGCTGTTCTAACAGCCGCTGTGGCAAGCGTATCCGCCCCAGCACAAGCAGCTGACAAGCTACTACTGAAAACCCCTATCGCGTTCGGCTCTCACTTACCTGCACTTGGCACACCGATTGTTTGGGTTGCCGATCAGCTAAAGATCATCAGTGGCGGCAACGTAAGAATGAAGATTTATGAGCCAGGCAAACTGGTTAGCCCAAAAGAGATTTTAGATGCAGTATCTTCAGGCAAAGTAAACTCAGGTTACGCAACAGCGGGTTATTGGCAGGGTAAAATCCCTGCAGCTTCACTTTTCTCTGCGGTTCCGTTCGGCCCTGAAGCCGGCGAATATATGGCATGGTTGTACTACGGTAACGGTATGACTTTGTATCAAGAGATGTATGACTCATCAGGCTATAACGTTAAAGTTATGCCATGTGCGATTATCTCCCCTGAAACATCCGGTTGGTTTGCTAAACCGATTGAGAAACCAGAAGACCTTAAAGGTCTAAACATGCGTTTCTTCGGGCTGGGTGCATCCGTCATGGAAAAACTGGGCGTAGGCACGGTTCAGCTTCCAGGCGGCGAGATCTTTGGCGCACTTGAGAAAGGTGCGATCGATGCATCTGAGTTCTCTCAGCCTGCCATTGACCAACGTCTAGGCTTCCACAAAATCGTAAAATACAACTATTTCCCAGGTTGGCATCAGCAAGCAACGATCTTCGAATTGTTGATCAACAAAGATGCGTGGGCTGACATGAGCAAGAGCCAGCAGGCACTTATAGAAACAACCTGTAAAGCATCTATCACCAATTCAATTGCTGAAGGTGAAGCGATGCAGTTCCCTGTAATGGAGAAAGCGAAAGAAAACGGCGTGCATATCCGCTACTGGAATGAAACGATGCTTAACACGTTCCAAACTACATGGAATGAAGTGGCCGCTGAAAAATCTGCCGCTGACCCATTCTTCAAGAAAGTATGGGATGACCTAAGCACGTTCCGTAAAGGTTACGACCTATGGGAAGCGAATGCATTCCTTCCTCGTGCAACTAAGTAATATGACATAACTTCGGAAAGCCACCAGCCTTCTGAAGAAAACAGGGTAGCAACAGCTACCCTGTTTATTTTGGGATCGATCGAACGACCTCATTTGGTTTTTATCATCGCCCCATCGCATTTGTTTATAATTATAAATACGTCAGCGCTTATATAGATGTCCTACACTGTATGAATCTGATGACGAGCAACGAAGGTACGTTTCAGTGACTGAAAACGATACACTGCCCCGAGTGCCACTCGCGGATGCAATTGATAAATTCATCCAGCGAATAGGTCAAACCATTGCTTGGACTTATGTCGTTCTAGTATTGGTAATCATGCTTCAAGTTATTTTACGCAAAGGTTTTTCCAGTGGATTAATCGCATTAGAAGAGCTGCAATGGCATCTCTACTCTATTGGCGTAATGTTTGGCTTATCTTATGCCCAAACTACCAATTCCCATATCCGTGTAGACCTGTTCTATGCACACATGCGTGCAAGAACACGGCGTATTATCGAGATTATTAGTATTGTTACGCTTGTACTGCCTTTCATCATTGTCATTTTTTTACATAGTATCGACTTTGTTACGGAAGCGTGGCGCGTTAACGAAGCCTCGGAAGCGGCCTCAGGCCTACCGTGGCGATGGGCGATTAAAGGTGTCATCCCCGTCAGTTTTGCCCTACTCGGCCTTGCCGTCGTTTCACGTTTTATTCGAGATTTTACTTTATTAATTAAAGGTGACGACTGATGGATGCGAATGAGATTCTCGTTATCGCGATGTTCCTATCTTTCATCGCGCTACTCTTCACAGGCATACCTGTTGCTTGGGTATTAGGCGGTATTGGTATTGCTTTCGCTTTTTTAGGTCAATTTGCGGATAACAACCTAGACACGATGACGGGGTTGGATTACACCACGTTAGGACTAGTGGTAAACCGTTTATGGACCATTATGGAAAACTGGATATTGGTCGCACTCCCCATGTTTATATTTATGGGGATCATGCTTGATAAATCCGGTGTAGCTGAACGTTTAATGCAATCGATGCAAGAGCTGTTTGGGCGCGTACATGGCGGTTTAGCCATTACCATCACAGCGATAGGCATTATCTTAGCGGCCTCTACCGGCATTATTGGTGCGTCCGTTGTACTCCTTGCCGTCATGTCGTTACCGGCCATGACGAAACAAGGCTACAACATGCCTTTAGCCTTAGGGACTATCGCGTCTGCGGGCACCTTAGGTATTTTAATCCCACCTAGCATTATGCTCGTCATCATGGCCGATCAATTAGGTTTATCGGTTGGCGATCTCTTTATGGGTGCCGTCTTCCCAGGCTTGATGCTGGGTATGCTCTATATCATCTATATTCTTATTCGCGGTAAGTTAAAACCTGAAGACCTACCTGTCCCAGATGATGCCAAACCCGTTACCGCAGCCATTGTGTTTAATGTACTCAAAGATGTATTGCCGACCGTTGCCTTAATTGTGGTGGTGTTAGGCTCTATTTTTGCCGGTATTGCAACGCCGACAGAAGCCTCTGGTATCGGTGCATTTGGTGCAACGTTACTCGCCATATACAACAAGCGCTTTAGTATTCCGGTACTAAAAGAGGTTGTTGGCGGCACGATGAATACAACGGCGTATATCTTCGCTATTTTTATTGGTGCAACCTGCTTTGCCTTAGTACTACGTGAACTTGGCGGCGATGAGATGATTGAATCATTTCTAACCGGTCTTCCGTTTGGTCCTTATGGCATTATCTTCTTTATTCTGGGCGTTATCTTTCTGCTTGGGTTCTTCTTGGATTGGATTGAGATCACGCTCATTATCTTGCCCCTGCTTGCGCCGGTCATATCGGCCTTGGGCTTAGATATATCTGCACCCGGTATTGATAACCCCGAACTGGTGTGGTTTGTCATGCTAGTCGCCATGGCACTCCAAACATCCTTTTTGACCCCGCCCGTTGGGTTTGCCCTCTTCTATTTAAAAGGGGTCTGCCCGCCAAATGTAAAAATCACTGATATTTATAAAGGCGTCGTGCCATTTATTATGATTCAGCTGGCTGCTTTATTGATCTTAGTATTTTGGCCTCAGCTTGTACTGTGGTTGCCCACAGTGGCTTATAGCTAATACTAAGCCTGAGGCCCTGACCCCTAACGGGTAGGGCCTCTCCTATTAAGACATAATCTGGTTATTCTCTTCACAAGTGAGGTGTGAACAATGCAACAGGGCCATCAGGACTTCTATAATGCTCTTCGGGAGTTTATCCCCGAGACGCGCCTGATTACAGACCCTCTTCGTACCCTAGCCTACGGCACGGATGCTAGTTTTTATCGTTTGATTCCACAGATTGTGGTGCGTGCTAGTGATGAAGAAGAGATTATTAAAATTGTAAAACTAGCGGACCGACACAATACACCTGTCACGTTTAGGGCCGCAGGTACAAGCTTATCTGGCCAAGCCATTACCGATTCAGTATTGGTGCAACTGGGCGATGGCTGGGATAACTATAAAATTAGCGACGATGGCAGCACCATCACCCTTCAACCTGGGGTCATCGGCGGTAATGCAAACAAATATTTAGCCCCTCTCAACAAAAAAATAGGCCCCGACCCTGCATCAATTAATACAGCCAAAATCGGCGGTATTGCAGCCAACAACGCCAGTGGCATGTGTTGCGGCACAGCGCAAAACAGCTATCGCACCTTAAACAGTATGCGTGTCGTTCTGGCCGATGGCTCCGTGCTCGACACGGCGGACCCCGAAAGTATTGAGCACTTTCGCCGTTCCCACAGCGTGTTATTAGATTCACTGGACTGTTTGTCTCAACAGACACGTACCAATGATGATTTACGCGAACGTATTGAGCACAAGTACCGACTAAAAAATACGACAGGCTATGCCTTAAACTCGCTGGTTGATTACGAAGATCCCATCGATATATTGCAGCATTTGATGATCGGCTCAGAAGGCACGTTAGGGTTCATCTCAAACATCACCTACAACACGGTTGATGAGCATGAACACAAAGCCACTGCGCTCATCTTCTTCAATACCGTACGCACCACCTGCGAAGCGGTCGCGATTCTCAAAAAGACACCGGTATCAGCGGTAGAACTGATGGATCGTGCGGGCCTACGCTCTATAGAGAATAAAGCGGGTATGCCGCCATTTATCAAAGAGCTACCCAATGATGCCGCCGCTCTTTTAGTTGAAACCCGTGCAGCCGATGCAGCAACGCTTCAGCAACAGGTTGATGCGATAGCAGCCTCTATCTCAGGGCTAGAAACCACAAAGC
>TARA_R110002050_G_scaffold39638_23_pt1 | contig 11231 bp, 10 predicted proteins | sample TARA_R110002050 | Tara Oceans TARA_R110002050 (sample SAMEA4396988) | marine metagenome | biome: Polar Biome; feature: [DCM] deep chlorophyll maximum layer (ENVO:01000326); material: water (ENVO:00002006), including particulate matter (ENVO:01000060) such as... | depth 25 m
ACAAAAGCCATGCCGACGTCGGGCTGCAGCAACAAAATCGCCACCGTCACCAGATACAGCACGATCGACATTTGAAAACCCGGAAAGGTCTCGTCCATGCGGCGACGTGCGAACAGCCAGGCGGCAACGACCGCGATCCCCGGCTTCACAAATTCCGACGGCTGCAACGAGATGATCCCGAGATTGAGCCAGCGGGTCGCACCTTTGATCTCGGCGCCGACCAAAAGCGTGCCGACCATCAACACCAGTGAGCCAAAGGTAATGACGAGCGCAAAACGCCGGACACCCTTGGGCGACAATAATGACACGCCGAGTATAGTTAATGCAGCCAAGAACAAAAAAACCGCTTGGCGTTTGACAAAATAAAACGAGCCGACGTCGATCCGCTCGGCGACCGCAGGCGAAGCGGCTAACGTCATCACGCCGCCGAACGCCAACAACAGAGCCAACGCGGATAAGGTCCATCGGTCGACAGTCCACCACCACTTGCCGATCAGGCTGGTATCTGTGCGGTTGAGAGTGCTCATACAGCCGCCTCAACGCTGCCCGGAAACACACCGGGCTCTTCGAACGGATCCATGTGTTCACCCGGCAATGCTTCGACCACATCTTTGAAGGCATCACCGCGGGCTTCGAAATCGCTGAACTGATCAAATGAGGCAGCTGCCGGCGACAGCAGCACCACACTGCCCGGCAAGCCGGACTTTTTAGCGTCGGCATAAGCTTTTTGCGTCGCCTCGGTCAGATCCTTGCAGACCGTGAACGGCACTTTACCGTCCAATGTTTGCGAAAACGACAGCGCCGCTTCACCGATCAAATAGGCATGACGGATACGACCGAAATACTCTTCGCAGGCTTTGATACCGTCGGCCTTGGGGCGCCCGCCAGCGATCCAATAAATATCGTCGAAGCACGCTAATGCGCGCGCTGCCGCTTCGCCGTTAGTGGCTTTAGAATCGTTGATGAAGCCGACACCATCGACCAACTCGACAGGTTCCTGGCGATGCACCAGACCCGGGTAACTGTTGATGCACGCCATCACCGCATGCGGCTGAATGCCGGTCATTTTGCAGGCCGCATAGGCGGCAGCGGCGTTTTGCCAATTGTGCACGCCTTGAAGACTTGCGATCTGGCGCAAATCCATGACCGGGGTTTCTTTGCCCTCGGTATCATCGATCAGCATGCCGTCGATCACGTAGACGCCGCCGTGCACGCGTTTTTTCGCCGAGATCCCGACGACCATTTGTTCATCAGCCTCGTAAAGCTCGTCGTAAATCTTCGCGGACAATTCATCGTCAACGCCGACCACGGCTGTGCGCGGCTTGGTTTGACGACGAAAAATTTCACGCTTCGCGGCGATGTAACCATCCATGCCGCCGTGCCGCTCCAGATGATCGGCGCTTAGGTTCAGCAACACCGCAACATCAAACGTGATCGAAAACGTCAGTTCGAGTTGATACGACGACATCTCGAGGATGTAGGTGCCTTCCGGTCCGAGCGGTTCAAGCGAACATGCGGGCATGCCCAGGTTACCGCCGATCTCGGCCTCGCGGCCCGAGGTCTGGAAGATATGCCCGATCAATGCCGTCGTCGTCGACTTGCCGTTGGTGCCGGTGATGCCGACGTAGGCCGCATCCCGTTGCGTGCGGGCCAAAAGTTCGACATCGCCGATGATCTCGCATCCGGCATCACGGGCCATGACGACCAACGGATGCGGTTTCGGATAGGTGTGGGGAATCCCTGGGCTCAGCACCAAAGACGTCGCTTCGCGCCAATCGATCCCGTACAGATCGACGATGTTAACGCCGGCGTCGCGCGCGCGCTCCCGGCTTTCTTCGTTGTCATCCCAGGCCCAAACTTCGGCGCCGCCAAGCTCTAGGCCGCGCGCAGCCGCAATGCCGCTGCGCCCGAGCCCAAGCACCGGGACCGGCAAACCTTCAAATGGGAATACGTCGATCATCGCTTACCTCAGTTTCAATGTTGCCAGCCCGGCAAGTGCCAGGATGGATGCGATGATCCAAAATCGGATAACGATCGTGCTCTCGGCCCAACCCTTCTTTTCGAAGTGATGATGCAGCGGCGCCATCGCGAAGACGCGCTTACCGGTGAGCTTGAATGACACCACTTGAACAATCACAGATACCGTTTCCAACACGAACAGCCCGCCGACGATGGCCAGCACCAACTCGTGCTTGGTAACCACACTGAGCGCGCCCAAGGCGCCGCCCAAGGCGAGGGAGCCGGTATCGCCCATGAATACTTTCGCGGGCGGTGCGTTGAACCATAAAAAGCCTAAGCCCCCGCCGACCAGCGCGCCGCAGAACACCGCAAGTTCGCCCGCGCCCGGCACATAATTCAGCTGTAGATAATCCGAGAAAATCGTGTTGCCGGTCAGATAACTGATGAAGCCGAACACACCGGATGCAATCATCACTGGCACAATGGCGAGGCCGTCCAAGCCATCGGTCAAGTTCACCGCGTTCGACGAGCCCACCGTGACGAACACCGCAAACACCACAAACATCCAGCCGAAATCGAGCAACAGATCCTTAAAGAACGGCACCGCCAGCGTGGTCTGCAAATTGGCCGGCAAGTGGCTCAAAATCCAGAACATCGCAACGCTCGAAATCGCCAACTGCATGGCGAGCTTGAGCTTACCGGCGAGGCCCTTGGAATTGCGCTTCGAGACTTTCAAAAAGTCGTCCAGAAAGCCGATAAAGCCAAAGCCAAGCGTCACACCCAGCACCGCCCAGACATATGGGTTGGTCAGGTCTGTCCACAACAGCGTCGCCGTGCACACCGCCATCAAGATCAACACGCCGCCCATGGTCGGCGTGCCTTTTTTGGTCAGCAGATGACTTTCCGGCCCATCGTCGCGGATCGGCTGCCCTTGGCCTTGGCGGGAACGGAGAAGTTCGATCATCACCGGGCCGAACAGGAAGCTCATGGTCAGCGCCGTGATCATTGCGCCGCCGGTGCGGAACGTAATGTAGCGGAACACGTTCAACGCGCTGAACTGTTCGGCGAGCGGATAAAGAATATGAAACAGCATCGCTTAGGCACTCCCAGTTTCGAGGGGGCCGAGCGCCTTCAGCGCCTCGATGACGTAACCCATGTGGCTACCGGCGGAGCCTTTGACCATCACCAAGTCACCGCTCCGCACTTTGTCGGCGAGTTTTGCCGCCAATTGCTGCGACGTTGCCGCCCTGGCGCCTTGCATGTCTTGTGGCAGCGCGCTCAGAATATCCGACATGTACTGACCGCAGACGAAGACTTGATCGAAGTCGTGCGCCTGGATGTCGTCGGCCAACGCCGAGTGCTCGCGTTCACTGTCGTCACCGAGTTCGAGCATGTCGCCGAGCACAACGATCCGACGCCCACCGCGTCCGGGCTTGTGCGCCGCCAAAACGTTAAACGCCGCACGCATCGCAACAGGACTTGCGTTATATGTCTCGTCGATCACGGTAAGGAGTCCCTCGTCAACACGGATCGCCAACATTTGACCCCGGCCCTTCGGCGGCTTTACCGATTTCAGGGCTTCGGCGGTTTTTTGTAGATCAGCACCCATAGATTGCGCCGCCGCCAATACGCCGACGGAGTTTAACGCCCAGTGCTTACCCGGCATCGACAAACGATACTTTATATGTTGTGAGCCCACCGTAGCCTCGACCCTAGCCCCTTCGGCATCGGGCTCGAACGCCAGCAGTCGTGCATTCGAGAACGAGTGCACGCCGAACCCCCATACCATCTTGGCACCGGCGTCTTTTGCCTTGGCAGATAAGTAGTCGAAGAATGGGCTGTCGCGACTGATCACCGCAACCCCATCGGGTTCCAGGCCTGTGAAGATTTCCGCTTTCGCAGCGGCGATGCCTTCAATGCTTTCGAAATATTCAATGTGCACCGCTTCAACATTAGTAATCATGGCAACATGCGGCTTAGCGAGCGTGGACAGCGGCGCGATCTCGCCTGCGTGGTTCATACCCATTTCGAAAACGCCGAAGTCCGTGTCCGCCGGCATCCGCGCCAACGACAGCGGAAGGCCATAATGATTGTTAAGGTTGCCGGCCGTCGCCGTGACCCGACCTTGGCTACCAAGCGCGGCCGCGAGCAATTCCTTGGTGCCGGTCTTGCCGACGCTACCGGTAATCGCACAGATTTTCGCGTCCGTGCGCGCCCGCGCAGCTGCGGCCAGCGCGCGCAGCCCGTGCTCGGTACTTGCGACCTGCAACAGTTTCGCCTCACGACCAAGCCCTTCCACAAGATGTTCGACCATCGCCGCAGCCGCGCCCTTTGCAAACGCATCGGCAACGTGATCATGGCCGTCATGGTTGGGGCCTTTGATGGCTGTATAAAGATCGCCGTGGTTCAAGGTGCGTGTATCGATAGAGACACCAGATGCCTGCCAATCTGCACCCGCGTCGGATGGCAACAATTTGCCGTTCGTCGCATCTGCGGCCTCGTCGGCGCGCCAAAGTGGGGTAAGTTCATCGGTCATGCGTTCACCTCGGCCAGTGCAGCGCGCGCTTCGACAACATCGTCAAACGGGCGCACTTCGGTGCCGACGATCTGACCTTGTTCATGGCCTTTGCCGGCGACCACCAAGACGTCACCTTTGGCGAGGCCGCCGATGGCAGTGTGAATGGCGTCGCGGCGGTCTGCTATTTCCACCGCATCAGGCGCGCCGGCCTTGGCTTGGCGGCGGATCTCTGCGGCATCTTCGGTGCGTGGATTGTCATCGGTCAGAATAACCACGTCGGCACCGGCAGCCGCCGCCTTGCCCATTTCCGGCCGCTTACCCGGATCGCGATCCCCGCCGCACCCGAACACCACATGGACTCGATCTTTGGCATGCGGTCGGACCGCCGCCAACACGGTTTCCAAGGCGTCCGGTGTATGCGCGTAGTCGACGAAAATAGCCGCGCCATTGTCGCGAAGCCCACAAAACTGCATTCGCCCCGGCGCGGCGTGTAACGTTTCCAACGCCGGGACGGCCGATTGCATATCCGCACCCAGCGCGCCTGCGAGCGCCAACGCGACCACGGCATTTTCCGCTTGGAAGGCGCCGATCAGCGGGAGGTGTAATTTATGAGAGGTGCCTTGAACGGCGAGTTCAACCGTCAATCCGTCCGACACCGCTTTAATGCTGAGCAAACGTGGGTCGCAGGACTCATCCGATCCAATCCGCACCACTTTAAGGCCGCGTCGCTCAGCGGCACGCGCAAACACATCGGCGAACGCGCCGTCCATGTTGATCACCGCGACGCCGCCGTCTTCAACCAAGACGTCGAACAGGCGGAGCTTTGCCGCTAAATAGGCATCTTCGGTCTTGTGATAATCCAGATGATCGCGGCTCAGATTGGTAAACGCACCGACTTGAATATTCAGGCCGTCCAAACGGCGCTGATCCAAGCCGTGACTGGACGCTTCGATCACCAAATGCTCGACCCCGAGCTCGACCACGCCTTTGAGGTCACGGTGCAGGTCTGCCGGATCGGGCGTCGTCAACGAGCCCCTAATATTAATGATGTCCGCCCCGTCGGCGCCGGATGCCTTGATGCCAAGGGTACCGGCGCTGGCCGCAGCAACACCCGATGCATTCAACAATTGCCGCGCAAACCATGCGACCGACGTTTTGCCGTTGGTGCCGGTCACCGCGCCAATGTTGGCCGGTTGCGCATCGTAAAAATTCGCCGCCGCTCTGGCATATCGGCGGCGTGGGTCTGGATCGCGGATAACCGGCACATCGATCTTCATCAGATCTTCGCTATCCGCCGGCACCAAAATCACCGCAGCCCCTTTGGCCACCGCATCATTGATGAACGTGCGGCCATCAGCTTGATTACCGGGCAACGCGGCGAACAGATAGCCGGGCTCCACACGCCGAGAATCACAGGTCACCCCTGTGATGTCTATGTGGCGCAAGGCGTCGTCGATGGCGTTCAAAGTCTGTTCATCCCAAATATCATTGAACCGCAAAGGCCTGCTCCAGCGCTTCGCGGGTTTTTCGTGCAATTCGATCTGCGGGTGTCTCGTTTGCAGGGGGCGCCGTCGCTTTTTTGACGGCAGGCGGTGCGCGCACCACCTCTTCGGTGGGCTTCCGCGTCGTCGTGACCGAGGCGTTTTTCACCAGTGCCTTGGTCCGCGTGATCTTCTTTTGGCGTTCGTCGTCGATCAGCGGCAGGTCCAACGGTTCGGTCTCGGCGACGCGCGGCTGCACGCCCAGCATGGGGCCGATTTGGGCGACCACCCGGCTAACCACGGGGGCTGCAACCCAACCGCCGGTCGCATAATTAAAGGTCCGCTTGTTGCCTTCGGGCTCGTCCAACATGGCGAACACCACATAGCGCGGGTCTTGAATCGGAAACGCGCCGACAAAGGATGAAATCTTGGCGCTCTTTTTGTAGCGTCCGGCGACCTGCTTTTCCGCAGTGCCGGTTTTACCGCCGACGAAGTAGCCTTCGGCTTCGGCTTTGCGACCGGTCCCTTTGGCCACAACCAAACGCATCAATTGGCGCATTTTTTCGGACGTCGCCGCCGAGATCACACGGGTGCCGTTCGCAGGCGCACCGTTTTCATGGCGCAGCACGGTGGCCGGGCGATGCACGCCGCCGTTGACCAATGCCGCAATCCCGGATGCCAACTGCAACGGGCTGACCGCGATCCCATGCCCGAATGCAATGGTCATGGTATTGATTTCACGCCAATAGTCGGGCATCAGCGGATGTCCGATTTCAGGAATTTCCAGCGCCGAGTCCTGCAACAGACCAAACCGCTTTAGATAATCGCGCTGCCCTGGCGTTCCCACATCAACGGCCATTTTTGCAGCCCCGATGTTGGAAGAATGGACGATGATTTCAGGCAGCGTCAGCCAACGCTTTTGCGCGTGATAATCGGAAATCGTAAAGCGCGAGATGCGGATCGGGTCGGTGGCGTCATAACCGCCGGACATTTTAATGGTGCCGGTATCCAGCGCCATAGCCGCCGTGAACAGCTTGAACGTCGAGCCCATCTCGTAGACACCCTTGGTGACGCGGTTAAAGCGCTCTTCGGGGTCGTAGTGACTGCGGTCGTTGGGATCAAAATCGGGCAACGACACCAGCCCCAAGGTCTCGCCGGTACGCACATCGATCACCACACCCGCAGCCCCCAGGGCCTTAAACTCGGTCATCGCGGCTGCAAGCTCGGTCCGTAAAATCGATTGCACACGCACATCAATGGCCAGCGGTAGTGGCGTATCGCCACGGCGCAGGCGGGCATCAAAGAAGCCTTCGATTCCGGAAATACCGTTGCCGTCGACATCGGTCGCGCCTAACACGTGCGCGGTCAAATTGCCGAGCGGATAAATCCGGCGCTCTTCACGGATAAAATCGAATCCCGGAATACCGAGCCGGTTCGCCGCTAACTGCTGTTCTGGCGACAGGTTGCGTTTGATCCATAAAAACCGTCCGCCGCTTGCGAGCTTTTTTGCGAGCAATGCCGGGTCAATATCATCGAACACGGTCGCGATCTTCGCCGCCGCCAATTCTGCGTCGAGCACTTCGGCCGGGTCCGCATACAGAGAAGCGGTCGGCAAGCTGGATGCCAGCACGACACCGTTGCGATCGACAATGTCGGCGCGACTGACCAAAGCCGGCGCGCTGATATCTTGGGTGGTTTGCTGGGCGGGCTCGGTACCGTTCAAGACCGACAGGTCCACCAGTCTGGCGCCGATACCAACGAACGCCAGCGTCAGGACCGCGGCTGTCACCAACAATCGATTGCGCCCGGTCTCGAGCGCTTCTTTGCCGAAACCTTCGATGCGCCGACGCGCGCTGACGGGGGGGAGTTGATGCGAGCTCATGGTTTGATCTCCGCATCGTCGACTTCCGTCGACACCTTGTCGGCAAGCCCGGTCAGCATATGTTCAACGTCGCCGACCCGGTCCACATCCAACGGCCCAACCTCAAGGTAGCGCTGTGCCAATAGGCGCAGACGGTCCGGCTGGTTCAGGTGCGCCCATTCAGATTTCAGCACGTGAATGCTTTCTTGCGCGTTTGCCGTGGCGCGCGTGATCTCGCGCATTTCCTGATCCAAGTCCTGGACCCGATATTTGACGACGAACAGCGCGACGCTGACGACAGCGGCCATCAGCAACAGCATCAGCGTGGAGCGTTTCATGATCATGCCGGCCCCCTCATGCTGCGTCTCGATAGTCGGCGGCGGTGCGGATGCCCCAACGCAGACGCGCCGAACGGGCACGCGGATTGCGCGCGGTCTCGGCGGCAGACGCTTTGCGGCCCTGGCGCTCGGGCACATGAAATACGCTGTCGTCTGTAACATCGGTGGCAGCTTGCGGCAGGTGTCGGGACGGCCGGGGCCCGGCGCCGCTTAAGCTTTGGAAGAACGTCTTCACGCGACGGTCCTCCAGGGAATGGAACGAGACCACGGCGAGACGTCCGCCCTCACCCAACAGGGTGGCGGCAGCCGTCAGGCCGCGGTCCAGCTCGGCCAGCTCCTCATTGACGTAGATCCGAAGCGCTTGAAAGGTGCGCGTCGCCGGATCGATGCCATCTTTGGATCGCCGGACCACACTGCGCACGACACTGGCCAACTGGCCGGTGCGGGTGATCGGCGATTGTTCACGAAGCTCGACGATGGCGCGCGCAATCTTGCGCGACGCACGCTCTTCGCCATAGCGGAAAATAATATCTGCGAGTTCTTTTTCGGCAAGCTGATTGACCGCGTCTGCCGCGCTCAAACCGTCTTGGCCCATACGCATATCGAGCGGCCCGTCGCTGCGGAACGAAAAGCCCCGCGCCGGATCATCGATCTGCATCGACGACACGCCGATATCCAACGCGATGCCGTCGACCTGATGCACGCCGACATCGGCCAGCAAAGATTTCATCTCGCCGAAGCGGCCGTTCAATACCGTCAACCGATTGCCGAAGTCTGCGGCCATCGCATTGCCCGCAGCGGCCGCGTCGGGATCGCGGTCGATGCCCCATACGGTGCAGTCGGCGGCGTCCAAAAGCGCCCGGCTGTAACCGCCGGCGCCGAACGTGGCGTCGACATAGACGGCGCCGTCACGGGGTGCCAGCACGTCGATGACGTCATCTAATAAAACCGGGATATGGCGGGGTGCGGACGTGGCGGACACATCTGACATGATCAGCCCTCCCCACCGTCTGAAGCGCGGTCACTGGGTCGACGAAGTTTGAGGGTGAGGCCGCGTGTCTTGGCGCGCTCGAACGCCGGTTTGCGGGCGCTCGCATAGGCTTTCGGCGCCCATAGCTGAAATGTCCGTCCGCGGCCGACAAAAGCGATCTCGGACTCGATGCCGGCAGCGTCACGGAAGCCATCAGAAATCACCACGCGGCCTTCCGGGTCAAAGGCCAGGCGCTCGGCGCTTTCAATGATGATCGAGAGGTCATCTTGTTCGTCAGAGAACATCGGCAGGTCTTCGAGGCTGTCGACGATTCGCTCCATAAAGCTTTCGGGGCAGGCTTCGAGGGCGGGCTGACGGAACGACGGGAAGACATAGACACCTTGAAACACTTCGCGCTCAAAAAGCGCGCGAAAGGTCTTAGGCACCGATACCCGGCCCTTCTTGTCGACCTTATTGGTATGTGTTCCCGTGAAGACCCCCATTTAGGGCTCCTTAATCTCAACGCGTTATAAACGGCTTCTGCCGTCCTCCCGAGACACGCTGCGCCCCCTAACATCCCGAGCGAGACGCTCATAACGGTTTTGGGATATTTTGGGATACCATGGGTTTTAATGGGCGTCAATGGGTTCTGTTCCCAATATGGTTAACGGAAGCCAAGGAATCCGCGCGTTTCAGCAGCCCGTTATGGGCGCTGACAATGTCAGAATGATGGGCAAATGTGGGTGGTTTGGTGGCAAGCACTCAAGTTCCTCTCCCCCGTTTGCGGGGGAGAGAGCTTAGGTGAGGGGGTGAGACCGGTGTGCGCACACGGCGACAACGGCGTTTTATCTAATACCGAAGCCCCCTCACCTAGCCTCTCCCCCACGGGTGGGGGAGAGGGATAGCTCTTCAAATACATATAAAAAAACAACTTTAATATGTTTTTTTATATTTTATTCTTCTCATGTCAAAAAACACCGCACGCTCATCCATTATTTTGAATGAACACACACCACATCCGTGACATCACAGAAAGGCGACAGGAATGCTACTGACAGTCCTCATATCTTTATTGGTCATCAGCGTCGGGCTTTTTATCTTCGCGATATACAAGGACGATACAAAAGAGAAAATGACGCGCCTATCGTTTTTAGGGTGGGTCTTGTTTGTCGGTGTCGGCAACATAATTTTATCAAAATTGTTCGAATCGTATTACCTATCACCGAGCGACTTAGTCCCTGTGGTATTTTTACTCATCATCGCCTATCCATTCGGTCGCGCCTTCTCGCGGCGAAGTCGCGATGCCGGTTGGAGCAAAACCCCGGCTTATTGTGCGCTCATTCCCGTTGTTGGATTCGTCATTACGATCGCACTGATCTTCAAGGGCCCTGCCGCAAAACAATATGACGGCTCAAAATTCGGCAAAGTTGAGCGTTAGTTCGAAGAGCGCGTCTTCGTCCCCCTCCCCCACAAGTGGGGGAGGGGGATGTTTTACATCTAAAAATAAAGCCAGACGGTCTGTAAGCCGGGTTCTGTCCTCGCCGAAGCGATGGATGACCATTCATCTGGGACGTTCGTTACCGAACGCCTCACGCGACCTACCCGGACGATAGCGCGGGAATGCGCCTGCGGCCGAACCGCTGATCGTCCCTACTCGGTCTTGCTCCCGGTGGGGTTTACCTTGCCTCCGCAGTTACCCTTGGAGCGGTGCGCTCTTACCGCACCCTTTCACCCTTACCTACGCCGAAGCGCAGGCGGTTTTCTTTCTGTGGCACTTTCCCTAAGGTCGCCCTCGCCGGGGGTTACCCGGCACCGTATTCCCGTGGAGCCCGGACTTTCCTCCCACAGCCCCTTTCGGTGTGCTGCGCGCGGTCATCCAACCGTCTGGCCGGCGGACATTATATAAGAGTATGCACCCGAGCAATAGCGCGCCGTGTTTCCACATCAAGTTTGCCGTCAACACGAGTTGGGCAAAAGTGCCGCTGAAACGCAACGACGGCGGCGATGGGATCGCTGCAATCATAGCCGATCTCACTCAAGTACAGCATCGCATCGTCTAGGGGCACGGGCGCAGAGGCAAGATCGGCTGCCGGCCAAAGACCGA
>TARA_R110002050_G_scaffold22928_2_pt1 | contig 11225 bp, 11 predicted proteins | sample TARA_R110002050 | Tara Oceans TARA_R110002050 (sample SAMEA4396988) | marine metagenome | biome: Polar Biome; feature: [DCM] deep chlorophyll maximum layer (ENVO:01000326); material: water (ENVO:00002006), including particulate matter (ENVO:01000060) such as... | depth 25 m
TTAAGTTATAAATGGATAGTGAAAAGATATTTAAAAGTAATTTGATTAATTCAATTAAAATGAATAGTAATAATAAAATGGACGTTGAGGATTTCTTTAAAAAAATAGAGCATGATAAAAATTTAAGTATATATAGACACATCAATATTTCTTACAATGCAAAAGGTAATAAGATTCCTACCGGAGAAAAGAATGACCTTTCAATTACACAGATTAAATCTAATAGAGGTAATGTATCGTACAATACATTATCACTATCTGTTAAACATATTCCAGATTTATATGTAATTGATTTTGATAGTAAAGATGTAGATCATGATTCACTATATGAGAAATTAAATAATGAATGTGTTGCATATACTGAAACTAAAAAGGGTTCTCATTATTACGTCTACATTAAAAACATAGGTGAATTTAGTAATCAACAAAAGATTAATATTGATCCATCCATTGATATGGATTTAATTAAAATTAATAACATTTGGGAAACTAAAGGTAGAATCGTAAATGGAACAATCAAAGAATATGACTGGCATGATATTAAGAAATATTTTGATGTAAAGAAATTAAACTTTAAGAATAGTCCTCCATCATCTCCACCATCATCTCCTAAACCAATTCTAGTTCAACATGAAGTAAATGTAGAAACTGAAGAAGTTAATCAGAATTTCATTTATGATGAACCAGTACATATTCCTATGTGTAATGAAGAACAATTCAAAAAACATCTAAATTCATTTAAACCACGTTTTGAATATAATGACTGGTTGATGGTTGGATTTATTTGCTACAATAATTTTAAAGGAAGTGATGTTGGATTTAAATACTGGAATCAATATAGCAAACTAGATGAAGAAGGATATGAAGGTAAGAAGAAATTAAAGAAAAAATACACAACGCTGAAAAATGAAGACTCAAATAAAATAAGTTATAAACAATTTATCAGGTGGAATTTAATTGATTATCCATGTAAAAACAAATATGAAAAATGGTACATTACTGATTATGATTCATTCATTAGTAATATGAATATGGAATGTATGTTTCATACTAAATCACAAGATATAATTATTGTTGATAATGATTATTATTTCAGAGCAAAGAAAGCAAGTGCAAAGGATTATTATTCTAAATTTACTTTTACAACTAAAAATAAAGATGGTGATGATATAAGTATTAATCCATTTGATAAATGGATTAGTAGCAACATTGATAGAAGAGATATTACTGATATTATTTTTGATCCATCTGGAAAAGAATGTGAATCAAAATACAATATTTGGAAAGGATACAAATATCAGAATACTGGAGAATATAATACAGACAATATTGCACCATTTGTAAATCATGTTAGAGATATTATTTGTAATGGAGATACTGAACTATGTGAATATGTATTAAATTGGTTCGCACAGATTATTCAAACTCCTCATAAAAAAACAAAGGTAGGATTAGTATGGAGAAGTGAAGCAGAGGGTGTGGGTAAGAATCTTATCTTAAATTTAATCAAAGATATTATTGGTTCAGAGTATTATTATTCAACCAGTAATCTGGAACATCTAATCGGTAATTTTAATGCTGATGCAGAAGCAAAGATATTAATTAACATGAATGAATGTCTTTGGGGAGGAGATAAAAAGAAAGAAGGTAGATTAAAAGAATTTATTACTGAGGACACATTAACTATTAATCAAAAAGGAGTCAAGACATATAATATTGATAATTATGCTAATGTATGTATTACAACTAATAGTGATTGGATTATTGGAATTAATAAAAATGATAGAAGATGGCAGATGATTGAGTGTAGTGAAACTAAACATGATTCAGAACATTACAAGATATTAGCAAATACAAATATTCAAGATTTAACTAATTTCTTTTATTCAAGAGATTTATCCTCTTTTGATTCTACTAAATTAATTAAAACTGCATTACATAACGATCAGATAGAATTAAATATGGATAGTGTTGAAATTTACTGGATGAATATTATTACTAAAAATAGACTACTTGATACTTGGTTAAATAAACCACGATCATTTAAAAAATCAGAAGTTCATAAACACTATATGGAATCTACTCTTTTCGGTCAACATGATTATAAAGTCAATAATGTTGTTTTCTGGAAAAAGTTAAGAAAAATTAGTCTATCTATGCAGTTCAAGACTAATGGTAATATGGTTGTAATTGCTCCAGCACAAACATTGAAAGAAGAATACAATAAGTATTACAATTATGATAAGTTTAATTTAGATGAAGATATAGAATTTAAATTTCACTATGCTGAGTATGACGATGAATAATTACTTCTTTACTTTTTTTTTAGGTTTAGGTTTGGCGTACCCTTGAAATATCATGTCAGGTGTTGCCTTCTTTTCTTTTTTCATTAATTCTAAAATATCAATTTGTAATTTATTATGATTCGTAATTGGTTTCACATTTACTACTTTCCCTTTTTTAGGCATTTATAATATAAAATATATTTTATTTTTTTATGATATATTTTTTTTATATTATATTATTATAAAATGAGTTTAGTAATTACATCTAATATATCCTTAGAGGATAAACCAGATACGAGTGAGGTTTTTAAACCATACTCTTATCAAAATCAATTACTGAATACCATGCGGATTCCAGCAAATTCAGAGGTTGCATTACATAGTGTTAAAATCAATAAAAATGGACTTGCAGTGGTTGATAGAGCAAATGCTAATTTTAATCATTACTTTGGTGTACCAGTAGGAACTGCTCTTGCTCCTACCATAGAACATACAACACAAACTCCTTTCCCAGCAGTCATAGGTAAAGGTCAATTATTTAATGCTGGTGGTAAGGCAGAAAGAAATGTTGTAGATTTAGCAAAAGATATAGAATCTGGAATTAATGCTGCTGCTTTTAATCCATCATTAATTGAAGCATCTACTCCTAAAAATATTACATGTGAGGTGTTTAATGATCCTACTACAAAAGCATTCAAAGGATATAAATGGATTACAACACAAAATAAAGTAAATGTTAAAAGAACTGGTGCAGTGTTTGCCTCACAATGGACTGATATTAGTATTGATAAGTCATTTCCACCAGCAACTCCACAAATTTTAGGAACTGCTGTTTCATTAAATAAACATGGATTTCATGTTATGAATAAAGAATATCCAATATCACAAAGTGCTGGAACTTGTTATATTAATTTTGGTAGTATGAATGGTGCAGACGGAGAAGCATCTAATCCATGGGTTGTTGGATTAAGTAGAATCAATATGGAAACAGATAATGGAACTGGTAATGTTGTTGAGCGTCCCCCTTATTGGTCTCCTAAAAAGGTAGGTGGTATGGAAGTACAAGCAGATAGAAAAATTCCACAATGTGCTGGTCAATCTATTTATGCTGATATTTCTGTTTATCGTCAAGGTAAGTTTTTATATGTAGGACAAAGTGGGGTGACAAGTGATGGAACTGGAACTCAACATAATCAAATCAAATATTGGGGATCTCATAGTAAGAACTTTGCTGCTAAATATGATTTATCTACGAATCTCGCAAATTTAAAACTTGAAATAGTGCAATTTAAATTAGACAATGAACACATGGAGGTTTCTATTGGTGATGCTGCTGGAAATTATGTATTACTTGCTGATTTCTTTGTTTCATTAGCAGGTCAAGGTGCTGGTAAAGAAGGTGTTAAAGGCAATTTAACTGCTCCCATATGTGCTCCTAAGATGGCGTTATATCCAGTTGCTGCATGTGGTCTTAGAACTGGAAAATCTGTTACTATGGTGGAAATGAATTCTTATATAAATTATCCCAAATGGGATGAAACATTATATCTAAATTATGACTGGTGGGGATATTCACAATCTCAGGATTTAACTAGATGGTGCTTAGATGTAGAAAAGAGATTCTGGAATAATATTAAAGATGTTACATCTGGTATATTATCTGATGGTTTATTGATCCCAGTTCTAACACAAGCAACCGGTGAATTAGTTGATTATGAAACACAAATAGTTACTGCTCCATCTTTACAATATGGTGGTGAAATTACCGGAAACGCTACAACGGCAAGAACACTTGGATTTGTTGGGAATCCAGTATCTACTCCTACTCTTCCAAATGGAGGTCTTCCAGCAGGAGCAAATCTAACAGAAAGTTTTTCTGTTCCAGTATTAGTAAGTGATGTTTCATTATTTGTAAGGTTGAATAATTTTACACAAAATTCTATTAATGCACGTCAAGGAACGATCTCTAAAATTTTAGGTCATCTTCCTCGTTTTGATAATAGTGGTAATGAAACTGGAGGACTATTTTTTGAACCAAATGAAAAAACATATGTTGCATTAAATAATCCAGATGAAATTTTAATCAATAGTTTTGATGTAGATATTGTATATGATAATGAAACTCTATGTACTGCTTTATCTGGAAAAACTATTGTTTGTTTCCATATCAGAAAAGAAAGAGTTTAGAATCTAAAAATAAAATATATCTAATTATAAATGGCGTGTTTATTAAAACATGAAAGTAATTTCGTCAAAGAAGGAGTAATTGATAATGATTATATGACTCCTAAATATGCATGGGAAAATATACAGCAATATATTCCTAAGGATAAAGTAATCTGGGAAGCATTCATGGGTGATGGAAAAAGTGGAGAATATTTAACAGAATTAGGATTTAATGTTATTGCAAATGATAATGATTTTTTTCAGAGTGATGAAGGAGATATTGTCGTGAGTAATCCACCCTTCTCAATATCAAAGGAAGTCATCACAAGATTAAAAACCCTAGATAAACCTTTTATCTTAATTCTTCCATCAAATAAAATCAATACTCAATATTTTAGAATCTTAAAAAATCAGATACAATTAATTATTCCAAGGAAGAGAATTCATTTTGATAAAAAACAAGAAGGATGGAAAAATTCATGTTATTTTGATTGTTTTTATTATTGCTATAAGATGAATTTACCGAGAGATATTATCTGGTTAGAATAATTATGCGTTTTATATTTAAAATTAATATCTATATATATATATATAAAATACAAATGGAAACATTTAATAATTATTCAGAAGAACAAATTCAAAAAATCTTACAGAACTATAAGAATAAACGTGATCGTGAGAATAAATATTATCATGATGTAACTAAAAATAGTGAGGATTTTAAAATTAAGAATCGTCAAAGAGCAAAAGCACATTATGAAACAGTAGGCAAGGACATGAAAAAAGCATCATATCAAAAGAACAAAGAATTATTAAGTGCAAAAGCATTATACAATTATTATAAGCGAAATGAAAAAATTGATGTTTTTAAGGAAAAGCACCAATCAAAATATATTCTACTTTTAGAATCAACAATAATTAATTAAGTTTATTTATCCATTTTTTTTTTAATCTATATTATTATAAATATAGTATGAGTGAATACACGGACACAACACTATTAAATTGTAATCGGTCTGCTTCAGTCCAAGCAAGGAGTAATAGTCAAACTAATAAAGCATTATTTACAAATAGTTTGCAACAAACAGTTCAGTTGAATGTGGGAGATAAAATTAGTGTTGAACGTGCTTTTATTTCTGAAGTTGGTGCTGGTAATCCACAAACAATAGAATTTAAGGGACAGATGACCGGAACAAGAATCATTCCTTCATATACATCAATTAAAAAAGGTGATTATTATTATAAAAGATCAAATACATATAATGTTAATTATCGTTTAGGAAATTATAGAAGTATTAGTACAGAAGTTATTGATACAGAAGAATTTCAATTAAGAGATAATTTAGCACCTTTGATTATTGGATATTATATTACATCAAATGAATATCCTAATTATATTCAACAACCAAGATGTTTTACACAAAATCAAGATGATAGGTCTAATATTACTGTTATGGTTAGGTCTGATTTCTATCCACAAAATGATTCAGTTACTGTTGGATTTCCTAAATTTACTATAGACGATGATTGTTTTGTTGAAGATGACTGGGTTGCTCGTGCATCTGGTGTTGGTAATGACTTTTTGTATAAACAAAAAGTAGATAATACAAGATACACATTATTTATTAATGATTTAATTGTATACAGTAAAGATGTTGCTAATTATTTTAATCAATTTCCTAGAACACATAATGGAATCATAAGTCAAAGGAAATACATGAGAGTTCGTGAAAAATTAATGATAGAAGTAAATAAAGGTTTTAATACTCCATCAGCAGTATCAAAACAAATTACAGCACAACTAAATGAAACTAAAAATGAAACTATATTTAATATTTTAGATGGAACAGACTTTATTAGACCAATTACAAAAACAATAGAAAATTCAACATTCAAACCTATTGATTGTCAAAATATGTATAATTTTGGAACTCAAACACAATTATCTTATGAGGAAACTGATTTCAGTACTGGAACTGCTCCACAAGATGCAGTTGATTATATTGCTACGTTTGGTTACATTGCAGTAAAAAGACCAGAGATATTTGAAACTGGAAGAATCATGGGTGATACATTAGTTCCAAATACAACAGTATTAAGAGATGTTGCTGGTAATATTATAGTTGGAGTTCGTCCATTCGGAGATGAGGGTTTCCAACTTTATCAACAAGTAAATCAAGTGGTAGGTTTTTTAAATACAATGTCACCACTAATATCTAATATTGAATATAATCCCACAAATCTGGGGATCATTAGAGACTTTTTTGATACACAAGCATATTATCCAGAATTATTTTCTGGATTACCCAATACTGGGTGTTATAGTGATGTAAGAACTGGAAATACTGCTGGTGCAAATACAATAACAGAAAAGAATTCAAGATTCTTACATATGAATAAATATGCACTTACTCAAGCAAATACACGATGGAATGAGGGTTTCGGTCAAGATAATTATGTTCAGAGAACTGGTGATAATAATGTTAATATGACTACACTTCCAGTATTTATGCAATGGAATCAAGATAATTATTCTAAATATGTTGAACCAGAATCGTGGGTTGAAGCAGATGGATTAATTTATGGATTTGCTAAACCAGTTTTACATTTACAATTTGACGGTGTAGGAGTACCACCTAAAAAATTATGGTTAATTAAATTTTCAACTGAATTTACCGGTGGAAGACAAGGAGGCGGTGGAATACCAGATGAATTATTTACAAATGGAAATGCTTACTTAGAAGTAGGAAGAATATTTGGATATGATTATCATGCAACGGCATATTCAACAGCAATAATTACACCGTTCTCTGGATACAGTAATCGTGATATGGGAACAAGAGTTGATGGAGCAATAGGAACTGTAAATCGTCCAGATGGAACAAATATCATGTTAAATTTAGGTGCGGCTGGTAATGGTACAGATATATCACCTTATCAGACTCAGACATATGTAGGAGCAAATAATCCAGAATTAGCATTTAATGGTATTAATAATAGATTTGAGTTTAAGAGATTACATACAGCAAATAATGTTGGAAATTTAAGGAAGGCAGGGTGTCAACTTAATAATACTAATAGTAATACAATGATTCCAGACCCATTTTTAGCATTAGAACCACCTTTAAAAAATTCTGATGCAGCAGATACAGTTTATAAGATCAATCCACGACCTAGAGCATTTGGTTTTAGTCCAACATTTTTACCATACATTAATGGAAATCAAGCATATCAACAAGGTGTATATCCGGAGGCGGCTACTGCTGATTTAACCAAAGCACCTAATACTCAATTTATACAAAGAGATAATATCAATATAGAACCCTTTGAGATTTTTGATAGTCATGGTGGAATTTATATTGATGATTTTGGTATTGGTGCTGACGATTGGGAAGATAATTTATGGAATATTTTAGGGTTTGATAATAATGCAATATCAGCACCACCATCCGCTCTTAATGTTCTAACAGAAAGAATCACAAATACTAATGCTGAAAAATTATATCGTCCTACTACTAATGCTGAAATTGTTGCAACTGATGGAAAAGCATATGTAACAAATAGATATGGTGCTAATATGTATTATACATCCTTACCTTATCCCATTAGTATTATTGGATTTAAAAAAGTTGCACATGGTGGTTCATTTGTTTTTGATCCTCTTACTGGTTCAACTGCTGGGGCGAGAACATTTAATCCAGAGATAGTTGTTAAAACAATATCAACAAGTATTACTGCAACTGATTTACAAAAATCTGTACTGAAACCGTATTATACAATTAGAAGTAGTTTATTAGAAGGAGTCACAAGTATAGGTGGAAATCCTACTGGGGCAGACCTCCCTATTATTAGTATCATTGATAAATACTCTGCTTCCTCCGATTATTTCTTGGGTAATCCAAGTGATTTAGAATTTACTATTACAAGAAATACAACAGTTGCAGATATTACAACAAGCATACATGATCCAGATGGTGAATTATCAAATGTAAATAGTACATCAGCAGTAATTTATAAAATACAAAAATTAAAAGCACCACCAGTAAATTTAATTGAGGAATTATTAAAACAAAATAAAAAAAAATAAATTTAAGAAAATTAAATTATATGTATGTATTATAAAATGACTGAAGAATCTGAAATCGTTGATGTTGTAGAAGTTGTAACAGAAGAACCAGTTGTAGAGGAAGATGTTGATGTTCCCACATATTCTCTCAATTGTCACTGGACTGAAAATGAATGGTTGACATATGAATCTAGAGTTAGTGCATGGGAAAACAAACATGACTGGAATTATCTTGCATCACATGAACCTATGCTGCCTTTTGTTTATAAATTAGGGTTCAAGGAATTACTGGATCAATTAGAATTAGATAAAAATTCAATGAGTCTTGAAGATGTTTTTGAAAAATATACTGGTGAAAAAGATTTAGTTTAAATTATAAAATTAAAATCTATATTAAAGTAAATATGGATATGATTACATTTGAGGAAATCGTTTCTGTACTTGCAAGAAATGGAAGACCAGATTTAATACAAGAATTTAAGGAGTTTGTTAAAGTTGATGAAGATTACAAACCTCCTCCAAGAAATACTAATGATAGTTTAAGTGATACAGAAGGGTCTGCTACAGATGAATCACTGGAATTTATTGTGGATGAAGATGGATTTCACAGTTTAGGATAATTTACCTTTTGATATATTAAAATATTCTGGTTCTAATTCCATTCCTATGTAATCACAATTAAGTTCTTTACATGCTAAACCAATTGAACCAGTCCCCATAAAAGGGTCTAATACAACTCTATTTTCTCCAATAATATTTTGTAATATATGTTTATGCAAATCAACTGGTTTTTCTGCTGGGTGGTCTTTCTCTTTTGCCTTAACAACTTTAAATTTAAATACATCACCTAAACCACATTTAATGGGTTTCATGTTAAATCTTTCACCACATATTATCATTTCATGCTGGTGTCTAAATGTATATCCAAGACTACAATTAATTTTATCCCAAACAAAACATCTCATCTTTTTAACATATGGAAAAAGATGAATATAAAACATGGGATATGAATCACTATTGCAATAAATGATAAATATACCATCATCTTTCAATACTCTATCAATCTTTGTTAAAAAAGTTTTAAAAAAACCTTCTAATATTCCCATCTCTGATAATGTTTTTTTATATTTAGTTAATGTTTTAGAATGCTCCGGTGGTATGTACGGAGGATCTGTGTATATTATATCAACAGATTTTGATTCCATATCATCAAGTAAATCTAAACAATCACCTTGTAATAATTTTATCATTTATATATATACAATATATATTTATTATAATATCTAAACTCAATTTTAATCTATATACTTATAAATGCCTATTTATATGAATATAACAAAAAGTAATGCAAAGAATAAGAAATTTACTGCTGTCTTTTCCCACTATAAAGACGGTAAAAAAGTGAAGATAAAAACGACACAGTTTGGTGATTCACGTTATGAAGACTATACCCAACACAAAGATAAAGCAAGAAGAAAGTTATACAAGGATCGCCACAAAAAAGACTTATCCAAGGGTAATTACATGAATGCTGGTTATTTATCGTATTATTTATTGTGGGGGGAATCGGCGGCATTGAATACTAATATATCTAATTACAAGAAAAGATTTAAGTTAAAATAACTTACTCTAAAAATAAACTAAATATTAAATCTTCTGGAATCATATATCTTAAATCTAGTCTTTTTATTCCTTTGATATTTAAATATGGAAAATATGGATGTTTATTATCTTTTATTATTCCGCATGTTTTATCACATAAGAGATTATTCCAATCTTTTTTATTAGTCCATATTCTTGTTCTTTTTTTTGCTGGGTGATTATACATACAATAGTCTACATCATAATAGGGAAGGTCTTTCATAAACGATTGATTCTTTAATGTTCCAGTTTGTGGATTTTCCATAAACCAGTATTCACAATCAAAATAATCAATTATTTCTAATGTCTTTTTTACGATTTTATTTGCCCCTTCTATATCTGGTGTTTTTTCTGGACGACAATAATTCATAGCGGAATATTCAGTGCATGGCGGAGATCCCCAACAGATTCCAAAATAATCTTTAGGATATTGTTTATAATCAAAATCCATAATATCACATTGATGATCTGCTGGTAATATCATATCTACTGAAACTGATGTCCATCCTAATTGATCGCATACCTTTCCTATTGATTTTGTTCCGCTGAATAATTCTAATACATTCATTTATATCTTAATAGATTTTATTTAACTTAAATAAACTCAATCTTCAATTCTATTAACTGCACCCTCATAGATTTCTGGGTCTTTCTCAATACCTATGAAATTACGATTCATATTTTTACATGCTACACCAGTTGAACCAGAACCCATCGTTGGGTCAAGAACAGTATCTCCTTCTTTACTATAATATTTCAGTATCCATTCCATTAATTGAACTGGTTTCTCAGTACTGTGTTTTCCTCTTGTTGATTTAATTTCTAACATAGAATTAGGTAGTGGTGGGTCATATCGTGATTCTCCGTTTTTCCGTTCTTTGATATGGTCGCCTTGTATTCCATAGCATAGTTCTTCTTTCTCTTTATTTCCTTCATAAGTTTCTTTAACAACTGAATTAGGTAGTGGTGGGTCGTAGATAGGGTCGTCTCCTTTTTGTAGGTTTCTTGCGTGTTTAGTTAGTTTCCCATTCTTAAATCTTTCATTTGCCTTATATACATCTTCTTTA
>TARA_R110002050_G_scaffold3556_2_pt1 | contig 11216 bp, 5 predicted proteins | sample TARA_R110002050 | Tara Oceans TARA_R110002050 (sample SAMEA4396988) | marine metagenome | biome: Polar Biome; feature: [DCM] deep chlorophyll maximum layer (ENVO:01000326); material: water (ENVO:00002006), including particulate matter (ENVO:01000060) such as... | depth 25 m
TGGTACAAGCTCATCTCTAACACAAAGCGATAGTAGACGGTTTGTATTCTTTTACACGGGCGGTGATGTTGCATCTGATGCTAGTACATCTGCCTTAAAGGCATTAGGTTCAAATGGTGATTGGAAGAAGATTACAGGTGACTCGCTCTATACGCATATTAAGTATGCTGATAGAGCATTAACAGCAAGTGATACCGGTGCAGACATGACCGATGACCCAACAGGTAAAAAGTATATTGGATTATCTCTTAATAATGCATCTTCGACTGAAAGTAATGAACCTGAAGACTATATTTGGTCATTGATTCAAGGTGCCGCAGGCTTACCTGACGGGTGTCAAGCAGTTTACGCGTATGGCAACAGTGTTGGTCAATCTTCAATTACATATTTAGAAGATGAAAATGCCTTACAACTAGATGCTAGTAGTGATATTAATATAGGTATGGTATACCCAGCTATTGATGTTACTAGTGGTAATAAAATACAATTTGAAATTACATATAAAACTCCAGATGCTGCTGATACGGACGGTGTTTACATACGCTTATATGAAGCTACTACCGATCTTGCGGAGGGAAAAGATAGAATAGGTAATTTGACTGGTTCCGCAGCTACTGGTAACTCCCCTTTAATACAAGCACATAATGTAAGTCATACATATAATGACGGCAATGCCAGTTCCTCTAATGGAGCCGCTCGTATAGCAGTAAATCCAGCAAATAGCGATTTAGAAGACGGCCCAGTCGCAAATAATTATACAACAAAAACTATTACTTTTACACCTGCGAGCAATTCAAAGTACGTAAGTTTAACTATTTTAAATTGGAGTGGGATGGGTACTAAAAGGTTGTGGGTAAAGCCAGTTCGAACTACTATTGTTGGTGAAAAGGGCGCTACAGGTGCTGATGGTATAACATCCAGGGAAGTACAAATTTTCTATAAGGATTCTTTAACAGCGGCTATACCTACTATTACTTACGGGGCTGGTAACCATAATGGAAGCCCTGTATCGTTCGATAGATCCAATGCCTCGGTAAGCAATCTACCTGATGGTTGGAGTACAGCTGCGCCAAATGCCGAATCTGGTAAGAAGATTTATAGAGCTACAACAATAGTAACTCATGATGCGAGCTTAACTACAGGTACCCAAAATATTGTTGAAGCTGATTGGGGATCTGTTAATCCATGGTCAGTCGGCGCTAATAGAACAGCTCCTGTTGTATCGACGCTAGCAACTTATAGTTATCTAGAAGCTGACTATCTTAGTATACAAAATAATAATGCCCCTCAATCTGATTATTATTCGTTTAGAAAGAAAGGCGTTCAGTTTACTGATGTTAATAATGGTTGGGGCTCTGGAATTACAACCTCGACCGACCCAATAACTGACATTGGTCAAATATTATTTACCGTAAAGGGTAAAGACAATGTAGATAATACTGATTTTTGGTCAGGTCTAGATACCGCTGCTGAATTTATATGGAAATACGGGTCAAGTTGGATTTTATTTCAACGAACAGGTCAAGTTGATGTGGGTGGGTCTACTAATATATACACTGGTGTTACTGTTAATGTTTTAGATCATTCGGATGATATAGCTCAGATTAAAGACCTACCAGGATTTTATACAGGCTCGGGGGATGCACATTATGATAGCAGTAAGGCTGCTGAAGTAGTATTTGGATACATACCTACAATAATACGATCCACGGTAGAGTTATATTTAAGATCTGATTTTAGTGCAGGTATTATTGCGCCACAAAATCAAACAATATTTAATTATGATTCTAATTCACTTACCGGAAATCTTAATAGCCTCTCGCAGCATACATGGTCGCAAGGTGCTCCTGCTAAAAATGGTAAATCCTATTTATGGAAAACATTCGCAAGTAGCGAAGCAAGATTAAACGTAGGTGATGGTTCGTATAAAGATGAGATTGAAGCTAGTGAATGGAGTACTCCAGTTATAGTATCGCAGGATGGTATCGATGGTGCAAAAGGTAACTCATACTTTATAAAGTTTTTATATACACGGGCAGACAGATCGGATCCAGCATTTAAAACTGACTGGACAAATACTGCATACAAGCCCGGCTTATTGCAGGTTACTACAGACCCAGTTAACACCGACCTTGTAATTGGTAATGTAAAAATAACAGATAGAGCTAATCTTACATCGACTTCGAACCCGGGTATTGTTTGGAGCGAGACAATTCCTGATGAAAGCGAAGGTAATTTCTTATTCGTTATTACAGCGCCTGTTGAAACTAGTATCGGTACTACCAATTACGTATCAATACCGCAACTCTCATGGGCATCACCGTCATTACTTTCGAAGGACGGTGTCGGTATTAACTCTAGAACAGTTCGATTATATAAAAGAACTGCTGGTGCCGCTCCTACAGGTACAACCGGCAATGAGCTAGGATTTAGTGCGTCATCTGGCACACCTGAATTTTCGTATAACTTTAGTACCGGTAATTTAAATACAGGTACAGTTAATATTAACGGTTGGTATACTGGTATACCTGAAGGCGGTGGAGGTACGGTGTGGGTTTCAAGAGTAACAGCATCAGGTGCCGGTACTACAGATAGTATACCATGGTCTGAATGGCCAGCACCTGAAAGGTTAGTATCAGATGGTAATGGGTTAACATTCATTAAAGCTTTTGCAAATAGAACACAGTATGAGCAATGGATTACAAATCAATATAGTGGTATGCCTCCGATTAATTCTTACCATATTGAAGAACAGACGGAAACGAGAAATGATGGGAGCACATATACTAGAAAGGTATCATATCTATATATCGGGGGTCAGAATACGGATGATAAATACCTAGATGCAAGTTTCCAGCAATTAACCATTGACGGGGTAGAAGGGCAACAAGGCGGGACTTTCTCTTTCCAAGGAACCACAAGCACTCTTGCCAGTGCTCCTACAACTACTGAAGGCCATGTTTACAAGGTAACATCAGGTACAAATGTTGGTAGAATTTATGTGCGGTCGGCAGGAGCTTGGGAGCTTTTAACTACCGATGGTGAAGACGGCGACACAGGTTTGGCCGGACCGTCAGGTGATAGTGTATATATCTGTTACAGTACAAAACCTATTACTGAAAATAACGGCAGCGGACCTACTAAGCCAGGAAATAGTAGTAATGGTAATGTGGCAGGAGTATGGTCTACTGATGCTAATCCTCCAACCGGTACAAAGTATAATTGGATGTCTCAAAAAGTAGCGCAAACCCCTGTTAGCGGCAGTTGGGGTACCCCTATACAAATAGTAGGCGTCGACGGCGCGCCAGGGTTCCGTACATTTGAACTAGCTATATACAAGAGAGCCGGCTCTCAACCTAATCCAACTAGTGGCAGTAATAGTAGTAACAGAGGTGCATATGATTTTATTAATAATAAATTATTACCGCCACTCGGATGGTCTACGAGTATTAAAAATGCTGGCGCTAATCATGATAACAGCGTTTCTTCTACCGGTGACCCGACTACCGGCGTAGGTTACGAGTGGTATGTACCCAGTGGAGGATCCTTTACTGATTCAAATGATTGGAGGGCCCGAGAAAGAGATTATCAATCTTTCTTAGCACAGCCATTATGGAGATGCAGAGCTGTTGTGAGTATATCAGTAGGCGATACCACCGGTATAGATGACGGTATTTTCTGGGAAACTGCGGAAGCTCAAGAAATTAATGGCGTCGACTTAATTGACGATTCTGTTGATTCCGATAAGGTCGCAAATATCGTTAAGAGTATTAGTATACAGAAAATAGTTGCTACGTATGAAAAGCCGGGGGATGCAAGAGAGCTCTTAACCCAAGATGCGTACGATGCTCTAGCTGGTACCGAATCTACTCATCCTAATAGATATACTGATTATGGTTGGAGAAACACTCTTAGCCAAGGCGCGATTGATACACTCAGTGATGATACTTTATATCTAATATTTTAATATTAGATCACCATAATAAATGATGTAACACCGTCTCTATCAAAAAGTATAGGCTCACTACTAAAGTGGAATGTTGATACCTCCACTGATATAAAGCTGCCGGGATCAAACACGTTACTAAACGGCGCGCCGGTAATGGGTAATGATGGTTGTAGTAATAGAGGAACAGGTTCATCAGCCGGCTGGTCGTTACCGATTCTAAAATCAAAATCAATATCATTTATATTAATTGAAGCCGGTAAGAATTTAGTAATTTTCTTCCGTAACGTTTCTGTTATAATTGCTTGTTCCTTTAAATTAAGATTACCGTTCTTTATTAATAATTTTATTTTATTACTTAAATTACCTGGTATCTTATAACTGTAGAAATTATTAATAGTCTCGACATTATTACGTGCTGATGTTGTAACATCAAAATTTACGGGGTCGATCTCACTTACACAATCTAGATAGAGATACTTTAGAATATCAGTATCTAACGTCGTATCAAATACATTTAAATGTCCTATAATTGCATTTCTTGCTAAGCTAACATTTTTTGACTTGTAATCTATAATGGACCCTGTACTAAAATTAGGCACTCCAATGTAAAAATCATTGTATAGGTAATTTTTTAATGGCTTAATACCTGCATTTATTGTAAACGTCGTTGTCTCTTCACCGTTTACAAGTATTCGAATCTTACCGGTAATAAGGTCTAAGTCAATTTGTACACAATTATGACCATTACGTATCCCGTTTATTATATGGACGCTACTATTATCAATAAGAGTTTCTCCTGTACCAGTATAATCTACATTCCAATGACCAGATTGAAATGCTGACCATACCGGGGTGTATGTATCCCATGGACTTCTTTTGTTTTGCTTAGCTATTTCGTTATCAAATCTACTAACAAAGCAGAATTTATCCTCATATGTCCTAAATGTATCTTCCAAGCTATGTAAATTTGTTGGGCTAACAAAATTACCAGCTATTGGTGATGTTGGGTGGCCAAGGTCAATTGATGGTATACCTAATGAGTATGTAGAAACTGTATTATTTTCCGTAGTTATAATTTTATCTACAATTAAATTGTTATTTATATCGCGGGAAAATACTATTGGATTAACTGCATAATCTTCTGATATAAAATCAATTTTATACCCCGATACAGCTCTTGTTGAAAGACTAATAGCGGATAGTAATTCCCTGTCGGTATTAAAAACATATAATTTGTCAGACTGTATATATAGTTTATCATCATACGCATTTATATCCCATATGCGGTCAGCCAAAGCGTTAATAGCTCTAAATTGATTGTTTGTACTGTACTCTGTAAATAATACAGCTGTACCGTCACTAGCTCCTGGACCTGTAGCTGCGCTCAGCGAAGCAGCATACTTACCATCAATATTTACACCTTTTAGACCGGATACCTCCGCTATATCCGTTCCAACTGCTGATAGAATAGCTGATTCACCATTAACGCTCTGAACTTTATCAATTTGCAGCGTCTGTAAATCCATATTGTAAGCGTCGTCATCCGCATAAAATCTAGCACGCGAACCTACCCCAAAAAATACTCTCGAAGTGTATTCGCTACTAGCTAATTCTTGTGCAAGTGAGTGTGTTGCTTCTCTAATTACATCTCCATTATAGTTAACTCTTAAAATTTTAAAACCATCAGAGTTACTACCTATCAATACTGCATCACCAGCCTGAGTCTGGTAACAAACATCACTAATAGTAGATAGCATTGAAAATGTATTTGACCGAATTAAATTAAAATTATTATCGTAGTAATTTAAACTATTACCATTCTGTAATATCACGAACGGTGTGAAGTAAAAATTTTTCATAACAGATATACCAGTATTATATAAATTGCCGATTAACTGATGAGCTTTAGTCGCTGATATACTCGGTGTATTTAAACTAAATGATATCGATATAGATCCTTGATCAGTATCTAATGGAGATGGAAATGTAAATTTATCATACTGAGTACCGTCAAAGGTAATCCTATGTTGGTTAGATATTATATTCTCGGTGAGGATGCTATTTAAATTTAAATCTGTCTTTACTACCCTGTCTGATAATCCATTTAATGTTTTGCTTATATACGACTTACCAATTCTAGCATAATACAAAGTATTATTAGGCTCTAGGGCTAACGTACTCCTAACGTCATAATAATACATATTAGTATCACCTAGTCCATACGCACTAGATATTTCTAAAACCGAAGTATTATATGTATTTAACTTACCTCGCATAGTGGCTGACAATGGTGAAGTTGTAAAATCGGGCAGGTAATATCTATCTAACCAGACGCCAGTATCACCGTCGTCATATAACCAGCTGCATAAAAACTGCCCGTTCTCTTCATTTACTACATTTGAATTAGTTTCATCTAACAACTTATAAATTCTATCACTATAATAAGGCGAACCTGCAGCATAGGCGCCCGCGCCTTGAAAATTAGCGTCATTTATATTAATAGTTTTAAAGGGTAATATATTCGACGGTAAAGTAAATTTTGTATATCTATCTGGATCAAATTTATACTCTGCAGTATATAAGTTATAGCTAAGTTTTAAATTTTCTTCTGAGGTTTCTTCTATTTCGTTATTTAAAATACTATTATAATAACGTTGTTGCTGTGGCAAATCAAACGGTAATTTTTTATTAACATTATTATTATTCGAAATTTGATTTTTTAAGTTAAAGTAACTTACTTGTCCATATATATCTGAGCCTGATAGGTAATTACTTTCATAATTATTATAAAATAAAAAGTTATATTTTTGTTCCGGTAGAGAGCTTACCGAATCTACTAGCATATCAGATGTATAGTATACAAAATTATTACTATACTTATTATAGTTAGTATCAGCAATCGCATTACTTGAAATAGTAATTGCTGCTGCTGCAGCTTTGGCTTGATCGATACCGGATAGAGCGCTTAATATTGATGCCGTAGACGTTACAATAAACTGCGTATTTTTAACCCCAACGTCTGTACTAAAATTAGTATCATCAAAAAGGGATAGTAGTAATCTATTCTTATCTAAAACTATATCAAAAGTAGCTCTACCTAATCCCTCGATAGTCGGGTTTAATGTATCAAAAATTATTTCCGGATGCACTGTTTGATTTGTACCTCGTTGCACCAGATACTTCTTATGCATACCATCATAAGCCCATATTTGACAGACAGATTTATTATTAACGCTACTTGTGCTTAAATTGACTACAAAACTCTGCGTATTTAGCATATTGTCGTTACCTGTCGATAAAGCTGCTACTTCAGCTGTTGCCGAGAGCGATGTATTAGTCTTAGAGATTGTAAGATATTTATTACTACCAAATTCAAGTGTAGTAATAAAACTAGTGTTTATATTATCACCAAAGTTTAAATCAAAAATTTCTGATTCTGATTTTGTATCTGTTAAATAATTTGTAGTATAATTTTTATTCTTTATATCGTTTAAATTCGTAAGAAACTTATACTCTAGAAAGTTACACCCTTGTTGAGAGATATATTTAGCAGGTACGCTTAAATCTAGACTCCTGTCTTTATCTCTTAAACTAAACTTGACAGGTCTAATATCACTATAATTCTTCTGTATAACTGTCGCCATTAATTATATTTAATAGAGAAGAATATAAATGCAGTCTACGAAGTAGCTGATAAATCGCCAGTTAAGGTATACAATTGGTTGCCCATATATGCAAGGTCTATTTTTGCAAATTGGCCGCCTGATGATAGAGAATTATTAAGACTACCAATAGTTACACCAACACCAGCCGATAATTCTAAATACGCTGTACCGAGTTGTATAAATGATATTTTATAACCTACATAATTTGATTGATTAGGTACTTTAATATAGAGTCTATCAACTGTATCTGCTGAAAGGGCAAACGTTGCATGGCCCTGGCTAGTTAATATTTCGTAATCTGTTGTATTTTGCCTGACCGTGAGACCATTCCCTGTAACAGGCGCAAAGTTGGTATTTATTTCATTATAAACATGAGCTGAATAATCCTCTCCGTTAAAAAGTATTTGACTAGTCGATCCCAGTACAACATCACCACTAACGCTAGCATTTCCTGTAGTTAAAATACTCGGTAGATTTTTAGCTATTGCACTTAAAGTTACACTCTTAGATAGATTGTTATTAACTATGTAAAACTTATCACCTGATAATGGTGCAGTTACAATAGGTAAATCTGTTAATTTAGCATCTGGCATATAATTATTTATCCTATATTATTGCCATTGACAGTTATATTCTTTATTTCCATTGGCATATGACCAGAATAGCTTATACCTAAACGAACGCTTGTTGGTATAGCTGATAAAGGTATTCCAGTCTGTATTGTCTCTACAGGTTTAATTAGGCCATCTGTCCTATTATAAATTGTAACGTCTTGTAAATGCCGCTTAAAGCCTATCGAAAATATATTATATTTCTTATCGATTATTTGTCTAGCGAAGGAACTTAACGGTACTGACCCCTTAAAGTCAAAGGTAGTAGGTAATACTGACCCTCTATTTGCTGACCGTACAACTATATGTTTAGGCTTCAAAGTAGTATTACCAGATTGAAATTGCTCTAAGCCTCCATTTACGCCATTAGCGCATAATCCAAAATACCCGGTGTTATCTAAAGCAGCAATAAGCATTATTCCAGAAAGTGCACTAGTACTGGCAACCGTCGTGTCTGTAACGAGATTTAGTCCCGGGTTATTAAGCGCACTTCCCCCCCCAGTTAATGTCGTACCGGGTAGGTTGTTAATTAAAAATACAGACAACCCGTCGATAATACCTTTATTGATATTTAATCTAAAATCCGAACCATCTTGTAATATTAGACGCTCTTCATTTTCTGTACGAAATAGCCCTAAATCTTCTGTTTCAAAATCTGCGTATAAAAAGGAAAGGGTAATATCACCTGTTGGGTCAAATGCTTGGCTGTATAGTACATTACTACTATAAGATCTATCAACTGAAATCATATTAATATTTAATTTTAAACCTTGATATTTAAAGGTAGTCTAATATAATAGATGTATGAGCAAGTATAAAGCGATTGTAGAGCAGCTACGCGTTGAGGCAGGGGGTAAATATAAGGGTGAAATTGAATCGTCTCTGAGGCAAATAGAACGACGTGGAGATCAAGACAATTTTACCGATACCTATATAAAACTTCAGCGCGCTGGGTTTCATCCATATGATTGTCTAGTAGGTTACATGAAGGGAGAACGTTAAATCTCTTAGGTAGATAAGATTTTAATGACTTGTATTAATACAACCTGACCATTGAATTTTTAAATAATATTATTAATTATTATTATGTCAACGCAGAAAGAAAACTATATAATTTTTAATCCTGAAGGAGGTCTGGGTAAGATAATTGCATCGACTGCAGTCGTGAGAAATATAAGAGCGACATACCCAGATCATAAAATTATTGTAGTTACTCCATGGCCAGAGGTATATTTAAATAATCCTAACGTCGAGAGAGTTTTTCGATCCGGCAACACACCATACTTTTACAAAGATTATATTAAAAATCGCAATTCAATTGTGTTAAAAGGTGAGCCTTATTTTAATACTGGTCATTTATATAATAAGCAGCAACTAGTTAAATCATGGTGTAAATTACATGATTTGAAGTACGACGGTAATAACTTGCCTGAATTATTCTTTTCGCCTATAGAGGCTCGTAAGGTTGTCGAGGACTTAGTAAGAGATAAGCCTGTATTAATAATGCAAACAAATGGTGGTATGTATAGTAATAATAAGAAAGATTATTGCTGGACAAGAGACATTCCACACAATCAAGCGCAAATCTTAGCAGATGAGTTAAGCAAGAGCTTTACAATATTACATGTAACGAGACCGGATTGTAAACGATTGAATAATACGGAGACTGTCAATGAGGTTGATAAAAGAACATTAATGCTAATGTTGCTAGGCTCACAAAAGCGATTGCTAATAGATAGCTGCTTACAGCATGCAGCTGCAGCGCTAAATCTACAATCGACAGTTTTATGGGTAGGTACTCATCCAGAAGTTTTCGGATATGATATACATACTAATATTAAACCTGCCCAAGCAATGATTGAAAGCAATACTAGCTACATCGATAGTTTAATATTTGATTATGACTTTAATGGCCCAGAATACGAATACCCGTTTAATTCTGCTGAGGTATTTAACTTACAGGATGTATTTGATAGTATAATTAAGAATTAGGATATTTTTAAAGTACCACTATCGCTCCAGACGATTCCAGCTGTAGCTGGTTGTGATGTCGGAATCTGTGTAATTGCTAGCTTATTAACGTGAGTCATATCTCCGCTAAGACTTGTTATACCTGAACCGACGATAAATGACCTTTCATGCGTTATAGTGTTCGACGCCCCGCCTAAAATGCCAGAGCAGTTACCAGTAGCAGTATTGCACTGCCCGCCGCCTATAACACTGTGAGGCTTATTAGTTGTATTGCACTGTCCGCCGCCTATTAATGAGAAGCATGCCGTAGAACATACATTGTTTTTATGGCCCCCAGCAATAGTAGAGCAAGCTTTAGTTGATTTATTGCATACACCGCCACCTACAGTAGCACCTGTACCGCCGGCTACATTTGTTTTACCACCACTAACAGTAGCTCCGCCACCATTAGCGCAATTTTTTTGACCGCCGGCAATTGTAGTATAAGCATTAGACGCATGATTGCATTCACCGCCTCCTACGAATGATCTAGTAGCACTAGCTTTACTACTCAAACCACCAACTACAGTTGAATAAGATCCCGAGGCCTCGTTCTGACTACCACCGGCAATTACTATATGCGTTAAAGTAGAGCCAGAACCTTTTATTTGGTTACAAGCACCGCCTCCGATAAAACTACAGCCACTTGATAATGAGCTGTTTTGTGTACCACCAACAATATGAGAAAGATTAGACTTAGTTATTGTATTACATTCACCACCAGCAATACCAGCTGATCTAGATTCACTATTAATACAATTAATTCGACCACCGGCAATAATACCAAAGTTTCCGTCGTTAGTATTACTAAACCCACCTACAATTGATGCGTTAATACCTCTAACTATTTGATGAGCTCCTGATAGAGTTGAACCTGTAGAGCAGTACTGACCTCCCCCGATAAATGATCCGTTACCAAGCGCTTTATTGCTTAAGGTATTACATACACCTGCAGAAAATTGTTCTAAGGTACCTCCGCCG
>TARA_R110002050_G_scaffold185552_3_pt1 | contig 11213 bp, 9 predicted proteins | sample TARA_R110002050 | Tara Oceans TARA_R110002050 (sample SAMEA4396988) | marine metagenome | biome: Polar Biome; feature: [DCM] deep chlorophyll maximum layer (ENVO:01000326); material: water (ENVO:00002006), including particulate matter (ENVO:01000060) such as... | depth 25 m
TAAGTTTATGCTAGGTTATTATGTGGATATAGAAAAGGTAGCTTATTACGGCGTAGCTATTTACATAGCGAGTGTTATTGGAGTCCCTTTGCGGTCGTTACATCAAATTATAAGTCCGGTAACGGCTAAACTTTTAAATGAAAGAAATAAAGTAGAGTTAAAGTCCCTCTACCAAAAAAGCTCTTTAAATCTATTTATTATTAGTGGATTTATATTTTTACTAATTATCTTAAATATTAATGAGTTATACCTGCTGATTCCAGAAAAGTTTAGTGGAGGCTTATTAATTGTTATTTTAATAGGAGTGGCTAAAGTAGGAGATAATTTATTAGGAAATAATAATGCGATTCTCTTTAATAGCGATTATTATAGAATGGTCTTACTGTTAGGTGTTTTTTTAGTAATTATAACGGTTGTTTTAAATATGATTTTCATTCCTTTATTTGGTATCAATGGGTCGGCTATGGCAACTTTTATAGCCATATTAATTTATAATATTGCTAAAATACTGTTTGTAAAATACGCTTTTAATATGATGCCTTTTACTATTGCAACACTAAAAACGTTTAGCCTGATTGTAGTTTGCGTTGTGATATTTTATTTTTGGGAATTTCCGTTTCATCCTATTATAAACATCAGTTTAAAATCTATACTTGTTTGTGTTTTCTATGGATATATGGTTTATGCTTTTAAATTTTCAGATGATATATCTTTAATTATTAATAAGCTATTAAAACGCTCTTAAAACCAAAAGAAAACCCTACGAAGTCGCTTTGAGGCAAACTTATCGCAGGGCTTTCCAACTAACCAACCAAAATTGTTATGACCGTCTTCTTGTAGGTGTCGATCTTGTATTGTTATTACTAGAAGTGCTTCTAATTTTTGTAGCTTTACTTTGAGTAGGGCGTGAGTTTGATTGTTTTACAACTCGTTGTCTACTTTCAGTATTTCTATGTACTTGTTGTGTGTTTCTAGTAGTATTTACTTTATTATAGGTACGTGTATTTGTTGTTTTTGGTTTTTGTAAGACCGTATTATTTCGTTGTCTTATAACCTCACTATTTCTTACTGTTGTATTAGGTTTATAGGTTCTTTTAACGGTTTCTTTAGTATTTCTATTGTTATTTATTTGAGAATTAGTTCTAACAGGACTTGTATTATTGCGTCTTATTACCGTATTACTAGATGTATTATTGCTTCTTGTTATACGTTTGTTATTTTCTACATGCGCATAATCCCTTCTAGTATTTGTGTTTGTTCTTAATTGAGAGTCATTTCTTCTCGTATAGTTATTACTTCTGTTAACTGTAGCATAACTTCTGTGTCTTTCTACTGTATTTCCTCGTCTAGTAGCCACAGCGGTTGAGCGTCTGTAATTATTGTAATAGGGTCTTGAATAGTTGTAACGAACAGGTTTGTAATACTGTCTGTAAGGTCTATTGTATACTACACAATAGTTTCTAGGTGGAATTCTATAATAATTATGCCAAGGTCTGTATACATAATGTCTGTTATAAATGTTTATATAGCCTGTGCAGTATGAAAATACATTGTAGCGATTATAGTGAACATACAAACCACCAACACGAGATACATAACCATAGTTGTTATAATTAATATTTACATTTCCTGCTTGACTGATGCGTCCATAATAATCATAATAAATAGGCACATTTTCTATTTGAATGATAGCGCCAAACTCATCGTATTGTATGTAAGGATTGTAATCATATCCAGAGTTAAAGCTGTAGTTTATATTTGGAGTTCCAATAGCTACATTAACATTAGATCTGTTTCCTAAAATATTAAAATCGAATTGTCCATCACGGAATACAGAAAACTCAATGCCACCTTCTACAAATATGAAAGAATTACCATATCCATTAATATAGGTAGATGTATTAACATTCTCAGTAGTATTCGTTGTTGTCGCTGAAGCTGTTAATCCTGTAAAGATTAAACCTGCTAATATTAGTAATTTTTTCATAACTGTAAGTTTTAATTGTTCTACGCTTAGTTAATTACAAACAGCGTGCCAAAAAACAATATTATTATTTAAGTTACTGATAATCAATTAAAAATAAGGTTTTATTGTTTTTTTAATTTCTCGAATTAATGTTATGCGTTTTTAACTAAGAATTAATTAATTAGTAAAATTTGTCGATACTTTAAGAATCAACACTATTATTTTTAAAACATAAAAAATCCCAAAACACCAACCAAGGCATTTTGGGATTTAGCTAACTAATAAAAAAAAGATTATCGTTTATTCTTTTTAACTTTTTTTACTTTACCATTTTTATTGTAATAGAAATACGTATCGTCATAATCATTATCGTAAAACGCATCATTATTTACAGCATAGTAATTGTTAAAGGTTCTATTTAAAGAGTTAACATAACCTTTAGTCGTTACAATTTGCCCCCAATGGTTATAGTTTACTCGTAATCCGCCAACTTTGGTAACTATTTTGTTTCCTCGGCTATAATCAATATCCACGGAACCTATTTGAGTTACATCTCCCATACGGTCATAATAAATAGTACTGTTGCCAACTCGGGTAATCTTTCCAAATCTATCTTTAACAATCACTGGCGCATTTGAACGCACAGAGGTATATCTTACTTGTACGCCTCTTGTTGCATAACCTGCATTGATAGTTGTTCTTCTTGTATTTGAGTTATTGTAATAAGTGTTTTGTAACAAATCAAAGTCAAAACTTCCGTCAGGAAACACCGAAAATTCAACACCACGTTCCACAAATATAATAGGTTGCGCATAGCGATAATATTTAGTAGGATTCAAATGGTTATCTTTTGGCTCAAGGTGTTGCTCTGTTGCTGATGTTGTTGTTATACTTAATAACAAGCTTGTCATAAAAAGTAAAAGTGTTTTCATAATCATCAAATTTTATATGATGCCTACTCTTTAAGCTTTTCGGCTTCCGCTATATTGTATTTATTTACAGTAATCATTACTACATAAATTGTTCATAAGTATGAAAGGACTTAATTATTTCTTCATAAAACAAAATGGCCTTAGCTAAGTTATTGGTGTCAGAGTAGGGCAGTATTATTTTCTGAAATTCAATAGTGTTATCTAAATAGTTCTCTGTGTTTTCGTGAAGCTTTTCAAGTGCCTTTACATTCTCTTTGCTTTCTGGTATACCTACTGAGGACATTGTTACGTTAGGTTTTGTGCCAAAGGCTATGTATGGTAATGTATTAGTAAGAGTCGTCATTCTTTCTAAATACAATTCTAATAACTCCCCTTTTTGCATTTTTTCTAGGTCTTCAGAACTATGATATTTTTTGATAGCAACGTTTTTGTTCATAATGCTTTTTGGGTCGTCCTTTCTTTGAGAAAAGCTAAACGCAGTAACTAAAAGAAAGCAAATGCTAAGTAAAGTAATTTTTATATTCATGATTTTTGGGTTTATCTTTTTTCGCCTACTCTTTAGCTTTTCGGCTTCCGCTATTTCTTTAGAGTTTTCAATTTGCGTGCCAAAAATTTAAAATTTTAATAATCAATTAGTTACGCTGCATTGGTTTATGCATTCTTTTTCATATTTTTATAATCAAAGCTATTATTTGTATGAAACACGACTACACTACTTGTAAAAATTGTGAAAAGGATTATGATAAAGAGTTTCAGTTTTGTCCGCACTGTGGACAAAAAGCAAATGATGAGCTTACGCTTGGTGTACTGTTTTATAACACCATAAGCAACTATTTTTCGTTTGATGCGCGTTTTTTTAAAAGCTATATCCCTTTAATGTTTAAACCAGGCTATTTGCCTAAACGATTTATAGAAGGTAAACGCTTATTATATTTGCATCCGGCACAAATGTATCTGTTTATTTCAGTGGTGTTCTTTTTTTTATTTTCATTTATTGCGAGAGAGAGTACTCAAGAGTTTGATAAAGCGCTTAAAAATGGTTTTGATAAGGTTAAAGTAGCTAAGGATTCTATTCAATCAAATCTGACGTTAGACTCTATCCAAACAGAAAAGATATTAAAGCCTTTAAAAGAAAATAATATTGTAACTGGAGTAGATGGGTATAAAGATTTAGATTCTATATTAAAAAATAATCAAGATAAACCTATAGTAAATGCTAATTTTGATTTTAATGAACAGAAAATAGATTCTTTAATAGCCATTGGTGCCCCAGACGCAGAAATTTATAAAGCAATGGGATTAAATGATGATGCAGGAGCTTTTAAGCGTAAATTATTTTCTCAAGTTCTTAAATTTTATAAACAAAAAAACGGAGGTTCTATTTTACAGGCGTTTTACGATAGTATACCGATAGCCATGTTTATTTTGTTGCCAATTTTCGCATTACTCCTAAAATTATTTTACTATAATAAAGGACGATTTTCGCACCATTTAGTGTTTACGTTTTATTTTTTCTCGTTTTTGTTTATGGTATTTAGCATTTTAATTCTAGCTAATTTTATCTTTAAATTATCAGCTGGAACCATTGTTTTAATCATGCTGTCCACCTTTTTCTATCTATTGTTTGCAGTCAAACGTTTTTATGGACAAGGCTATTTCTTAAGTTTTATTAAAAGTAGCGTTATTTCATTTTTGTTTTTAAGTTTTGTAACGCCATTAGCTGCTTTAATTATTGGGCTTACAGCCTTTTTATTCTATTAGAATAGATAGAAATGATAGTTCGTTCTGCTATAGTTTATCTTTTAGATACTTGGCGGTAGCAGAAGCATTATTGTTAATAATCTCTTCTGGCGTGCCCGTTGCGACTATATAACCACCGTTTTCACCTCCTTCTGGACCTAAATCAATTATATGATCTGCACATTTTATAAGCTCTAAGTTGTGTTCAACCACAATAATGGAATGCCCTTTTTCAATCAAGGCATTAAAAGATTTTAATAACTTTAAAATATCATGAAAGTGTAAACCCGTAGTTGGTTCGTCAAAGATGAAAAGTGCCTTTTCCTTATTGTTTCCTTTTCCTAAAAATGAGGCTAGCTTAATCCGTTGTGCTTCTCCACCAGACAGGGTAGAGGAGCTTTGTCCTAAGGTTACATAGCCTAGTCCAACATCTTGTAACGGTTGTAATTTGTTTTTGATTTTTGATTGCTTATTGGTTTCAAAAAATGTGATGGCATCATGAATAGTCATATTTAAAATATCATCGATATTTTTTTCTGCAAACGTGACTTCAAGGACTTCCTTTTTAAAGCGTTTTCCTTTACACGTTTCACATTCTAAATGCACATCGGCCATAAATTGCATTTCAATGGTTACTTCACCTTCGCCTTTGCAAGTCTCACAGCGTCCGCCATCTACGTTAAAAGAAAAGTGTTTGGCTTGGTAGCCTCTAATAGAACTCAGTTTTTGATTTGAATATAAGGCTCTGATATCGTCATACGCTTTGATGTAGGTTACGGGATTTGAACGCGATGACCTTCCAATGGGGTTTTGGTCTACAAACTCAATATGATTAACATTACTAAAATTACCTTCTAAGGCAGTGAATTGACCCGGTTTATCTGAAAAATCAGTTATTTTTTTTTGTAATGCCGGATAGAGGATTTTTTTAACTAAAGTGCTTTTTCCACTACCTGAAACTCCTGTAACTACGGTAAGCATTCCCAGTGGAAAACGTACGTCAACATTTTTTAAGTTATTTTCACGAGCCCCAATAATGTCTACATGGTATTTAGAATTTCTTCGTGTTTTTGGAACTGAAATTTCTAATTCTCCATTTAAGTATTTAGCTGTTAATGAATCTGATTCTAAAATATCGGCGTAGGTTCCGTTAGCGACTACATGGCCGCCAAAAGTTCCTGCTTCAGGGCCAATATCGATAATTTGATCAGCCGCTTTCATGATATCTTCATCATGTTCAACGACAATGACGGTATTTCCTAAATCACGTAGCTGTTTTAACACCAAAATGAGACGTTCTGTGTCTTTTGGATGCAGGCCAATACTAGGTTCATCTAAAATATACATAGAACCTACCAAACTACTTCCTAGTGAGGTTGCTAGATTGATACGCTGACTTTCACCACCAGATAAAGTGTTTGACTTTCTGTTTAGGGTTAAATAATCAAGTCCTACATTAGATAAAAATAATAATCGGTTATTGATTTCCTTTAGAAGTCTTTCAGCGATTTGCGTATCGTAATCATTCAGTTCTAAGTTTTTGAAAAAATTAGATAATTTATTTAAAGGCATCTCTACTAAATCCGTAATGGTTGCACCACTAATTTTGACAAAGTTGGCTTCCGGACGTAACCGCTTTCCATTACAGGCTTTACACTTCGTTTTTCCACGATAACGAGACAGCATAACTCTATTCTGGATTTTATAGGCTTTAGCCTCTAACTCAGCAAAAAACGAGTTTAATCCTTCAAAATATTGGTTTCCATTCCAAATAAGATCTTTTTGTTTTTGACTCAGTTCAAAATAAGGTTTATGAATGGGGAAATTAAATTTATGCGAATTATTAACTAATTGATCTTTATACCAACTCATGCTTTCACCACGCCAGGGAAAAATAGCATTTTCGTAGACTGATAAGCCAGTGTTTGGAATAACTAAATCCTCGTCTATACCAATAATATCACCATAACCTTCGCATTTTGGGCAGGCTCCGTACGGATTATTAAAACTGAATAAATGTACATTCGGTTCTAAAAACGAGATCCCATCAAGTTCAAACTTATTGCTAAAATGTCTATTAGTATGATTGCTTAAGATTTCAATAATACATTCGCCTTTTCCTTCAAAAAAAGCAGTTTGCACAGCATCAGCCAATCTATTTTGAAAACCTTCTTCGTCTTTAATGATAATTCTATCAACGACTAAAAAAATATCTTTTACTGATTCTTTAATATCTGTAGCTTCATCAATTCTTAGAACGTTATCTTTTACTTTTATTCGCGCATAGCCTTGTTGTTGCAAAACTTTTAGTTTGTCTTGCAATTCACGACCAGATTCTAAATGAATAGGGGCGAGGAGTAATAGTCTTTCGCCTTCAGCAAATTCTTTCAGATAATTCAATACATCAGAAACCGTATCTTTTTTTACCTCATTTCCAGAAACAGGGGACACAGTTTTGCCTATTCTAGCAAATAACAATTTTAAATAATCATAAATTTCTGTGGATGTTCCAACAGTTGAACGTGGATTCGTAGAGTTTACTTTTTGTTCAATAGCAATGGCCGGCGCAATACCCTTTATATAATCTACTTTTGGTTTGTTTAATCGACCTAAAAATTGTCGTGCATAACTCGATAAGCTTTCAACGTAGCGTCGTTGCCCTTCAGCATATAAGGTGTCGAATGCTAAACTTGACTTACCCGAACCAGACAACCCCGTAATGACTACTAATTTATTTCTTGGAATAACGACATCAATGTTTTTTAAGTTGTGCAATTTGGCACCTTTAATAATGATATTTTGCTTTGGATTTACGTCTAAAAGGTTTGTAGTCATGGGTTTTATAAGGACTTATCATGCAAAGATACTATAAGTATTTAATCTATGTAAAAATAATTGTTTTCTAACTTTTGAGATTCTTGTTATGTATTTGAACGATAAAACATTACGGTAAAACAGGATTTAAAGCACATATAAATCAAAAAAAGACCATAATTTTTGTTTTTTAGGAATGATTGTTGTTATATTTGAATGATAATCATTAATTAAACTATTGCCTATAGCAGAACATTACTTTTAAACATGTAACCCCAAGCAAAGAAGAACTCTTCGATGCATTAAAAGTAATTATTATGCAACACGAAATTATACCAGATGCTGCTTTAGTGACAAACTATATCACTGGAGATGAGAGCGCATTAGAAATTCTTATAACGAGACACAAACAGAAAATTTATAGTTTTATCTATTCAAAAGTATACGATAGAGATATTACTGAAGATATTTTTCAAGATACGTTTATTAAAGTCATACGAACCCTTAAAAGAGGCGCTTACAATGAAGAAGGTAAGTTTTTACCATGGGTTATGCGAATCTCACATAATTTAGTTATAGACCATTTTAGAAAGACTAGCAGAATGCCAAAGTTTGATAATACTGGTGAATTCAGTATTTTTTCTGTGCTGAGTGATAGTTCACTTAATGCAGAAAAACAGATTATAAAAGATCAAGTAGAATCAGACGTAAGACGCTTGGTTGATGAACTACCAGAAGACCAAAAGGAAGTGTTATTAATGCGGATATATAACGATATGAGTTTTAAGGAAATCTCAGATAAAACGGGTGTTAGTATTAATACTGCATTAGGAAGAATGCGTTATGCGCTGATTAATTTGAGAAAAATAATAGATAAACACAATATTGTTTTAACTAATTAAACAATATTTCAAGTTTTGCTGCGTTACTATTTTAATTCATTTAAAAATACTATACATGGCAAAACTTTACACTCACAATTCTATTAAAAAATTAAATGATCTAAAACCGAAAGAAGAAACGGTTAATTTTCTTCTAAATTATTCTAAGGCTTTAAGTGTTATTAATTGTAATAAAATGACGTTTGAAACTATTTTAAACTAGTCTAAACGACGTTTTAATAAAGCAAAAGTCCTGAAAACCAAAGTTTCAGGACTTTTTTGTTTTATAGTAATTATCAATCACCGATTTTCTACCAATTGTTTTGGTAATAATGTCTTTATCCAAATCCCACCCTCTGGCAGGAGAGTATTGTCTTCCGTACCATATTATTTGTAAATGCAAATCGTTCCAGAGCTCTTTAGGAAATAAACGTTTGGCATCTTTTTCGGTTTGAACCACATTTTTTCCACTACTTAAATTCCACCGATACATCAATCTGTGAATATGTGTATCAACAGGAAATGCAGGCACTCCAAAAGCTTGAGACATGACGACACTTGCTGTTTTATGACCAACAGCAGGAAGTTCCTCTAAATCCTCAAAATTTTGAGGCACTAAACCATTATGTTTTTCAATCAGAATTTTTGATAAGCCATAGATACCTTTACTTTTCATAGGTGATAACCCAACTGGTTTTACGATATCTCTGATTTCTTCTACAGACAATTTAACCATATCATAAGGATTGTCCGCTTTTTTGAATAGTATTGGCGTAATTTGATTGACCCTAACATCGGTGCTTTGAGCTGATAATAAGACGGCTATCAAAAGAGTGAACGGATCTTTGTGTTCTAAAGGAATAGGGATTTCTGGATATAATTCTTGTAGTGTTGAAATAACGAATTCTACATTTTCTATTTTGGACATTTATTGTAATTTAGCAGTAACAAAGTTAAAAAATATGACCACATTACAAGTAGGGGATAAAGCACCCAATTTTAAAGCATTAGACGAGCAAGGAAACACGATTTCATTAGTTGATTATAAAGGAAAAAAGTTAGTTGTTTTCTTTTATCCAAAAGCTAGTACACCTGGTTGTACGGCAGAAGCTTGTAATTTAAGTGATAATTACAAAACATTACAAGATCAAGGTTACCACATTTTAGGAGTTAGTGCAGATAGCCAAAAGCGTCAAGAAAATTTTAAAAACAAGTATAAGTTTCCGTTTCCTTTATTAGCAGATGAAGATAAAACGGTTATTAATGCTTTTGGTGTATGGGGACCTAAAAAGTTTATGGGTAAAGAGTATGATGGCATTCATAGAACCACCTTTATTATAGATGAACAAGGTATTATTTCAAAAATAATTGAAAAGGTAAAAACGAAAGACCACGCAAGCCAAATACTAGAAGACTAATTCTATTTTAATTTACGTCTTCTAGAATATCCAAATAAACGTTGATCTTTAATTATTTCAGCAACTCCTTCAGGAAGCATATCTTCCCATCCGTCTTCACCATCTTGAATCATTTGAAGTACTTCTCTTGATAAGATATCCATGATTTCTGGATTAAAATCTTTGATATCAAGCATTTTACCATTGTATTTAAAGAATTTGTATAATTCTTTCATACGAGGATGCACTTTTAAATTTTCACTGGTGTAAAATTCTCCAGTGTCATGATTTTTTAAAGGATATAGATAGACTTTTAAATCTTTATAGAATAATTTACCAAAAGCTTCTAGAATACCACCACTTAGATTGCGATAGTATTTTTCATCAAAAATTTGAATCAGGTTATAAACGCCCATAGCTAGCGCCATTCTTGCTTTTGTAAACTGTGCAAAAAACTCAACTAACCTATAGTATTCTTGGAAATTAGTAATCATAACTGTTTGTCCAAGAGAACATAATAATTCTGCTCTATCTAAAAAGTCACGTTCGTTAATTTTTCCTTCTGCTCTCAAATTAGTCAATGTAATTTCAAAAATTATCTTGACATTTTTTTTATTAACTGTTTTCTCACTAAGAAATAATTCTACTGCTTTTTCATAAATATCCATATTTACTTTAGTCACAGGTCTAAAACTTCCCCGAAGTGCTAAAATATTTTTCTTATATAATTCTTGAGCAGGTAACAGGTTCATACCGTCAGGACCAAACATAACGGCTTCAGTCATCTCATTCTTAAGCAGTTGTAAACTCATTAAGCGATTATCGACATACATAAATCTACAGCCAGCAAAATTAATCATATCAATTTCTATCTGATCTTTTTCAATATTGTCATATAACGATTTTACAATCTCTTTTGGATCATCATGCATATAAAAAGCTCCAAAAATCAGATTTACCCCAAGGATTCCTAATGTTTCTTGTTGTAACTGGGCATTGGTTTGCTTAAACCGCACGTGAATGACGATGTCATTATAATCTTCAAGAGGATCTAATTGGAATTTGACACCTACCCAGCCATGACCTTTAAATTTCTTAGAAAAATCAATGGTAGCAACGGTATTAGCAAAAGAAAAGAATAATTTATCTGGATGCTTATCTCTTGAAATTCTATCTTCAACCAACCGAACTTCATGATTTAACATTTTACGTAAACGCGATTCGCTTACATAGCGGTTATCATTTTCAACACCATAAATAGCATCACTAAAATCTTTATCGTAGGCAGACATGGCTTTGGCAATGGTGCCAGAACTACCACCAGCTCTAAAGAAATTACGAACCGTTTCTTGGCCTGCACCGATTTCAGCAAAGGTTCCATAAATATTTTCATTAAGATTTATCTGCAACGATTTCTGCTTAATGGTAGGAATTTTACTTATTTCTTTATCTCCTTTTAACTTTAAAGTCATTTTCTTTTTTT
>TARA_R110002050_G_scaffold125855_1_pt1 | contig 11203 bp, 12 predicted proteins | sample TARA_R110002050 | Tara Oceans TARA_R110002050 (sample SAMEA4396988) | marine metagenome | biome: Polar Biome; feature: [DCM] deep chlorophyll maximum layer (ENVO:01000326); material: water (ENVO:00002006), including particulate matter (ENVO:01000060) such as... | depth 25 m
CACGATCATGGAAATCATCATGCCGGTTTCACCCATATCCAAAAGTGTGGACCAGAGGTTTGCATTAAGATAACTACTGTCAAGCCCAAAAAACCGGACAAGCAGGTAAATTGTAAGGGGGAAGCCGTACATCTCGGCGTACAATGCAATGATGAACGCCTGGATGAGCCCCGCACCGGCCCACTCCCGCCACGTCTTGGGGGCGAGATACTTATATAACAACCAGGATGCGATAACGATAACGATCAGCGCAACCGCCCATGCGCCGGAGTGTTCAATTCCTCTTTCCATCTTATTATTCTTTTTCTTTATTCCATCTTTTATAAAAGAAATTATAGATTGGCACATATACCAAACCCGCGTAAACGCCAAACAGAAAACTTTCAACCAGTCCAAGGATAAACCCTCCGAAGGTTAACCATTTGAAAGCCGGCAGCACGGATTCCAGAAATGTGTGCATATGAATGCTCTCCGAAGTTACGAGTCCGTAAATTACACAAACGATAAAACTCACGGCAGTAAAAGTTCCTAACGACCAGGTTACAATTTTTATATTCAACATAGTATGTCTCCTTTCTTTTAGCATTAATGATGATGATGGCCGGAGCCGGTGCCTGAATGTTTTCGCGAACGTTTTTCATTCCCGTTATCCTCTTGTCCACCGTGCTCACCGTGTCCGGAGTGACCGCCATGACTACCATGACCGCCATGACCAAATAAGTGCATAACGATAAAAAGAACACCTATTATTAGCCAAAACCAATTTTCCGCAATCCATTCCATATTAATATCTCCTTATTTTTTGTAAATATCAGTCATAAAACTTCTGATTAATCCCCAGGCTTTTATTGGTCTTCAGAATAGAATTCTGAGGATTTTCTTCAATGCCTGTCAATGCCCTTATCGCGTCAATGGTTTCGGGGATTACGATAGCCTGATTATCCACCACGTAAGCATAAAATAATTCGTCGCCTTCCACTTTCAACATGTCCTGCCAAAGAGCCACTTCATACATATCTCCGTAAGGCCTGTTCAATGCAAGCATCAACTCTTTAATCGCATTATTTGCTGAAAGCCCTGCTGAATAATCGATTAATGCAATGCGTGTGGAACTTTTGAAGGCCTCGATCACTACCTCTTTGGATACCTGCCTGGTAAGCTCAACATTCCAATAATGAAGATGACTGAGTGTTTCCGGCACTTTAACGGCAGCAGTAATGACATCAAAATCCGGGTCAACCGTTTGCGCATCAGGCCCCTGGTGGCTGGGTATATCCTTCTCAGGAACCATTGTGTTCATAATCCCGTTCAGATGACTTTCCCATGGATCTGTAGCCCTGCGTAATAGTGTCCCCCTTGCTTTCTTCAGCAGTCCCGCTTTTTTCAAGGATGTAAGCGTGCGAACAATAGAGGTTGTATTGCATGAAACTACCCTGGTACTTTGCAATCCGATTGCTGTTCCATAGTTATTTTCAGCGCTAAAGGAATGTCCGGTGGTTTCGTGTTTTTCCCCGCCCTGAACTATAAATTTCAGTTTGGCTTCCTTGTATTTCTCAATATTTTTGGCAGCAATATTCTTAGGGGTACAATCTACGACAATGTCTGCCTTTGTTATCAGGTCTGAAAGGTTGCCCTGTACCTGTATTCCTGCATTATCCATTTGCTTCCTGAACTCATCATTAAAAGCAAATACCGGATATCCGTTCTTAACAGCTATTTTTATCCGCCAGTCGGTAATTATATCGCAAACCCCGATGAGTTCCATATCATCCTGTAAGGTAACTGCATCGGCCACTCTTTTTCCGATTACTCCGTACCCATTAACAGCAACTTTTATCTTTCTCATTTTTTAAAGATTTATTGTTATTTATGAAATATGCTTCACCTCGTTTCATTATTTAAGTCGGTAACGTGGTCGGTTCGTATTATTTTTTACTTTTTGTTCTGATTCTTTTCCATGATCGGATTATTCCCTTTCATCATCATGGCATGTTCGTTCCCTTTCATGACTTGCATGAATTCCATCATGAGTTCATGATTATTCAGAATGTTATTGAAGATTTCAGCCCGGCCTTCCGGGTTTTCCATAAGTTTAGCAATATCTTTTGTCCTGGCTAAATCTGTTAAGCGTCAGAAATGCCATCATCAAAAAAATTAATACCAGTGTTTTCATGTTGTACTTTTTTTGATTTTTAAAATGATAATCTTTAAATCATTGCAGGTTAGCAACAACCATGATGTTGATGGCCGTGTGATCCTGTGTCATTTACCGGAACCAGTATCATGTTGCAAACCGGGCAGTTTCCCGGGGCATCGTAGGTTTTGTCGTCTTCGCATTTCATCGGGCACAGATATTTCTTTGACGGGTGGTGTTCATCACTCCCATGTGAATGCCCGTGATGTTCGTGTTTTGGACTTTGGTGTTCATGGTGACTTTTCATTTGACCATGTTCCACATTTGCTTTTTTCCCTGTAAATAATTCTTTCAGTGTTTTCATAACATACCGTTTTAAAATTATTGTTATTTCAAAAATACAATGATCAGCGCGTTAATGTGTTATACAATTACGTATAATACTTACATAATTTTTAGATTCTCAAATATTATCGAGCGACTTTCTTAACACAGCGGTTGCAAACCATATTCTTCCTCTTATTTCCATATTACAATTCCTCCTTAATCTCTCCACAAATTGACATTTTCGCTCCCATGTAGGGGTTTTGAATTTCCTTGCTGTCATTTATCCAGTAGGCTCCTTTGTTGTCAAGAGCCATCGGGCAGAAAACGGCAAAAAGATTACCTTGTTTCAAACCAAAGCTTTTAATAGTACAGTACATAATTTCTGAAATGTGGCTGAAATAGGAGCGTTTATTTTCAAGCCCCGTAGTATGTTCCATCTCTTTCAATTTAGTTTCATACAACGCTTTGTGGTTTTGCCATGCTTCCAGCCCTTTGCCTTCCAGTTGTGCCGGAACCACTGCCAATACTTTTTCAGCCATCATACCGACCGCTTTATTCACAGCTTCTTCACTGTCCTTTACCAATGCATCTTTTACCTGCAAATAGGCATCGATAACCTGTTCGAGTTCTTTTCGTGTTTCTTCACTAACCGGAAATTTTTCCTCAAGGATAACAATATCTTTGTGGGCAAAATTTTCTGAAAGATCAGTGTGCTGCTTGTGCATATTTTCAGATAAATTTTCAGTTCCAGGAGCCTCTGACATAGAACCATGTTCGGTTGGCATAAGCCTTTGGGATTTTCCTTCCTGCTTACTTCCTCCTCCGCAAGAAACTAAACTTAAAACCAGAGAGAATGATAAGGCAATCGGGAATAAAAATCTTTTTTTTGTCTTCATAATTCATTTTTTTTAATTGTTAAACACATAGGGTTTTGTTTGTATCCACTTATGGATCTCATCGGAATTGACAATTCCGACCAGTTTACCGTTGTCCCTTACAGGGAACAGGGCTTGCCTTCCCTGAAGCATCAGAAAGAACTTATCGGATAGGTATTCCTCTTTTTTGAGCCACTGAAAATCCTTTTGCATAAATGCTTCAATTTCCTGGTCTCCTTTCCCTTTACGCAACCCAACCACAATATCTTTATAACTAAGTATTCCCAGCACTTTGTCATTTTTCATAACCAAGAATGACTTTTCCTTGGAATTAAGAAAATGCCGGGCTGCCATATGCAGGGTCATGTCAGGGTTTAGTATACCATAATTTGATTTCATAATATTTGTAACGCTGATACTTTCGAGCGCCTTTTTTATCTCTTCGGCTTTGGATTCAGCACCTGCTCCTAGGAAAATAAACAATCCGATGAAAACCATCCAGAAATTGAAGAAGAAACCGAAAAAAACGAAAACAATAGCCAGGAACTGGCCTGTCTTTGCCGCTATCGAAGTAGCTATAACCGGTTCCAATTTCATGGCCAGCAGCGAGCGCAATACCCGTCCACCGTCCATAGGAAATGCCGGAATGAGATTAAAAGCGGCCAGTACAAGATTGGCATACATCAGGTTGGGAACAAAAGATGCACCTGTCAGCTCAATATCCTGCATCGCTCTGAAGTCAAAAGTTTGTCCGGAGCTTTTTAAATAAGCCCACAAAACAGCAGCAATAACAATATTTACGGCCGGCCCGGCCAATGCCACCTGCAATTCCCGGGAGGGCTTGGCCGGCATGGATTCGAGGCTGGCTATGCCGCCAATGGGATAAATGGTGATATCTTTTGTCGGAATGCCGAACCGCCTGGCAGTAAGCGAGTGCCCGAATTCATGCAACACCACGCAGCCAAAAAGGGCCAGGATAAAAATCATTCCTGACAGGCCTTCCCTGACCCCGTGCCCCATTTTGAAGTGCATCAGGAAGATCCAACCGATCAGAATGAAAAATGTCCAGTGGATAAAAACCTTTATTCCTGCTACCTGACCCATATTAAGTGACCATCTTTTATGCATCTTTTGCGATTTTTAAGTTATTTCGATAAAACATCACCAACGATACGGCCACGACAAGATAACCGGTAACTCCCAGCCAGAGGACGCACGAATACCCCCACAACATGGAAACGACAATGACCATGACCGCCGTGGCCATGCTCACCAGGGAGGAAATTCCCAAAAACAGGGGCAGGATGTATTCCTGTTCGCCCGATACTTCCTTCAGGAGTGAAGGAAAGGGGATACCGACAAAAAAAGCGGGTATCAGCAGGATGACGATCATGAATGACTGTGGAACCTCGCTCCCGGCAAATCCGGGTACAACAAATATACTGACCGCAATCATCACCAAAGCCACGATCAGACTGTACACACCCGCCTTCAATAGGAAATTTTTTCTGAATAATCCTGTAACCAGACTGCCCAGGCTATTGCCCAGCAAAAAAGTGAACAACAGCAATGAAAATGACTGGGCCGGATTTGACAACTGAAGGTTAAGTATCTGGAAAAGATAGGACTGGACGAAGAAATAGCCTATTCCCAGCACAAAAACAACAAATGCCAAAAAGTTGAGTTTTTTCCGTGTCGCCTGCTCGATTTCCTGTCTGAATTTCCAGCCTCTTGCCGTTTTGTAGATCACCCATCCCATGATGATCAGAGAAAGGATAAACAAGTTCGTCAGCGACTTCGGGATACCGTTTTCATAATTGAAAAAATAAGGCGATTCGTCACTGACAGGCTCCAGGTTCAATAGAGCTGCTTCGGAAATTTGCTGATAATTAAATTCATTTTGGGAGATACCATAGATTAATTGGTCAAACATGTACCACTGGTAGTTTTTGTTTTCCACCAACGTGTCACCCTTGACCTGCTGGACATTTGGCATGAAGAAGGTTGCCCGGTCAAAATTAAACTGGTGAGCCAGCGCATGCTTTATTTCAGTTTCCTCTTTTTCAAAGGGGGCCTTTTTTATCACCATCACCGGCATCATCCCGTTGGAATAGATCAGCACATGCTGCATGGCCGACTTCCCATCCGTTCCTTCATTTTCCGCCAGTTGGAGGTAGTTGGAAAGCATCCGGTACACTTCCGTGGGGCTGTGCATGGTCAATACCAGCCTTCCTTCGGGTGTCAGCGCGTTCCGATAATCCTTGATTGCTTCCCGCGTAAACAGGTAATTCTCACTTAACCCGTAAAAATCAGCGCCCCTCCCTCCCTTGGTAACCGGGATGGTAAGCATTATTACATCATACCGGTTACTTGTTTGCCTTACAAAATTTCTTCCTTCATTTACATAAACCGCAATGTTTTCTTTTTCGGTGAAAGTTGACGGATTGTATTTTTTCATTAATCTTACAAACGACGGGTTTATCTCGGCAGCGTCAATCTGTCCGAATCCCATGAGCCACGCTGCCGCAATGTCAACGCCGCCTCCCGGGCCGATAATCAGAACTGAATCCTTTTCGTTTTCCTTCAGGAAATTCAGTTCAAATGCCGCCGGAAAATGCCCTAGTTTATGGGCGTGTTGTTCCAAATTACCTTCAAGTTCGTCAATACTCACCAGGTCGGTACCAGCGGCGCCATCGACAAACATCACTTTTTCACTGGTGCCGTCAGGGCTCGTCAGTTCAATCAGGTCGGTTTTGCCGAATGAATTCCACTCGGTTTCGATAATCCGGCTTTTCACGGCAGGGTTGCTCATAATACGGAGCATATCCTTATTATTATCTTTACTGATTGAAGGATTAAAATTGTAGATTCCAAAACTTGCCCACCCCAGTACAATTATCAATAATATCCAAGCTGCTCGTTTGAAGATTTTAGTTTTAGGGTAGGGAAACAAGAGCCACGACGACACCGCTACTATCGCCAGCAGGATATAACCGATCAAAAATGTTTCCTGCAATCCCAGATTATTCATAACAAATACAGTCAGTAAAGCGCCACCGGCAGAACCAATCAGGTCCGAACTGTAAAACCAGGTGACGTTGGTCCGGTTAGAATAAAAAATATCAGCTTTTACTATGCCAATCGCAATGAAGGATATTACAGACAATATAATATTGGCTAATAAAAGAAAGGAAGTGTCGGAGAAAATATCGGATTTGTTCATGGAAACCATCAATACAAAACTAAACAGGATCGTAACCGGTAAAGTATTGTAAAACCAACTGGCCTTTTGTTGCACCCATTTTATGAGGTAATATGCCATTTCTCCTACTCCGAGACCAAAAAGTGTAAAGGCAATAATGATAAAAACAAAGTGATAGCTCAACATGTAAGAGTAAAGCCTTGAAAGGCTTATTTCCAGCATGATTCCTGTTGCCGATACAAGTAGAAGGATCAGCAGGCCGATGAAAATATTTTGTCTCTTAACGTTGATGGTGTTCATGATTATTTTGTTTTTTAAGTTGCTTTGTTTGAATGTTGCTCAGCATGGTTTTGACCCCGTTGATGACCGCCGTGTCCATGCACGGGCGTAAGAAGATGACAGGCAAACGTGGCTACTATAAAAATGAATATTGAAGCACCACTGCTTATCTTAAAGGCAGGGGCAAGTATGATTAGTATCAGGGGCAATCCGCAGCCGATTATCATCCAAAGTGTATGTTTATCGAGTTTCATAGCATAATTTTTAAAATTCTTTGCCATTAATACCGAAGGTAAATCCTTCTTTTACCCGTTCTATTAATTCCGGGATGATATCAGCATACTCGCCAACAATTCCAAAATCGGCATTATTGAAAATGTGCGCCTTGGGATTGTGGTTGATTGCAATAATTTTCTCAGCTTCTTTCATTCCGGCAAGGTGTTGAATTGCTCCCGAGATACCCACAGCGACATATACTTTAGGCCGAATGGTTTTACCGGTTTGCCCGACTTGTCGCGCATACTCCGCACCCCCTTCGTCAACTACCGGACGGCTACATGCCCATTCTGCTTTTACTCCCTGACTTTTTAAAGCTTCAGCAAGCGCTTTTATTAGTCCTAAATTATCGTTTGTAGTACCTCTTCCACCCGAAATGATGATGTCAGCGTCGAAAAGGTTTTGTAATCCGCCTCCACCTCTTGCTGTCTTAACAATTTCTACAACAAAATCTTTATCATTTAAAACAGGCTCGAAACTTGAAACGATGCCTTCTCTTCCAACTACACGTTCAGGAACCTCAAATGTTCCAGCCCTGGCTGTTGATATTTGAGGACAGACAAAACCAAGGATAGTGGCAAGTTTACTTTCACCATAAGTTGGCCGGCGGGATTCAAGAACAGGCTTATAAATCGTTTTTTCTTTCCTGTTTACGTACTCGCCAATTTCAAGCCCCGTGCAGTCTGCCGTCACCCCGCTATCGGTTTTCATGCCAATCCGGGGTGCCAATTCCCTGCCGGAGGTAGTTGCTGCAAATAATGCAATTTCCGGTTTTTTTTTCCTGATGACCTGCGCGAAAATGGAGGAAAACGGAAGAACAAGATATTCTTCCAGCTTATCGTTTTCAACAAGAATAACCTCATCTGAACCATGTTCAATCAGCGTCTGAGCCAAAAGCCGAACATTTTTCCCTATCATTAATGTTATTATTTTGGTATCATCGCCTAACTGACCGGCTAATTTCCTTGCCGGAGTTAACAGCTCGAGTGAAGGCCTGGAGATTGCGCCGTTGGTTATTTCGGCCCAGGTAATAATTCCCCTTGAAGCATTCCTGAAGTCTTTTTCTGGGAAATCCGGACGTTCAATTTTTTTTGGCGCTTCATGTTCCTTTTTCTCCAATACATTTCCGCCTTTTTTAATGTTCGCGATTAGACTATCAACCAAAGAAGCTTCGTTTTGCCCCTCCGACATGGTGATAGTAGGACGTTCGCTCACGATATTAACTACTTTTGCCACAATAGTTGGGGAACCGCTAATTCCAATTTTTTCAGTTCCCAAACCGATATCTTCGATTCCAAAGGTTGTAATTACCAGACTACGCGCTTTAATGGCCCCCCTCAGCGAAGGCTTACGGGGGGGAATCCCGGTTGGAGTTAACGAAATAACACAAGGGAAAGGTAATTTAAGTATTTGGTAGCCCCCTTCAATAATCCTTTTTGCAATAACATTCCCGTTGCCGTCATCTTTTACACTCTCAACAAAAGTAGCCTGTGGGATTCCAATGTTTTCTGCTACCTGTGACGGGACGTGGGCGGTATCGCCATCACTGGTTTGTCTTCCGGCTAAAATAATATACGGTTCTTTTGAATCTTTGGTAAATCCTAAATGCTTTAACATGGTTGCGATAGCAAGACCGGTTGCATAAGTATCGCTTCCTCCAAGTTTACGGTCAGATAAAAGATATGCTTCGTCATAACCCATCGAAATAGCAGTCCGAAGAGCTACTTCGAATGACTTTGGTCCCATGGAGCAAACTATTAATCTTGAATCCGGATTCTGCTTTTTAAGTTGCAAGCCGGCTTCCAGGCCAAACTGACAATCAATGTTAATGATTGATTTCGCTTTCGTCCGGTCCATTAAGCCATCTTCGCCCATTCTCATTTCGCCAGGTAGAGGGACTTGTTTTATTAAACTAATTATCGTTAAAGCCATTTTCGCGTCATCTTTATATTGTTACATATTCTGAAATTCCGGGCCATTGCCCCCGTTTGGCACCATCCAGGTAATTGCGTCTCCGGGAGATTTAATATCGCAGGTTTTGCAATGCATACAATTTTCAGCATGAATTCTTAGCTCTTTCCGGCCGTCTTTGTTCACATGTAGCTCATAGACTTCAGATGAGCAGAAAAACTGCTCAGGCAAACCATATTGTTCAATGTTTATCGCGTTGAATTTCTCCATGTCATGAATCCTGGCATGAACTACCTGTTGTTCGTCATGATGCACCCCCGAATAAAAAATATTGGTTGCTTTATCGAATGTCAATACTTTGTCAAACTCCAGTTTGTCTTTGAACCGCTCTTTAAATGGTTTCTTTTTATATTCGGTCAGTTTTTGGGTAGTCTGGTAGTCAGGTACAGACCTTAGTCTGCCAAAAAATCCTGCCCCGCCGGTTATTAATTGAGTCCCAAAATGCAATGCTCCAACAAACAATCCTTTAGCAAATCCTTGCCTGATATTTCGAACAGGATACATTTCTTTATGAATAAAACTCTTCTTCATCAGTACCTCGTATTGCTGAAGGCTTTTCGCGGAAGTATCATTCTTTTTCAGGGCATTAGCCACAGCCTGAGCGGCCAGCATTCCGGATTTGATTGCTAAATGAACACCTTTTAAGGCAGGCATAGTAACCAAACCTGCGCTGTCTCCAACAATTAAAGCATTGTCAACGTACAATTTTGGAATTGCATAATAACCTCCTTCGGGAAGGGTCTTTGCCCCATATTCAAGTAATTTACCACCTTTCAAAATCTTGGAAACAAACGGAGTGGTTTTCCATACCTGCATGGCATCATGAATATCGAATGACGGGTCTTTATAATCGAGCCCAACCACAAGGCCAACTGCAACTTTATTGTCATTCAGCCCATAAATGAACCCACCGCCAAATTCATCATTGTTGAGGGGATATCCCATCGTGTGGAAAATCTGCCCGGCCTCGATGTTTCCTTCGGGAACCGACCAAAGTTCCTTGCAACCCAAAGAATAAACCTGCGTGTTTCGATCCTTGTTCAGGTTAAACTTTTTAATGAGCATTTTGGTCAAACTTCCGCGTGTACCCTCGGCAAAAATGGTAATCTTAGCTTCTATCCGCGTGCCGACCTGATAATTTTCCAACCGATGTCCCTGACGATTCAAGCCCGTGTCTTTGGTTTTGGCGCCAGTTACTTTTCCATCTTTGTACAATATCTCATCGACAGCAAAACCGGGATATATTTCTACCCCTTTTTCCTGGGCTTTGGCAGCTAAATATCTGCAAATCTGACCTAATGAAGCAGTGTAGTTCCCGATGTTATTCATATATGGAATTTGAAACGGCAAAGTAATGTGCCCATGTTCCTGTAGAAAAACCGTGCTGTCTTTGGTGACCTTAGCATTGAAGGGAATCTCCGAAAGTTCAACTTCAGGCAACAATTCCTTAAAAACAGCAGGTTTAATTACCGCACCCGATAATATATGGCTTCCAATAGAACTTCCTTTATCTATTAGCAATATTCGATGGTTTTGATCTGTTTGTTTGAATATATCGGCTAAATGAATAGCAGCCGAAATGCCTGACGGGCCTCCCCCGATTATTAAAACATCTGTTTTGACGGTATCAGTATTACTCATTTAATGACCTCCTTTAAATTTCCTGGGTAGCAGGAACTTGACACACTATTCCTCGTACTTTATTATTTCTACCGGACAACTCCCGGCTGCGTCTTTTATGCCCTCTTCGTTACTTTCAAAATCGGCTCCGTCTTTTACGACTGCCTCATCATCCATTTCAAACACTTCCGGGCACAGCTCTTCACACATGCCGCATACCGTGCATCCTTCTTCTATCCAAACTTTTTTAATAGCCATAATTTTCGATTTTAAATTTTTACAACTTATACCGCGAAAATTCCTTCCTCGTCGGTCCTTACCTTGTACACTTCATCTACTGGCGAAACCAAGATCATTCCATCACCGCGATAACCGGTCCGCCCATTTTCTCGGATAAGTTTTACCACCGGAGTGACATGTTCATCCGCAATTAAAATTTCAAGTTTTATGACCCGGTATGCATCCGCAAAAGGATATTTGGCACTGATGTGTTCTTTTTCATGGTCTGAATACTGGCCG
>TARA_R110002050_G_scaffold107722_2_pt1 | contig 11197 bp, 9 predicted proteins | sample TARA_R110002050 | Tara Oceans TARA_R110002050 (sample SAMEA4396988) | marine metagenome | biome: Polar Biome; feature: [DCM] deep chlorophyll maximum layer (ENVO:01000326); material: water (ENVO:00002006), including particulate matter (ENVO:01000060) such as... | depth 25 m
AACGGGAATTTAATGGCTGTTGAAAATACCAGAGTAAATCCATTGACTATTATTGAAACTTTTGATATTACTCAAGATGTAAATCACTTTATCCCTAATCTACATCTTAAAATTAAGCCCACGGAAAAGTTATCCATAGATCAAATTATTGGTGTTGACACTTACAATCAAAAAGGTAACATCTATATACCAGTTTATCCTTATGAAAATGTAAACCCTGCGTATTATGACGATGGTTATATAGGTAGTGCCGAGGCGAAGGTATTTAACTGGAACTATGACATTAACATGGCATACAACACCAATATTACAGACAAATTAAACTCGGTTACAACTGCAGGATATAGTTTTCAAAGTAGCGAACTTTCTTTTAAAGGTACCCAAGGAAGAGGTTTAGATAGTAATAACGAACCAACTATTCCGCTACAAACCCAACCAATTGACACCAATTTGGATATTTACGGATTCTTTTTACAGGAAACATTATCATGGGACAACAAGCTCTTCTTTACATTAGCCGGTAGAATTGATGGTGCAACAAATTTTGATGTTGACGAAAGATCTAATTTCTATCCAAAAGTTTCTGGATCCTACGTTCTTTCAAATGAACCATTTTGGAATACCGAAAGTTTTTTGAATTCCGCAAGGTTAAGAGCATCATACGGTGAAGCCGGTAACTTAACTGCAATAAGTCCTTACGAAAGATATGGTAGCTATACCTCAAATGATTACTTAGGCTCCTCAACATTACAACAAAATACCAGATTGGGTAACGAAGGATTAAAGCCTGAGCGTACAAAAGAATTTGAAATAGGTACAGACTTAAGTTTCTTTAATAACAGAGCTTCATTATTATTCACCTATTACCGTCAAAACATTGAAGACTTAATTGTAAGTCGTGTATTGGCACCTTCATTAGGTGGTTCAACAAGAACAGAAAATGTTGGTACAATGCGTAATAATGGTATTGAGCTTTATGCAAAAATAACACCTATTAAAACTGACGATCTTACATGGGACCTTAATTTCAATTATAGTAGTAATAGAAACAAAGTACTAAGCACGGTAGGTGGCGATATTACTATTGAAAGTGTTACCGGTGCTCCGCCAATTGTAAGAGAAGGTGAAGCTCTAGGCGTATTTTATGGTACTTACTATGCTACAGATGACAATGGCGAATTAATATTAACAGGTGAGTCTACAGATGGTAGTCCGGTTGGGGTTCCTCAACAAGAAAGAGGTGACCTTACAACCAATACACCACAGCGTGATGCAGACGGACAACCGACTGGAGATGTTTTAAGAAAAGTTATTGGTGACCCTAATCCAGATTACATCCTTGGAATTGGGACTGACCTTACATACAAGAATTTCAATTTCAGTATGCTTTGGGAAGCGGTACAGGGCTTTGATGTCTTTGATGCTGACAAAAGAACCAGACAAGGTGTAGGTGTTGGTCAATTAGCAGCGCAAGAATTAACAGGAGAGTTACCTAGAGGATATATCGCTGGCATTTATCCTATAGAAGAATTCAGAATTGAAGATGGTTCTTTTGTTAAGCTTAGAGAAGTTTCTTTAGGTTATGAATTTCCGTCATTGTTCAACTCTAGTTTAGAAAATGTAAGACTTTCATTGATTGGAAGAAACCTTGTTTCTTTTGACAAATTCTTTAGCTATGATCCTGAAACAAATGCTGGAGGGCAATCAAACTTATTGCGCTCAGTGAATTTTGGTAACGTGCCAATTCCAATGACAATCTCATTATCACTAAGCGCTAACTTCTAAAAAGACAGATATGAAAAATATAGTAAAAACAATAGCTATCACATTGCTCATTGCAACCACGTCTTGTAATACTGAATATTTGGATCCTAATTCTACATTAGAACCAGATGTAGTCAACAACACAGATAATCTGGTACGCCTTATCAATGGTGTTCAGCAAAGATGGAGTACAGAAAGAACCGGATTAATTTACACAGGCACACATATTTCTGGATTAAATACTGATGAATTAAGATTATTGAATCCTGGAAACCTTGGTGAAAATGAAATCTTACTTGGAGGAGATGATGTTAGCGGAAGCAATGAATTATTAATTAACACTTGGACCAATGCATTATTAACCCGAAAGGAAGCTACTACAGTGATCGATGCCGCTGATGATGTTAGCGAAAGTACTTCTGTTTCGGGTTCTTTAAAAGCCTACGGTCTATTCTATAGAGCGCTGGCTCACGGTACACTAATTCAATATTTTGAAAGCATACCAATAGAAATTGTTGAGGATGCCGATTTTATTGAACGTTCTGCTGTTTTAGATGATGTAATAGCTGACTTGAACGAAGCTAAGGGATATATTGATACAGGTTTAGATACATCCATTACAGCAGATATCTTTACTTCTGTTGATATTGAAAACTCTGTAAATGCGCTATTAGCAAGGTTTAATTTAATGGCAGGTAATTATGACGCAGCAATTACAGCTGCCAACAATGTTGATCTTTCAGTAAAATCTACTTGGGAGTACGATGCATCCATCCCTAATCCTTTAGCATTTTGGTTTGGCTCACAAAATGTGACCCAAGCCAAAGATTTAACATTCGGTCTACCAACAGATTTATTACCCGATGAAAATGACGAGAGAATACCATTCTATATAACCGCTGAAGATTTAGAAGCCGAAACACCAAATTACCAGGTTGTAGGTTTTTGGAGTGACAATGTAGATGAAATACCAGTATATCTTCCGGGTGAAATAATGCTGATAAAAGCTGAAGCATATGCTAGAAGTAATGATTTAACAAGTGCTGTAACAGAATTGAACGCTGTGTTAACCAAAACATCCAGTTCTGACATTTATGGTTTAGGTGCAAATCTACCCGAGTATGATGGTGCTTTGGAACAATCTGCAATTCTAGATGAAATTTATAAAAATAGAAGAGTAGAATTATACTTGACTGGACTCTCTTTAGAGGACAGCAGAAGGTATGATAGACCAGGTGCAACGGAAACGGATGCCGAAAGAAACAGGGACTATTACCCCTACCCTAATTCTGAAAGAGACAACAACACAAATACCCCCGCAAACCCTACTTCTTAGTAAGTTTAAATTCAACAACCACTATCTAAATTGGGGCAGTTATTAAACTGCCCTAATTTTTAATTAAAATTACCAATTGAAACCTACAACAATCATTCTAATTATTGCCTTTTACTTTGCTGTACTTATGATTATATCATATTTCACCTCAAAGAAAAACAGTGATGATACATTTTTTACTGGCGACAAAAAATCACCATGGTATTTAGTAGCATTCGGTATGGTGGGTGCTGGTTTATCCGGTGTCACCTTTGTGTCCTTACCTGGTATGGTGGCAAACAATAACTTCTATTTTTATCAATTTATACTCGGAAACATTGTAGGCTATTTCTTTATAGCCTTTGTATTAACTCCTTTATACTACAAACTTCAACTCGTTTCCATTTACACCTTTCTCAAAGTGAGGTTTGGAAACTATACATACAAGACAGGTTCATTATTTTTTCTGGTATCTCAATCTTTCGGTGCAGCATTACGATTAATGTTAGCTGCAAAAATTCTACAATACGCTGTTTTTGAATATTTCAATATTCCTTTTTATGTAACCATTATCATTATTTTGATTTTGGTATGGCTTTACACCAACAAATCAGGCATTAAAACAATTGTATGGACAGATACTATGCAGACTATATTTTTAATACTTGGTGCCTCAATAACCATTTATACAATAATAAATACATTAGACTTAAGTATTACCGAATCCTTTGAACATATAACTTCCCACGAGTATTTTAAAATATTCAATTGGGAATCTGATTCTGGAAATAACTTCTACAAACAATTTATAGCAGGAATTTTAGTAGCCATTGCTATGATCGGACTTGATCAAAACATGATGCAAAAAACACTCACTTGCAAAAATGTTTGGGATGCTCAAAAAAACACATTGACCTACAGTATTATTTTAGCAATGACACAATTTCTATTTATGGGTCTTGGAGTGTTAATGTATGTCTATGCAAACGAAATGGGCATACTATTACCCAAGGGAGAAAATGGATTGTTTTTAAATACTGACAACCTTTTTCCTAACCTTGCACTAAACCATCTTGGTACTTTAGCTGGTATTTTCTTTATCCTAGGCATCATAGCAGCATCTTTCTCTAGTGTAGATTCCGCACTTACCGCACTGACTACTTCTTTTACCTATGATTTTTTAGATATTTCAAACAAATCAAGTAAAACCAAAAAGCAATTAAAAAATCTTGTCATAGTACTTTTCTCCAGCATAATATTCGTAATTATACTTTCCTTTTCTAATAGCAAGGGAGATGTTATTTCCTTAATATTTAAAGTTGCAGGTTATACCTACGGTCCACTGTTAGGATTATACCTTCTTGGCATGTTTTCAAAAATAAAATTAAAAGATAAATGGGTTCCTGTAATATGTTTATCCGCACCGATAATAACTTATCTACTAGGACAATTCTCAATAAACACATTCAACTTTGATTTCGGATTTATAAACATAGCAGTCAATGCAAGCTTAACCGTAATAGGGTTATTGCTTATTAAAAAATAATACTATGAATACACTTAAACCCACTACAGAACAGTCATCAAATTACGATGATTTAGAAAAAATGACCGTTAACGAATTGCTAGTTAACATGAATCAAGAAGACAAGTCCGTTCCGTTGGCCATAGAAAGAGCTATCCCTAGCATTGAACATTTTGTAGAGCAGACATTAGTTAGAATGAAAAAAGGTGGTAGACTATTCTATATAGGAGCAGGCACCAGCGGCAGATTAGGCGTTCTGGATGCCTCCGAATGTCCTCCAACATTTGGAGTTTCAGATGATTGGATTATTGGCCTTATAGCCGGTGGAGATAAGGCATTAAGAAAAGCCGTTGAAAATGCAGAAGATAATGAAGCCATGGCATGGAAAGATCTTGAGATCCATAAAATAAATGAAAACGATGTTTTGTTAGGTATAGCAGCATCTGGATCTACACCTTATGTTATTGGAGGACTTAAAGCAGCTAAAGACAATAACGTGCTTACAGGGAGTATTTCATGCAATCAAAATTCTTTAGTATCAGAAATTGCAACCTGCCCTATGGAACTAGTTGTAGGTCCAGAGTTTGTTACTGGCAGCACGAGAATGAAAGCAGGTACAGCCCAAAAGCTGGCTTTGAATATGATTTCTACTTCAATTATGATTAACCTTGGTAGAGTTAAAGGAAATAAAATGGTAGACATGCAACTATCAAACAAAAAACTAGTAGATCGCGGAACTAAAATGATAATGGAAGAATTAGGAATAAATGAAAGTCTTGCAAAATCATTATTATTAGAGCATGGTAGTGTTAGAAAGTCTATTGAGTGCTATAAACAATAAAAAGATTATGATTAATCTTAGAATAGTACTTGGAATGATATCATAGATAAACATAAAGATATTCCCTTGATTATGTTTGAACGAAAGATGATTAGTACATACATTTTTTAAAACTTATTGCTTCTCTATAAGTCAAAAACGGAATAGGAATTAAGCTTCCGCTCTGTACAAAACGAATAATCAATAACAGAATATATTTAAGACATTATTTTAGAAGTAAATTCCAAATTAAAATCAGATGAAGCATTATTATATAAAACGTAATTAACTATTTATTATCAGAAAATTTAAATTCACTAAATCGATTAATCCACCCATCTTCAATAATGGGTTCTGCTTTTAACATCTCACTAATCTTTACCAAATTCACTCGTATATTCTCCTTTTCATATAATAATTTAAACTGTTTATTTTCTTCAAATATTTTGAGAAATTGAAATAAAACGCCTTCTAAAATTTCTTTAGTAAATTTTTCTATTTCCATTTTTTGATCATTATTCATATTGCCAAAAAGTTTCTCATAACCTTCTGTTTCCGCAAGATCGGAAATATCATTTTTAATAATTTCATACCCTTTGTCAAATACATCGGATATCAATATTTTTCCAAATTCATCTAAAATTTCCTGATTTGTCTTCATAATTTTATTTTTTACAATCCTTGATACAGACTTTCTTCCAAACATAATACTGTCTCCTAAATTAACACCTTAAAACATAAGGATTAAGTACCGGGTTTTTCTGAAGAGAAGAATTTAAAGCTAAAATTGATTACCTAAAAATAGAATTTCCTTAATTCTATCAATTCAAGATAAAGTGTACTATAATGCACTTTAAATAATTATTTTAAATAAACAATCTCAAAAACACTAAATAGTGCAGTTTAAAGCACTATTTGTTGTAATATTAAAATATATAACTATATTTGCATAAAAAAGAGACATATAATGCACTTTGAAAGTCTAATAAATAGTATAAAAGAACGCAGAGAAATACTAAATGTAACTCAAGAAACATTAGCAGATCTTTCAGGAGTAGGATTGCGTACGCTTAAACAGTTTGAAAGTGGCAAAGGTAACCCAACAGCAGAAACTTTGAATAAGTTGGGTAATGCCTTGGGTATGGAATTGACATTCCAAATAAAAACAACAACATCTGAAGAATGAGACAAGCATTGATATTATACAAGAAAGAAGAAGCGGGCAGGTTAACTCAACTTAATGATGGAAGCTTCAAATTCAGATATCTAGACGTATGGTTTCAATCAAATGACAAACCAGCTATTAGTCTTACGCTACCTAAAAATAAGCAAGAGTATAATTCAGAACATCTGTTTCCATTTTTTTATAATATGTTACCTGAAGGATCGAACAAACAAAATATATGTTTTGAATTACGTATTGATCCTGAAGACTATTTTGGTCTGTTATTAACTACAGCAAAATATGATACCATTGGAGCCATACAAGTTAAAGAAATTAAACTTAACTAAATGATTATAAACAACTGTCCAAGTACTTTAAAGAAAGGTCTTGATACATACAGCAAGACTGCCTTAAATCGTTTATTCAATGGAAGAAAGGTAGGCCCTACCCTACCTTATGAATCACCTATATCAAATACCGATACCGAAGAACTTTTCAAAGAAAACAAAAAACGGTTGTCCATTTCTGGTGTACAAGAAAAATTCTCTGTATTACTAGAAAGGAACAAACTACGCCTGATAAATGAAGGAGAACAAGGTCAGTACATTTTAAAACCTATTCCCAATGTGGGTAGTAAAACAGAACAGATGCCTGCAAATGAACATCTGAGCATGCAAATAGCAAGACAAGTTTTTGGAATTGAAACAGCTGAAAATGGTTTAGTATTTTTTCAAAACGGGGACCCAGCCTATATAACCAAACGTTTTGATCTAAATGAAGACGGAACAAAATTGGCTGTAGAAGATTTTGCAACATTAGCCAAAAGGACACCACAAACCCATGGAACAGATTTTAAATATTCAGGTAACTATTTAGAAATGTTCGATCTTTTAAAACAGTATGTTCCCGCTTATCCAATAGAAGCTTTAAAATTATTTAAATTAATCCTTTTTAATTATCTCATCTCTAACGGCGATGCCCATTTTAAGAATTTCTCAATAATAGAAACATCTATGGGAGATTTTAAACTGAGTCCGGCATATGATTTGTTAAATAGTAGAATACATATTGAGGATAGAGATTTTGCTCTAGAGGATGGACTTTTACCCCTAGATAAGACAACAGGAAAAATTACTGAACAGTTTTTAAAGCTTGCAGAACTTGTAGGTATTTCAGAAAAGCAAAGCACTAAAGTATTCAAAGAAATCACCTCTCATGAAAATAAAGTCCTGGACTTAATCGAACTTTCATATCTTCATGAAAAAACGAAAAGAAACTATGCTCAAGCTTATCAAACAAGACTTAAAAAACTACTTAGAACCTAAGAAATAAGAATTAAAACAATTCAGCTAGTAAAACCCATTAGTCACTAAAAATGAAACAGAGTTAAAAGTATTTTTAAATTTCTCAGTGAAATTATGGAAGAATAGTTAATTTCATTTCTTGTTAAACTCAAAACGCTAATTTCCGTACACTTTTCAATACTTATTGTACCCCAATTCACCTGAGATACTATATTTATTGACATTACAATTCCTGTATCGGCAAATAACTAAATTTTAATTTTAACCATGTTCAACTTTTTTTCTAAAAAACATTTTTTAATTGATCATCTTGAAGGTTTTATTGATATACACAATCATATTTTACCAGGCATTGATGATGGCGCAAAAACTGTTGAAGATTCCATTGAATTAATAAAAGGTTTTAATGAATTTGGGGTAAATGATTTTATTTGCACCCCACACATCATGGAGAATTATTATCCTAATAATCCCTCTACAATTCAAAGTTCTTTATCGTTACTGAAAAATGCTTTGAAGATGAATAATCTTGAGCATATCAATATAGAAGCTGCTGCAGAACACATGATCGATTCAGGATTTGAAACAATATTAAATGAACATAAAGTAATGCCGCTTGCAAAAAGTTATCTTTTAATAGAGATGTCTTATTTACAAGCTTCCATTAATTTTGATAGCGCTGTTCAAAAAATTAAGACTAATGGCTTATTTCCAATTTTAGCACATCCTGAACGATACATGTATCTTCATAATAAAATGGATAAGTATAAACATTTTAAAACCGATGGTGTGCTTCTTCAATTAAACTTGTTATCACTTGGTGATTATTACGGAAGTGAAGTGCAGAAAGTTGCAAACTGGCTATTAAAGAACAATTTAATTGATTTTGCAGCCAGTGACGTCCATAAAACATCTCAGTTAAACACATTAAAAAAAATAAGCATCAAAGAAAAAACTTTGATGCTTATAAAGCCTATAATTGAAAAAACGATTTATAATTTCAGATAAAGTGATTTAAAATTTCCACCATTTTTTAGTTGTTTTACTGTAACCATAGCCGTATTTTCCACCATATCCTAATTCATCTAGAGTAACATCATTAACTACAAATGATATTCCTTTGAGCTTACCTTCATCGCGTAGACCTAGTGGAAACTTTACTGAAGCTTCATCAGTTACACCTGCTCTTGTAACATAAACAATATGATTAGCATATGGAGCAATCAATAAAGTATCACTTACCACCATCATTGGTGCGGTATCCACAATCACATAATCATATAATTCCGAAACCTCATCCAACAAACCTTCAACTTTAGAACTCATTAGAAGTTCTGCCGGGTTTGGTGGTATTTTACCTGAATAAATCACGTCTATAGTATTATGATGTACTAGCATAGGCCTAATGATATCTTTAACCTGTATAGAATCATCCAACAAGAACTCTGTTAAACCCGCATCTTTATTTCTTGAAGTAGTTTTTAATTTATCCACTGAATCCCCTGAGAAAAATGAATACAATTTCGGATTTCTAATATCCGCACCTACCAATAAGACTTTTTTATCAGTACTAGCTAAAATCATAGATAGATTGGTAGAAACAAATGTTTTACCCTCACCAGGAGTGCTTGATGTTATAAAAACAATATTATTCTTACTACTATTCGTTGCATTTTTAGTCCTAATTAAAAAATCAAGATTTGTTCTAATAATACGTAAAGCCTCTGCTAACACCGACCTATCATCATTAATAATAATTTTATTGTCTTTCTTGGTCAATCTAGGCAGCTCTCCTAAAACAGGAACATCACTAGTATAAGCTTCCAAACTATGTTTGTTATGAATTTTTGTATCCAATAAATCCTTTCCATAAATAATACCAAAAGGAACGAGTAACCCTAAAATAAATGACGCAAGATAAACGATACCATTCTTTGGCTTTACTGGCTCTTGCTGAATCAAATGAGCACTATCAATGACTTTAGATTTAGGCGCACTAGAAGCCATTGCAATTTGAGATTCTTCTCGTTTCTGCAAGAGATATAAAAATAAAGACTCTGTTGTTTGTTGCTGTCTTTCAATATCTCTTAATTGTCGAGAGTTACTAGGAGCCGAATATATTTTTGAATTTATTCGTGAAAGTTGTCCACTTAAATTATTCACCTGCATACCAAGATTCCTCTCCATACCGGACAAACTACTTTTAATTGTTCCTTTTAGACCTGCAAGTTGTTCATCCAAATTTACGATTATTGGATTTTGCTCATCAGCACTTTTCAACAAACGTTTACGCTCTAAAGCTAATTCATTATATTTTGCCGTAGTATTTGCAATACTGGGATCTGAAAGCCCAACATTGGCAGGTAAAACGTCATAACCGTTTTCCTCAGATATAATCTGATTCATTCCACTAGCAATATTCAACTGAGTTCTAGCATTTTCTAACTCCTGTCTATTTGCTGCACTTAAATTTAATGCGATATTCGATTCATTTGCAATATCAGTAACACCCTTTGAAGTCTTAAAATCTTGAGCGTCTTGGTCTACTGAACTTAATTCTCCTGAAATCTCTTTTATTCGTTCATCAATAAAATTAGAAGTTCTATCTGCAATTATCTTTTTGTCTTCTATCCCGTTTTGATTATATTCAGATATTAAACCATTTATTAAATCAATACTCTTTTGTGGTATTGGATCAGTCAATTCAATATTAATGATATTAGATTTTTCCCCAATTGCACTAATTAAAGTATTAGCCTGATAAGCCTCTGCCACTTTAAAAATTGGCATAACCTCTATGAGAAACCGTTTACCAGCATGAAGCTTAACAAACTCCGGATTTGGAGTCAGAACTATGTCACCGATAGGAGTTTCAATATTTTTACCATAGGAGTAAATTTTTACCGGACCATCTTCTAAAAAGTTAAACCCAAAATTATTTGAATCCTGTATATCAACATAAAATATTAGTTCCGAGCTATTAACGATAGAATCATTCGCAATGAAATTGATATTGAAAGGTCGCTTTCTATACACCTCAGAAGATTTGACATTTCCAATAACATTATATCGTATATTTAATTTTAAGTTTTTGACAACTTCAATAAAATTTGATCTAGAATTCAAAATCTCAATTTCATCCTCCACCTTATTAGTTCCACCTACACCTAAAATCTCCAAGTCATTAAAAGCCGCAAGTTCAGAAGAGGCATTCTTTTCCTCAATTATATGAATTTTTGCCTGTCCTGCATATTGTGGTGTAGCATATCTTAAATATATGGAAGCCAATAAAATTGCGATTACC
>TARA_R110002050_G_scaffold296094_1_pt1 | contig 11196 bp, 8 predicted proteins | sample TARA_R110002050 | Tara Oceans TARA_R110002050 (sample SAMEA4396988) | marine metagenome | biome: Polar Biome; feature: [DCM] deep chlorophyll maximum layer (ENVO:01000326); material: water (ENVO:00002006), including particulate matter (ENVO:01000060) such as... | depth 25 m
AGGGGAAGAACCTGTAGCTAAACCTAATATACACGTTTCTTTTTGAGACTGTTTCACTCTAATTAATTCAGCGATTTCTTGAGCAATTGCTCTTGATGCTGACGTAGAGTTCTCATAAACGATTGTTCCGATATTTTCGAATCTTTTTTCGAAACCTGTTGCTTTGTCTATTGTGCTTTTTAACATTGTTCTAAATTTAAGTTATTGTGTTTTAAAATATTTTCTAATACCCATGTTGTATGAGTTGCTGTTTTTCCTGTTGAAGGATGCTCTATATTCTCTGATAAATAATGCTTCATATTTTGAACATGAAAAAATTGAATATTTTCAGGATTATTAATAATTAGACTTTCTTTGCAGTCATCTGAATCTAATTCTATCGGTTTTTCATCAAAAACAGAGAAACTTATTTTCCCTTTTTCTCCATAAATATGAACAGTGTCTTCTCTTTTTTCTGTTCCAAAATTCCAACTACCAGAACCAGTTATCCCAGCTTCATGTAACCAACTTCCTGTAATTGCATCCATAGCTGTATATAAGCCTTGTTGGTTAATTGCTATTCCTTGGGCCCTTTTTATATCTCCTAATAGATATATGAATAAATCTATTCCATGAGAAGCTAAATCATCAAAATAGCCTCCATAAGCGATTTTAGAATCTGTACGCCAATTATATTTTTTATCTAAATCTATTTGATTTGCTGATTTACTTAAATGCCAGTTTATATGTCTTACTTTTCCTATTTTATTTTCATCAAGCCAAGATTTTATTTTGTTAAATCTTGGCAATGATCTTCTGTAGTATGAAACAAAAAGAGGAATATTTTTTACTTCAAAAGCTTTGGTTATTTTTAAACATTCTTTAAATGTAGTTGCCATAGGTTTTTCGATACAACATATTTTACCAGCTTCTGCTACTTTAAGTGCGTAATATCTATGAGAATCTGGAGGAGTTGCAATATATATAGCATCAATTTCTGGGTTATTAATTAATGCATCTGCATTATTAGAAAAATTACTAATATTATGTCTGAATGCATAATCTTTCGCTTTTTCTAAATCTCTTCTCATAACAGCAAATAACTCAAAACCATTAATCTTTTGATATGCAGGGCCGCTTTTAATTTCAGTTACACTGCCACAACCAATAAACCCCCATTTGTAAGTTTGTTTCATTATTTGCTCCAATTTTTAATTTTATGACCCCATATTGCAAAGAATAAGACAATTGCATAACAAGGAATTAAAATCCAATAACTATTTGTAGACGCAGATGCCATTGCTTCTGCTTCTTGTAAACCGTTTGTAATCAATTCTTTTTTATTAGCATCTACAATCCTACCATATAATGGTGGAATTATTGCTCCTCCAGAAATTGCCATAATTAAAAGGGCTGAACCCGTTTTGGTAAATTTTCCTAAACCATCTAAAGTTAAAGGCCAAATTGCAGGCCAAACTAACGCATTTGCAATCCCTAAACCTGCCACAAATAATACTGATATAAAGCCAGTAGTATTTAAAATGCAAAAACTAAACACAATTCCTAAAATGGCACTTGCAATTAAGGCTGTTTTTTGTTTCACATATTTTGGAATTAAAAACACACCTAAAGCATAGGTAGCAACCATTGCTAATAATGTATAAGTTGTAAAATATTTTGCCTCTTCGCCTGTAAAGCCTAATGAAATACCGTAAGCAATAATAGTATCACCTGCAATAACCTCTGCACCTACATAAACGAATAATGCTAAAACACCTAACCATAAATTTGGAAATTGAAAAATACTTGTTTTAGCGGTTTTACCTACTTCGATTTCTTCACTTTCATCTGCTTCTACATTTGGTAAAGGTGCTTTTCTTATTAGAATTCCCAATATAAATAGCACGATTGCCATAATTATATAAGGCATAAAAACAGTATCAGCCATGGTATCTAACAACACATTTTTTTCTTCTAAAGTTGCACTTGCTAATTTTTCTTTAGTTTCATCAATACCTGATAATAAAATTGCTCCGAAAATTAAAGACCCTAAAGCTCCAGCTGTTTTATTAGCAATACCCATAATTGCAATACGTTTTGCACCACTTTCTATAGGTCCTAAAATTGTGATATATGGATTTGCGGCTGTTTGCAAAATTGTCATTCCAACTCCTTGGATAAAAATACCAACTAAAAAAAACCAATAGGTTCTTGCTTCTGCTGCTGGTATAAAGACCAAGGCTCCAATTCCCATAATTATCAGCCCGAAAGACATTCCTTTTTTGTAGCCAATTTTATTTAAGATATACGATGCAGGCAAAGCCATCACCACAAAAGAGATATAAGAGGCTGAGGCTACCAAATAGGATTGGGCATCTGTAAGTTCGTTTATCGTTTTCATAAATGGAATTAAAGCGCCATTTATCCACGTTACAAAACCAAATATGAAAAATAAACTTGCAATGATGATAATTGCTGTGGTGTTGTTTTTTTGTTGCATAGTGTTGTTTTTATAATTTTTCAGAAAAACTTTTTATCAATTTAAATTGATTTTTGGCCCTGTCTAAATTGTGTTCTAAGTAATTAGTTTTATAATACACATCGTTGTTTAAATAATCTGTTAAAAAACGAAGTGCCATTATAAAAATCATTGTTTTTGCTGCTAAAGGCAAATACTTTAATTCCGTTTTTGATAAGGAATTTGCAGTAAGCTCTAAAAAACCTTTTTCGTATGCTTTGTAATACTCTAAATTAAATTCTACTTTAGATAAGTCTATTTCATCTTCTGCTGCTGTATTGCAAATAGTTCTAATAGCATCACCAAAATCATAATGAATAATTCCTGGCATTACTGTATCCGTATCAATCATACAAATTCCTTTATTTTTTGCTGTAAAAAGGGAATTTGATATTTTTGTATCATTATGAGTTACTCTCACAGGTATTTCACCTGCTTCTTTTAAATGTTGAAGAATGTGCATTTCTTCTTTTAACTCTGCTACAATTTTTGTATACTTTTCAGCCTTTTTTAAACGCTCTTTTGATGCACTTTGTAAAGAAGATGCATATTGTTTAAAGCGAAAAGACATGTCATGAAAATTCGGAATTACGTCTATTAATTTACTGCTATCAAAATCTGAAGTTTTGTTTAAAAATTCTCCTAAAAGCTTACCTCCTTCATAAGCAATTTGCTTGTCTTTTACTAATTCGTGAGTTACACTATTATCAATAAAAACCATAACATTCCAAAAATCGTTTCCATTTTTAAAATAATAAAGATCAGCGTTTTTAACTTTTACAAAACTCAACACTTTTTTACTTAACTCATCTTTGGAAAGGTTTGGATACTTACTTTTTAAATGATTACTTATTAATGCTTTATTATTGACTAAACCTGGTACATCTTTAAAAATATTATGATTTATTCTTTGTAGAATATAATTTTTAATACCATCAGTTTCTACAATAAATGTGTCATTAATATGCCCAGAATTTAATTCTGAATGACTTTTGTAGTTAAAGCGATGTTCAAATTCGTTAAAAATAGATTTTATAGTTGTTGCTTCCATATTAGTTCCATAATTTTTTAGGATAAACTCCGTTCGCTTTTAACTTACTAATCTCTTTTTGCGCTTTTTCTTTGTCATCACTATAGGTAACTCCAAACCATTTTGAATCTGATTCTAAAACTTTTACAGAGGCTTTTTTTGATGCTAACATTTGATTTACTATTGTTGGCAAATAGAATTCTGCTTTTAATTTCTCTTTATTTTCTTTTAAAAAATTCAGAAACAATTCATTCCCAAATTCAAAACATTTAGGTGTAAAACCCCAAAAGTTCATAGAAACTGTAATATTTTCATCAATAGGAATCATATCTCCATTTTCTGTTTCGCTTTTTAAAACACCATCAATCGTTTCAATTCTTACTCTTTCTGTAACATCTGATAAATAACCATGATTATCAATTGTGCATTCTCCTCTGGAAACATAGCCATTATGAGAAACTGTGTTTTTTAAAGAATAGGCAACCATGCTAAAATCGTAACTTGTTTTATCAGTATTTCTTAGTTGCTCTGCAATAGCCATAAAAGCTTCTCTGCTGTAAAAATCATCTGCGTTTATAATAGCAAAGTTTTCTTTAACAACATCTTTTGTCATTAACAATGCATGTCCTGTTCCCCAAGGTTTTACTCTTTCTGGATTTATGTATTTTTCAGGAACGCTGTCTAATTCTTGATACACATAATCAACTTCAATAAATCCTTCTAATTTTTTATTAAAAAGTGCTTTAAATTCGGCTTGAAAACTTTTTCTGATGATAAAAACAACTTTACCAAAACCAGCTTGCACAGCATCATATAAAGAAAAATCGATAATGGTATCACCTTCTGGAGTAAAAGTGTCCATTTGTTTTAAACCTCCATATCTACTACCCATTCCTGCTGCTAAAATTACCAATGTGGGCTTGTTCTTATTAACCATAATTACTTAATTTTTAAACTTTTAAAGACAATCATTAAAAATACAATCGATTGTATTTTTAGCAAAAATATATTTTTATTTTTACAAAACCAAAGAAATCACTATAAAATGTGTTCGAACACATTTTATAAAATCTAATTTTATATATTTGCTTAAATGGTAAAATACACGATTAAAAATATTGCAGAATTAGCAGGTGTTTCTAAAGGAACAGTAGATAGAGTTATACATAAAAGAGGTAAAGTTTCTAAAATAGCTTTTGATAAGGTAACTAAAATTTTAGAAGAAATAGATTATAAGCCTAACCTATTAGCAAGAAGTTTAAAGAACAATAAAAACTATCATATTTGTGTAGTTTTACCAGATTTTAAGAAAGATGCTTTTTGGATTCCTTGTCATGAAGGCATTCTTGAAGCAATTAAAGAGTATACTTCTTTTGGTATATTTATAGAACCTTTCTTTTTTAATCCTTCTGAAGTAAGTTCTTTTCTAGAAGTGAACAAAAAGGTTTTAAAATTATCGCCAAATGCAGTTTTATTGGCTCCTTTATTTTATAATGAAACCGTTAAAATTGCGAATAATTACACACTCAAAGGTATAATTGTTAGTAAATTTAATAATCAATTAGAAATTGGAAATATAAAAAACTTTGTTGGCCAAGATTTGTTTAAAAGTGGCAGAATTGCTGCGGATTTACTAAAACTTATAATTCCTAAAAATGCTACAATTGCCATTATGCACATTAATGAAGATTTTAACAATGCCATTTATGTACAAGAAAAAGAAAAAGGTTTTAGAAATTATTTTAATGAATTAGAAAACACAAATTATAAGCTAATAAATTACAGTTTTAAAGAAATTGAGCTTACAGAAAAATTAGAAAGCATATTTAAAACTTCGTCTAACATTATTGATGCATTTTTTGTGACAACCTCAAAAGTTTATAAAATTGCAGAATTCATCAAAAATAATAATATTAAAGATATTAAAATCGTTGGTTACGATTTATTAGATAAAAATATCAACTATTTAAATGATGGAATTATTCAGTTTTTAATTCATCAAAATCCTAAAAAACAAGTTTATTTAGGGCTCACCTATTTAGTAGAATATTTTCTTTTTGGTAAAAAAATACCCGCAAAAAGTTTATTGCCAATTGATATAATTACAAAAGAAAATTTGGTAACTTATTTAGAAAACTAACTTCATAAGCCATCAAAATGAGCAATTATTGTTAATAAAATCTTTTTTTTGTTTAATAACCCCTCTATTTAGAACGCTAAACCACTTACCTTTTATTTTTTGAATACTATTTTTACTTAAAATAAAAATAATATGAATATTCAATATAAAAAAAGAATAATACTATTTCTTTTTTATCTTTCAATTTCTAATATAAATGCACAAAACCCAAGTGCACTATTCCAAAACTGGGTTGATGCTCAAGTAAATAATTCAACACCAACATTACCAACTTTTAGTTATGCAGGATATCATAATGGAGAAATTGGTTTGCCTGTCTCTTTTTCGCAACAAGTGTACAATGTAACAGATTATGGTGCCGTTGCTAATGATAATATTTCTGATAAAGAAGCTATAAAAGCAACAATTGCAGCAGCAGAAGCAAATAATAATGGAGGTATTATTTTTTTTCCTCCAGGAAGATTTATTGTGCATGATACAGATCCAACAGTTGCAGGTGTTACTCCAGATATTTCTGATGAAGTGATTAGAATTTCTAAAAGTAACATTGTAATAAAAGGAAGTGGTTCTGGTTCTGGTGGAACAGAATTGTATCAAAAAAGCCATACAACACACCCAGAAATGGCAACTAAAGATTATTTATGTCCGTATTTATTTTTATTTTGGAATGGAGAAGATTCTCAAAATTCATTTATTACGGATATTACAGGAAATTCAGACAGAGAGTCCTATATTGTTCAAGTTGCAAATACATCAAACATTTCTGTTGGGCAAAGAATAGAATTATATGTAAAAAATAATGATGCTGCTTTTGTAGATGAAGAATTAGCACCTTTTTCAAAATCAGATTTTTTTCAACCTAATAATTTAAAAATTGCAAATAATGGTGTTGAAGTTAGAGAAATACATGAAGTTGTAAGCAAAACAGCAAATTCAATTACTTTTAAAGAACCAATTCATAGAGCTATAAATGCTACTTATGGTTGGAAAATTAATAATTTTAAAGCATTAGAAGAAGTTGGTATTCAAGATTTAAAATATACTGGAGGTTTTATTTGGAAACATTTACATCATCAAGCTCCACAAGAATTATTTCCAAGTGAGCCAAATAGTGGACCAAATGCTTTTTTAAGTTCTTCAGGTTGGAGTGGTGTTCGCTTTAACCATGTTGTAAACGGATGGATTACCAATGTAGAATTCTCTGCAATGTCTCAAGCTGCAATAATTTTATTTTCTGCAAATGTAACTGCTTTAAATAATGTTTATACAGGCAATCCTGGTCATAATTTTATCACTACAAATTCTTCAACTGGTTGTTTTTTAGGTAAAAATAACGATTTAACTACTGGAGTTTGGCATGGAAGTGGAGTAAATGGAAAATCTATAGGAAACGTACTTTGGAGAAATACACATCCACAAAATGGGAGTTCTGGTATTGAAATGCACGCAAGCCAACCAAGATCTACATTAGTTGATGCTTGTACTGGAGGAATATTTTTTAATCAAGGAGGTGCTTTACAATCGTTACCAAATCATTTAAAAAATATGGTTTTATGGAATTTTGAAGGGGTTTCTTATAGAAATGATTTCGTAAAATCTTTTAGACCAAATAACGAAACTGCGTATGCTAAATTTATTACTCCAATAATTTCTGGTTTAAAAGGATTTACAATGTCCAACCAAGCAAATCAATACCAAGTAAATGAATCTCCAGGCACACATGTAGATGAAGAATCTTTGTACGAAGCACAATTAAAGTACAGATTAGGCACTTTACCAAATTGGATTACTAATGAAACCACCAATCCATTTTACCCAATTTTTCAATACGAAGATTTTGGGACTGAAAATAGAGGGTATTCAGTTTATGTGGTAACAAATCCAGACAATCAAGATGAAGCGCAAATATGGAAAAGAGTTAACGATATTCCTGATGCTGCAGATTCTAACAATTTATTTACAGAGACAAGACCTGAAAACAGAATACCTGCTAATGGAGAAAGAGATCAAAAAGCATTAGCAATTGTTGGTACTGCCTCTAGTAAAAATTACAAGATGGAAGCTTGGGCTGTAATGCAAACTGTAGATCTTTCTGTTGCAAATCAATTTTTAAATGCAGATGATGCTTTTAAATTTGTGAGTTTTTGGACAGAACAAAGATTTGCTAATGGAAATACCTCTAATTTAGAAGTATATGTTTCTACAGATTATACCAATGATGTTGGTGCTGCAGATTGGACGAATGTTACCTCTAATTTAAATCAAATTGCCACTTCTGGTCAAAACCCACAAATGTATATTGAATCTGTTTTAGATATTTCTGCCTACACAAGTAATACCTTTACATTGGCTTTTAAATACGAAAGTGACAATTCTGCACATTCTCAAACCAACAGAAATGGTACTTTTTATGTTTCTGATGTTAAATATTTTGTTTCTGAAACAACATTATCTAATGACTTTTTTGAGCTGGATTCCATAAACAATGTTCACGTGTATCCAAATCCATTTTCATCAGAAATTAAAATTGGTAATTTAGAAGGTAAATTCGATAAAGTTCTTTTATTTGATGCACTTGGTAGAAGTGTATTATCAAAAATTATTAAAGGTGAAGAAACTGCAACTATAAAAACCAATTTTGATAATTTATCTAAAGGAATTTACTTTTTAAAGTTAATAGGAACAGGTATTTCTAAAGATTTTAAGTTGATAAAAAAGTAATTTACTTTTAATATTTAAGTATTAAAAAAGGATTGTATTGATACAATCCTTTTTTTGCTTTTAATTTTTGGTCAGTTTACCACGCTAAAATGGTTTGCTACTACCTTATTCTTCTAATTAGATGTTCTTAATTTGAAAATATATAATTAACTAATTACGAACCCATTAATAAACAAGTATTATGAAAAACATTAAACTATTTTTTCCAGTTATTTTATTATGTTTCATTACCGTTCTTTCCTGTAATTCAAATGATGAAGATTTGCTACTAGATGACTTCCAAAATGAAGTAATTAATAATAAAAAACCAAGTAAACAAGCAAATGCCCCAACAGGAATTACACACACTATATCAAACGGAATGACATTTCAAGAATTAAATGCAGTTTTAGCTTCTGCAACTAGTGGAGACACCGTTGAGGTAGAGGCTGGTACGTATGCTATTAGTGGTAGATTAAATTTAAGAGATGGAGTGTATATTAAGAAAAAAACTTCAATAACCCCTATTTTTGAAGCTTTAACCACTTCACCTTCAGAAATGCTAGATCAATATTTAGCTTCAAACAATAATAATATTGATATCTATGGAATACAGTTTCGTAACATCAGGTTAAAGTTTGTAAATGCAACCAATACAAAGCTTCGTTATTGCATATTCGATTACGGGGTGCGTAAAGCAGGTACAGATAAAGGTTTTACTTCAGATGCCTATATACAGTTAAATAATTCTACAAATATGCAGGTGAGAGGTTGTGTATTTAAAAGAAGAGTTGGTAATAGTGGTAGAGGTATTTATACTGTAGGAAGTACCAATACTAATATTACGAATAATACGTTTGGTGATGGTAATAGTACAGGCTATTTTGTAACTGGTATTAATGACAACAGTGATGGTACGCTAATCAGTGGAAATACTATTTCTAGAAAAGAATCTTGGATAGACGCAACGGAAACAGATCATGGTATATATGTGCATAGTTTTGATGGATTAAATATAACTGATAATACAATATCTGGTTGGCCTACAAATGCTTCTGGAGGTGCAATTAAAGCTAGAAATGGGCAAAACCTTACTATTTCAAATAACACGTTAAACACTTCTGGTATATTGCTGTATGTGTATAGTAATAACCCTGCCAATCCATTTTTAAAAAATGTACTTATTGATGGAAATACAATCAACGTATCTAGTTCTGATAATGACATATATCATGGAATTGGCTATTGGAGAAATACATCAGATTCAAACTTTTCAGAATATTCAATTAGAATCGTAAACAATAGCTTGCCTAACGGAAGAATTAAAATAGGAACACCAGTAATCGCCTCAGATTTTAACGCAAATAATGGTGGAGTATTTAATAATGACATTGATGCTATCACTTTACCTGCAGGAATAAATTACTCAGGTAATTATTAATTTTTCTACCAAAAAAAAAAACAGTTCTTAGTTATATAATAAGAACTGTTTTTTAATTTAACAATCTTTATAGATTATTGGATATCAACTTCTAACGGGTTATTAATCCGTTTAGAGAATTTATTTAAATAATCTTCCCAATCTTGTTTAGAAGCAAACTGTTTGCTTTTTTTCCAACCAAAACCTGCATAATAAACTACTTTATTATCATTTACATTTAAATGTGCATAACCGTTGCTTACATCTTTGGTTTCGACATCATATTTTTCAAATCCTTTAAAAGTTATTTTGTTTGCAATAATTGCTGTACCTAATTCTGAATCACCATGAGGTTGCCAATAACTTACCCAACCATTTTCATCACTTGCTGTAACTTCTCCATCTTTTTCATGCAAAGTTAAGCCAGCAGAAATTGTATTTGTTCCAGAAATATTTGTTGAAAATTTAGAGAAGTTACTTCCTAAATCTAAACTAATTGTTTTAGATTCTGTTATTTTATTTCCTGCTGCATCCCAATCTTCATATTCTAGATAAAAACTAGTTCTTAAAGGTCCTGTAGTAATGGTTCTCCATTTCGTATAGTTTTTAGATAAGTAATATTCTTCATCAACCTTAACAGCAATACCTCCAACACCTCTACTTACACCCACATGAAAATCATCTAAGCCTTCCCCTGTATCTTCATGATAACTTCCTGTTTTATCAACCAATGTTTCTTTGTACCATTTGTTTATTATTGGATAAGAAACTCTTTTTAACCAAGCATCTACACCACTTGATAAGGTTGGCTGAGGTAAATTATTTTCTGCTCTATATTGTGCATCTGGCCCATAAACACGAAAAGCAACTTTATCATTCTCCCAAGTATAATCGTCTGTTCTTTCTGGCACAAAACGAGAATAACATAATTCTGGTGCTTTTGGTTTTTCTATATCTGAAATTATTACAATTTCAAATTTTATTTCAGATTTTGGTGCTATTTTTGGTTGAAACAAAATCTCATCCATAATTTCATCTCCATCATTATCTACTAATTGCGTAACCTGTAATTTTCCTGTTTTCCTGTTTTTTATTCCAACTGAAGAAAGATCATCAACATTTAAAGAAGATTTTTTAATTTCTATTGTTTCAAAAGTACGTTCGAAATCTAGTGTATTTTTTACGGTAATAATTGTTGCTTTTTTTTCTTCTGAACAAGAAAATATTAGAGCTACAATTAATAAATACTGAAGTTTTTTAATAGTATTCATGGTGTTTAATTTTTATTTTAAAAATTTAAAACCTGTCAGATTAGAAAAAAAAGACAGGTTTTTATATATTACTTTATAAAGATAAAATATTTATTCATTCGCTGGTTTGCCAATTGTAGCTAAAATTCCACCATCAAC
>TARA_R110002050_G_scaffold168155_1_pt1 | contig 11195 bp, 7 predicted proteins | sample TARA_R110002050 | Tara Oceans TARA_R110002050 (sample SAMEA4396988) | marine metagenome | biome: Polar Biome; feature: [DCM] deep chlorophyll maximum layer (ENVO:01000326); material: water (ENVO:00002006), including particulate matter (ENVO:01000060) such as... | depth 25 m
TATAAATTGCTTTTTGGATCTCTGAAATCGCTCGGAAATTGAATATTACAGCGAAAATCAAAGCCAGGCAATCAATGAAAACCAAATTATCGCCCCCAACAGGTCAAAAAAGATACTGACCCAAATTTGAAAAATGGAAGTCCGACAGGCTCCTAGCCTCTGTTGTTTCTCCTAATTTCATTGCAGCAACAAAAAGTCTTTCAGAAATATATCTGGTTTTTTCGGCTACAGTCAAGTCCGTTTTTTCTTGAATCTTAAATTGAGTTGCCGCTTTACCTACGGAGTGCCAATCAGGATTTAGTGAAAGAATTCTTTTCGGATTGTCATTTGAAATAAATGCAGAAATCTCAGCATCTAATATTTCTATATATTTTGTTTGATTACCCCAATCAGAGGCCCTATCAGGTGAAGTGCCATTAGTGTTTGTTTCCCTTAAGGTCTTTTTAGATGCTTCAGAAATATCGACTTGAATCAGTTTCTTGTCAATATAATTTTCTAACGATTCTGCGTATTGGTTAGTTATATCTATACATAAAATTTTGACTGGACTATTATTAACAAGTTTTTGAATAATCTCAAAAGTCAGACACGATTTCCCGATTCCCAATATACCCAAAATGGCAGTATTATGAGTTACTAGATTATTGTAGTCTTTTATAGGAATCCCCAAGTTTGTTGATGGTAATTTCCCGATAAATTTCGATGGAGTATATTCATCAACATCCATATTACTAAGGAATACAGGTGTGTAAATCTCTGGTAACCACTTTACAACTTCAAGTTCATTAGCTGACTTATTATATAAACCTATTTTCTTCGCCTTACCAGAAGTAAATCCATATATGTCTTTATCTAGCAATGTTTCTTCTTTGGTGTTACCATCTATTACTTGATAAAGAACTTCTGTGCCATCAATTCTAGTCTTTAAAACTTCTCCTTCTCCAAATGCTTTGTTTTCAATTGAATCAATCAAATTGAAGTTAATAAAGTTGATGTTAGAGTTCGTTGAGATAAAACCAATAAAGTTATCCACCTCCTTTACTAGTTCATTCTCATCAATTATTGTTTTTATTTCTTGGTCTAAACTTGAAGTGTCAAGTAAATATACCTGGTTAAATTTTGAGAAAATATATTTTGAATCATTCAACACTTTATTTGCCTTTAAGTCAATTTTAATGGAGTTGTTTGTGGCGTCTTTAAGCACGTAAATGTTTAGCCACTGTTTATTAAGTAGTTGCTGAATGTTGAAAACAATTCCAATGTTCCCTACGCTACCTTCTTGTTGTAGGAAAACCAATGTTCCTTTTTTGTACGAATATTTATTTTGCCTTAGGTCAATTTCAACTTTATACAAAAAAGGATTCTGAAACCCAATAGCCTGACCTAAAGGAATTATGTGATTGTTTTTTGTGGTTGATAGAAATTTAAAAATCCAACTAGTTAATTTCTCAATTGGTTGGCTAAAAATCAATAATAACCAAAAGATTAGTAACGTAAAATACTCTTGAACAGTATCACTAAAAAAGGAGAACAATCCAGTCAGATAAAGAATTGAGAAAAATATTTTTGGTCTACCTGCATATGTTGTTAGAACGGATAATTCTCTTTGAAACCTAGCAATTTTGGGGAATTCAAGAAGTAGAATTGAGATAATTGCAGCAGTGCCAATAATCAAAGCATACCATTTTATGAAAGAGTACCCAACAAGTAATTCTGGATTTTTTAATGACGCTAAAACTAAAAGCATTGCAATACTTTTCGCAATAACATCACTTGGTTTACTGAAATATGGCTCAGTTATGTAAGCTCCCAAAATTAACATCAAAGCAGACGCAACAAAGATAACATACAGAGGTTTTTCTGTGTCAAATATGAAAGTGAAATCTCCGTTATAGTATCTTCCAATAATTCCCATTATTAAGATATAAACGAATGATGCTAGAAATCTTTGTTTTATAGGTATTTTCATTTTCTAATAGGTTTCAATTTACTGCGAGGTCTTTTACAATGAAGGCCAACGTTGGCGCTATGTTTGCGTAGCCGATTGCGGGCTGCTTTTCTGTCGTGCCACACAGCCGTTGTTGCGGGCTGTAAACTTTGTTATCAGAACGAAACCGGCAATGAAATGTAGCGTTTGTCAGCGGTTCGGGCTTTATTTAGTTATCATTCCTTTTGCTTCTTTTAGTAATTTTAAAACAATATCTATTGGCACAGAATCTTTATTTTCTTCTGCTAATATATTTTCCTCATTTATAATACCTGTATTTGAACTTTCATTTAAATGATTTTCCAATAATCTATCTATTGCAACATTTACTCTTTTAGTTGAATCATTGATGTCAGGTGAAAGTGTATTGATTGTTAGTAGAAGGCCTTCAATGTAACGTATTTCATGTATGTGTTTTGCTAGAATAACCAACTGTCTTTGTGTTCGATTAGCTTGTATAATAAATGCCCACAATAAACCGCCAAAAACAGGAATTGGAATTATTGATGCTAAATAATTTTCCCAATCTGGAAACCCTGTAATATGATTAAGTTTATAAAAAGTATTAATTTCTAATGCAACAATAAATAATAAAAAAAGAGCCATTAACCCAGAATAAATCCAAAACATTAGATTTAAACGAAAGTGCTCATTCTTAATTGGAGAAAGGCAACTTGTTAGTTCAGCAAATGCAGCTTTAATTTTATTATTCCACTCAACGACAGCATTTTCCTGTTTCTTTTTTACTTCTAGCTCTTTTTGGTAATTTTTAATTTGATCATTTGCTTTTATTAGAGCGATTTCCTTTTCTTTAATTTGTTTTTTATGGTATTCTATCTCCTCTTTTGTTTTACCATCAATATCCATTTGATGCTTGAGAAATGATTCAAGTGTATTTTTTTGTTTCTCAAGTTCCTTTATTTGTTCATGATAATACTTTTCAGAATTATATATGTTTTGCCTATTCGAGAAATAATCTCGAAAAGATGATTTAATACGTCTTATTTCAAATCCTATTATTCTTATTAAACTGCTAAATTCAGATTTGAATCTATCATTTTTATCCGTATCAAGGTTTACAGAATCCAATAATTCAAATAATCGAGTATATATCTCATGAAAATCCTCGGTAAACAGGGTTCCAACAAAATCTATACTTGAAATTAATTTTGAGTCAAGACTATTAATCATTTCTCGTATATCGAAAATGTCTCGAATGATTTGATTGTCATACAAATCTTCAAGATTGTCGTTTGATAGAATAGTTATAAGATTATCTAAAATTGATAGATTATCTTCATAAACCATCATTTGCTTCTTTGTTTGTCCCATTTTTCTTTTTTATGGTAATTTTTGAATTTGCACTGCTCCATTTTAGCCTGACCGCTAACGGCACTCTGTCTAATAACTATTTTAAACTGCCTGACATTTCAATATTTGCCTAATATCACAACCGATGGCCTGAATAAATTCCTCTTGCAAAAAGGTTTTTAGACAGTCTGACGGTTGGTGTATGAAGCGTTGGGCATTTCGAAGCACTTCACTGTCAAACCGCTAGAAATTTCAATAGATGTAACACCCTTAAAATTAGCACTATTCGCCCAAGATTCATACACTGTGTTAGCGTTTCGTTGTTCATTTTTCCCGTTAATTTCATTTCATATTTGCTGCATTGTCTTTCTGTCCGTGCGTTGGCGAAGTAAGCTCTTTTGCAAGCTTTGGTTTGAGCGTGGGCTTGCAGCGGCTTGCAAATGTGCTTGCTTTTGCTCGGCTTATATTCTTTGTAATCGTTGTGATTCATGTCTATTAATGTCTGGGATTGTTACTGGAAAAGATTGCGTTAATCTTTCTAGTTTTGTTCTATCAATTACTTCAACTTCATTTGAGTTTGAAAGTGTCATAGCAGATGAACCAAAATAATTGTTGGTCAAAACAACCAATTTGAATTTTTCACTAAAGTGGTTTTCATAGTAGTTTCTTGATGTAACCACTTCTTGAATAGCATCATTACTAACATTTGACTGACTTTGCTTGGCTTGAATTAAGTAATTACCATTTGAACTTAAAGCCACAACATCAGCACCTTTGTCATTTGCAAATGGTGTTAAGTAAACCTGAAATCCTTGCTTTGTATAAAGGGATGCGACATATGCCTCAAAGAGTCTTGGATTCAACTTTTCTATTTCTCCGAATGCCAATGGTTTATTAATGCTTTGATTTTTAATGTTTCCGAACACATCATCAAATATTTCATCAGGTCTAACCTCACTTTGTTCAGAAGGAAATAGTGTACTCGATGCAAGTGATTTTTTTCGAGATAACAAAACATCTAAAATTTCATCGAATGATTTTTGACGTTCTCCTTTTTCGTTTTGAAAACTGTCAGGGAATACTGCCATCGGATAGTAAACAGTAACATCTTTTGTCTGACCAATTCTATATGCTCTGTCAGTTGCTTGTTCTTCTTTGGCTGGATTCCAATGTCTTGTGTAGTGTATTACATGATTTGCACCAACTACGTTTAGTCCAACACCTGCGGCTAATTGAGACATAATTATTACGTTGAAACCGTCTTCATTTTGGAAGCGGTCAATTGTCTGCTGTCTTGATAACTTAATACTGCTTTCTTTTTGTTTTGATGATGGTGTGTCTCCGTTAATTATTGATGGCGGAGATATTTTGAATGTTTCATAAATTACTTTTTGAAGCATTTTTTGAGTTTCCTTTCTGTCCGCAAAAATTATAGCTTTATCGGATTTGTTCTGAATTTCATGTAATACTTCAATCAATATTTGAAGCTTTGCAGAACTTAAAATTAATTCGGATGAATTGTAGAGATTAATCTGATTATCCACTAAAAATGGATGGTCGGAAATATCACGAATAGCCCAAAGTGATTTCAATATTTGATTTCGCCTTTCTATGCCCACCATTTGCTCGTTTTTTGCGAGTTCAATTTCATCAGCATATCTGTTCGCTTGTATTTCTGGCATTATCCGACAAACAACCTTTTGATTTTTCTTTGGTAAATCTTTGGCAACATCTTGTTTTAAACGTCTCTTAATAAAAACTCCTATTTGACCTCTAAGTTGTTCACCTAAAGCATAAATATCAGTATCCTCATTGCTTAAGGGTTTTTGAAAGTCTTTAGCAAAATCTTTAGCATTACCTAATAAACCCGGAACAGAAAAATCCATGATACACCACAAATCAACCAAAGTGTTTTCAACTGGTGTGCCGGTCATTGCAATTTTAAAATCTGCTTTAAGAGCCTTTGAAACATTAGTAACTAGAGTTCCTGGTGTTTTAATCTTTTGAGCTTCGTCTAATACTACAACTGAGTAATCAACTGCACAAAGGTTCATCTGAAATGACCTTAGTGATTCATAGTTCGTCAGAATTATCTGTTTGCGTTGCAATTCTGAAACTTCACTTCTTGAAAAGTCTCGACTTATTCCCGTTGCTCCGTATAGAAAGCGTAATTCAAGGTTTGTTGGATTGAAAAATCGCTTGTATTCACTTTCCCAATTTTCTAGCAAGGACACGGGTGCAACAATGAGATAAGGTTTATCATCATTAATATTTTGGGCGTGCCACTCGATGAAGTAAAGAAGTTGTAGGGTCTTACCCAAACCCATATCATCTGCCAATAAGCATCCATTTAGATTTTCACGAAATAAAGATTGCAACCATGCAACTCCTTCAATTTGATGTTCTTTTAATTCAATCGGAGCTACAAGATTTTCAATATGGAAAAAACTATGTTGTAAAGATTCAGGGTTTTGGTTGTTTTCTGTGTACTCTAATAAGTCTGCATTTTCTTTAATTATTAAAACTTCATCAGAATTTGTGGATGTTTCTTTTACAATTGGTTCTTTGGGGTTTTCAAATTGTTTTGTAGCAATTGAGACAATTTTATTTGCATCTTCAACTGAAACTTGCTCATTCTTGTAGGTGAAGTGACTCTTACCTGCTTTTAATGCAATATCTCTTTCTGTTTCAAATTCAGCTAACTCAACTGGTGTTTTGAAATGAATTTTTTTATCACCATTTAGTTTGTCCTTTATAACAAATCCCGGAATCCATTCAGATTTGTATGGACAAACAAAAGGATAGAACTTGGGTCTATAAATACCAATTTCTCTTACCCTTTGGCTGAAATAAGCTAAGTCAACAATATTGTCGTCAAAATAGTTTTCAGGGTTTTCTACGATGGCTTCAATTAATTCCTTATCGGATATTTTTCTATTTCTTTTTACTCTGGTTAATTCTTCCTTTTGAAAATCATCAATAATTACTCTAGTCGTTCCTCCGTTATTATCCGCAACACTGTAGATAGGTTTGATTGACGGGCATAAATCAAAAGCCCTTTCGAGTGATGCTTGCTTAATATTGTCAATTTTAGGTTTCAACTCTAGAACTTCATCCTGAAAAGAAACATCAATTTTAATTTTTTCTGGATGCAAAACATTTTGACTTTGTAAAAAGCTGTCTAATAATGTTGCCACATCATCTGAAAGGCTTTTAATGTCTGCAAAACAAGTTAGATTATGGTGGAAAGTTCTAGCTGTTGCGGGAAGTGAATTAAAACGTTCTATGGCATCCAGAACTTTGAATTGATTTAACGAAAGTAAGTATCGTGTTTCGCCATCTTTTAAAAGGATTCCATCATGTTTAAAAAATAATCTGTTACCATTTGGTACAAAATCAAAGAAACCATATTTAAATTTGAAAGAACCTTGACTCAAAATCCCATCGGCTTCGATAAAGATAACAAATGGATATTCGCTGGGTAGCCCCAAAAGCCTTTTGTCAATTTCATCGAGGGTTAAAATATCTTCCGTCTCAACTACAACCCCAAATTCTCTGGTTATGGCAGAGCCATTATCAATTAGTTCATGTATAATAGATAACTGTGAAAGATATTCAGAATGGAAAGTATTCCAATTTGAAAACGGCACTTTTTCACCTGATGAATAATGCAGGGAAAATGAAAATTCGTTATTATATTTCCAATTAAACATTAACACCTTCCTTTCTTTTTAACCAATTAGAAAAAACATCTTCCCATTTCATATCCCCATCATGATGACTTAGCCTGCCTTCATCTGAAAACGAATGAAGATAATATCCACTGCGATAAACTAGCATTGACATATTTCCGTCCCTAAAAGAATCAACTGAACTCACGTATTTTGCGTCAAATGAAGGTGCGTTACGGTTATTTGAATTATATGCATAGAAAGCATAACCCGGGTCACTAAATTCAATCATTTTATGCTTACCTATCATAAACATGAATGCGGAAATATCTCTATTACTATCTACTGTATGAAAGCGACCATCAACATATTCTGTAATTCTTGAATCCGTTTTGAGTTTTCTCTTAATATGATTAGGACCGAATACTTTAAACGATGTAATCTTTTTGGTGTAATGCAACCAAAATCGTTTTCTTCTATTATCGTTTATGCACTTTTCAAAAAATACATTTATAAATTGGCGGGTAACCCATTCATTAAGTATTTCTCTGGCACTGTTTATTGTATCAACTTCTGATTGAGTAGCTCCTTCATAAGGCCTCCAATTAGAATTTATCCCGGGGTCACCAACTAGTTTGAATGCTATATCTTTAACTTTATTTTGGATATAATCATTGCTATCTGAAGTATAGCAAATGATTTTTCCTACAATTAACTTATTAGTCTTGGTCGCTTTTGTTGAGTTACTGTGAGCTTCAAGTGTAAGAGAGATATCTTCTAAAGTGTTTTCGATTCTATTTTTTGATTTTTCAAAATATCCATTTATTACGCCTGAAAAGTATGGATAAGTTATCCAATGGTCAGGGAGTGACAAATGTTTTGCAGCTTCTGAAACTGGCTTCTTCAAAATTGCCAATGTGGCTCCAAGGTCTATATCACCTTTGTCTTTTTCAAAAAATTTTGAGTTTGCCTTTATTGTTTGAAATAAACTGCGAGAACCTTGATAATTATGGATTTTATCTGTTAAAAAACTAGCTAAAAGAGTAAAAGAATATCGATTATTGCTCCCCCAATTAGATAAGTAACAATCAAGTAAGCCTGATATAAATGAGTCTCTCCAATTTTCGGATAGTATTTTAAAACACTGTTTCAGATAACGCTGGTTCTCAAAAATTGATGTTTCTTGATATTCTTTATAAGTCAGGGCGTAAGTCAAAGTCCTGAGTTCTCGCTTGTCGAATTTTCCTGACAAACTTTCATTCGATTCATAAATTCTAATAAATTTAAGAAATACTTCTCCAATACCCTTTGTTGGTTTTTCTGGAAGCCCACTGCCAATTTTATTAGTAATTGAGTTTAATATTGATATCCTTGACTGACAAATATTTATAATATATGATGGTACAATATTTCTTCCCTTCTCTGAAAATGATGAGTGTGAAAATCTAAATTCTAATATGTCATTAATATTACTCATCCAAATTGATTTTCAGGATTTCATCTATTTGTTTTTCAGCGTTTGTTCGGATTCTAAACTCTACTCGCCTGTTCAAGCTACGTCCGAAATCGGTATCATTGTTTGAAATTGGTTTACTAAAAGATAGCCCATTTGCTGTGAGATTTTGTTTTATCCAATCAATATCTTGACCTTCATGCATTGTACTATCAATCACAAATTCTAAAACACTTCTGGTTCTATTTTGAGATAATTCCATATTACTATAATATGTCCCAACATTATCAGTATGCCCTTCAATTCTTATTTCCTCAATATTATCTTTAAATCTGGTGTCAGAGATAATATTAACATATCTGGGAAAGAAGTCTTTAAGTATTGTTTTGAAGCCAGCCTTTACTACTGATTTAGCAAAGTCAAATTCAATCTTGGGTCCTGAAAATCGAACAGCTAAATTCTCTTCTTGAATAGACAAATAACCGCTATCAATTTCAGCTTTAAATTCTATCATAAGCTCTTTATACAACTCTTCTTTTGTCGCAGTATATCTCTCTGCTATTTCAGTTTTATTTTCAAACTCATCCTGAAGTCTTAGAAGTGTAGAAGCAAGCAAAAGAATAAATATCAAAAGAAGTGCAGCCATTAAATCACCAATTGACAAAGCAAATGGATTTTGAGGCTCATCTTCCTGATATGTTCCGATAACTTTTCTCATTTATTGAATTCTTCTGCTTTGTAATTTACTTAACTGTTCAGTGAGTTCTTCTAAAATTTCTTCTTGTTTCAATGCTGCCCCGGAAAGGGATTTTGCCGTATTAGTTAAAGCCTCAGTGTATTTTCCTAAAAAGGTCTCAATACTCTCACCTACCGTCTCTCTATAGTCCTCAAGACCAGTATTAATTTGTTGAAATATACTTTGAAGTCCTTTTTCGATAATAATAAATTTTGAAGAATAATCACTAGAAAGGTCTTTCGCTTGTCTTAAAGACTTTTGAATTTCATCAATAGTCGAAGCATTATTTTTTAAAAATTCATTTGAATGTTCTGCAAATTTAACTTGTGCGTCCTTAAATGAGGTTGAAGAGCTAAGAACATTATCTGTAATAATTTTTAATTGGCCAGAGGCTGAATTTAGTTCTCCTTGAACTTTACTGAAACTAGATACTGTTTCATTAACCTGATTGGATAAACTATTTAGTCTTTCTATACTGGAGTTAAATGAGTTAAGAAGGCTTTCAGAAACCTGTAAATTTTCAGTTTGTTTTGTCATTAATACCTCTTGGCCAATCTGTAAATCGCCAACTTTGTCTTTGAGTATTTCACTCATTTCTTCAACTTGCTTTCTCATTTGTTCAGTTGATTGCTCGGATTGCAGTAATGTTTGTTGAGAAATCTGTTGAACAACCTCCTGTAACCCTTTGAAGTTTTGGTTTAGATTTTCAGTCATCAATTCCAATTTGCTCGGAAAGTCAGTTAATGAACTACCTGCTTGCCCTAATAAAGTTGTTAAGTTCTCTAATTCAGTTTTTGTAGAGCCACTCATTGAAATCTTAAATTCCTCAACCATTTTTGCCATTGACACTTCAAGTTCTTTAACAACGTTTTGTGTCATTTCGGATGCTGGGTCTTGAAGTTTAGAACCGAGGTTGACAATTTCGCTTTTTAAAGATTGCAATTCAAACATTACACCTTTGTCTGGGTCATTTAATATTTTTTCAAAACCAGCTTCAATCAGGTTTGCAAGGTCGGTTGAAAACGATTGTAGAGCAACGGATTGTTTTTTTGTTTCATTAAAAACATCCCTGAAAACATTACCTGGTTTTATATTATGACCACTTTCATCTTTAAAAACGAAATATTCATTAAGAAGTTTTTCTTGTCTTATTAATTGAATATCACGTTCATCTTCCTTTGAGATTTTAAATTTTCTATCTAAATAATAGCAAAGCTCATGAATAGCATTCTGCAACGAATTAACCTGAACTTTTTCGAAAAATGTAAAAATCAAAGAAAGTAGCATACCATAAATGGAAGATACAAACGCAGTTCCCATTCCTGATAACAATGTCTCAATACTTCCCTTTATTTGTTCGGTTGAACTGGTTTGGAAATTTGATATTCCATATGTTAAACCAATGAATGTTCCCAAAATTCCAAATCCAACAAGCGTTGCAGGAATGGAATTTAGAAGTTTAAGATTGGTGTTTGCTGACAATAAATGCTTTTCATTAAAATAGTCATAAGAAAATTCATCTGTCTTTTTGCCACCATTAAATTCAATAAAGGATTCTTGATAATCTTTCCAAACTTGAATAAAAAGTTTATCCTTTTTAATCAAATCCTCTGAAAAATTCTTTGACATTAATTCCAATTTTTTTCTGAGTCTTCTTGTTACATTCAATAGTCTAAAAATATAGAACAAGAAAATACAGACTATCACAACTACCCACCAGGCAGTTAGGGTATTGCCATCAAATTGGAAAAGTGATTTATAAGGGAAGAGTTTATATATAAAATCCATTTATTATTTGAATTAGTTTTGATTATTGGTTCAGTTAAGCGTAGGCAAAATGGCTCTTTTGGTTTTGCGAAGCGTTGGCTTGCGTGTCGGGCAAAAACAAATGTGCCATTTGTGCGGTGGCATTTTCCTTGTTTTCTTTCTTGTCTTTATGCAGCAAAAATTCCTTTGTCATTCTGTCGTATGTTTGTCTTTTTACGATGAACGCTAACGGCAGTCTGTCTAATAACTATTTTAAACTGCCTGACATTT
>TARA_R110002050_G_scaffold155006_1_pt1 | contig 11171 bp, 3 predicted proteins | sample TARA_R110002050 | Tara Oceans TARA_R110002050 (sample SAMEA4396988) | marine metagenome | biome: Polar Biome; feature: [DCM] deep chlorophyll maximum layer (ENVO:01000326); material: water (ENVO:00002006), including particulate matter (ENVO:01000060) such as... | depth 25 m
CACATTAACAATTCAAAAACTGTCAGTTATTGATTTAGCACGACAGGCTAATACGCCCCTATTCATACAAGGTCCTACGGGATTTGCTTCTGGTAATACTATACCATTGGTAACTAAATCTATAGCTAGTGATAGTGGTCTCATGCCTCTATCGATGGGTATAGGTTCAGCAGGGTCCGCTACTGGTAGCTTTACTTTAGCCATTAGACATCCAATGACCATGTCAGAAATACCGCTGTACATTGGTCCGTCCATGATTGAGACAATACCTCTACATATCAACGCTAATCAAAACCGTATAGCGTCAGGACTGCCTCGATTGTTTGTCAAAAACGACAATATGGACAAGAATTTAAATCTACATCTTGGAACTACTTTTGGTAGGACTACTGCTAATCTTCCATACTTGTTTATGAGCGGTGTATTTAATTCAGGAGTAATTCAGGAATCTACATTATTTATTGGAGAAGAATATCGAGCAAAAGAAGATGTTTCATTATATCTGGCTAATGATCGATTATCTATTCCATATCTATGGGGAGACAAGGGTGTTGATAGTGCCTTGACTTCTAATGTTAATTATCCGAGTGGGTTATTAACAATACCTCTGAAGATTGGTGGAGCATCAATTACTGGTGTTAGTGCCCAGTCAACATTATTAATGCAGGGTAATGTGATTGATAGTGGTGTAGTTAAATCAACCTTATACACTAAAACAGTAATTCCTGCTACTGGGGGTTTTGGGGGTTATGCTCATTCTAGCGATATTACTTTAGCTTTACAGGGCAATAATCCTGCTAGCGGATTTTTAAATTATAATACACTTGATCCTCCTCCGGGTCCAGGAATGACATTACGAATAGGAAGTAGCACTATACATAGTGGTCTTGCTCCATTATATCTGGAGCACGCATTTGGTGGTTTGGCCCCTCTTTATATCGAAGGTATGGTGCCTGCTAGTGGTCTACATACATTACAGATAGAAGCTACAAGCGGCAGTAATGCCAATGTTTCTTTAAGCATACAATCACCTACAACTGGTGTGGTTCCAACATTTGTGAAAGGTTATAGGGAGTAATAGACAATGGCAATTACATTTAAATCAAAAGACGCAGCAGCAAAAACATTAGTTATAGGTGGCACAGCCATAATGGGTACAACCAGCGATGATCTCGGTGTGGTTGGTCCTTTTCCTAGATATTCTATTGCTAGAGAAGACTTAACTCTTGCAGATGGTACATACCTTAATTCTAAATTTAATATTACAGTTACTGGTACTGCTACGCTCAAATCTGGCGATAGTCAAGACATGCTTAAGAAGGGCGAAAGACAATCTAGAGTGCAGGGTGAGGCGATTATTTTAGCCCAATTAAATCGTAATAATGAATGGCCGATGCAAGGCAATGGTGTATTAGAGATTTCACCATATGGCGGCATAAATACCAACATTATCAAATATCTAGATGCTCGTATTACATCACTAGAATTGCCAGAACAAAACGAAACTGCTGGAGTACAGAATCAAGAATATACAATACAATTTGAAGCATATCAAGATGCTTCTAAGGGCGGTAATGCAAATGATCCCAACGGCACAGAACAACCAACCTATAACTTGTCTAGTGTGGAAGAGTCATGGGAGCTGACTCCTGCTGAAGATAGGTATGTTTATAAAGACAATAAACTTGCGGGTGATGCTGTTGTAGCGGATGGTGACGCTGATCCCCCCATTGAGGCTGAAGACGCGGCAGATACCCCATATAAAACCTTTACATTGACACATAACTTAAGTGCTACTGGCTTAAAAAAACTTCATCCCACCCTTAGTGGCTTAGCTGATGATGGTGAATCTTGGAGGCAGGCTGCTGAATATATTGGTGCAAGGTTGGCAAAGACAGGAGATCCACTGTCTGCGATAGCTTTTAATACATTAAATCAAACAGAAGATGCTGATAGTAATAAATTCAACCCCGGCAAAATGGATTCCGATGATACAAATCTTGGATATAATCTTTCTGACGCAACGAAAACTAATCCAGATTTCAATCCGGGTGCAGAGGTCTCTGAAGCAAACCCAACAACTCTACCAAACGCTCAATACAAAGCTTATGACCATGTTAGAACTGTTAATAGTAATGTAAGTGCTGGTAGTTATTCTGTTACAGATACTTGGGTTATTGCGTATGGAAATACCGCTGGCCAATCTGCAATTATTGATACTGAAATTAGTGTAGATAATTCAAATATGGAATCTGCTAATACAGTTACTGTTAGCGGAACAGTTACAGGACTAGACACAACGGCGGCAACAGCACAGCAGCATAACAAATACACAAATGCTTTAGCTGCTTATACCAAACTCGCAAAATCGTTTTTTGATGCAGCGGAAGCCGCACATACAGAGTATTTAAATAGAGACCCAGACACGGCGGGTACGGTAACCGATGAGCAGCCTTTAAAAAACACAGAATATTCCAAAAATGTGGGTGAAAATAAAGCAATAGGAACTATAACCTTTAGTGTATCTTTTAATGATAAAATTACTAAAAACGAGAATGTTATTGAAGATACCCTACAGGTGGATGATAGTGGTGGTACTGATGTAGTTGCTATTATTGGAGTGTTATTAAAAGCAAGTGGTCCAGTAATACAAGACATGGGTACTGTAACAGAAAAGAGAAAGTCAGTGAGTTATACGGCTAAACTGAAAACAGATCAGAGGGAGAGCAAGCCCACATTTGGAAAGGGTATTGTTGATGAGTATAAGCCCGGCAGTTCTAGCACTAGCTATCTTGCTGGTAATTCTGAGTCTTGGAATGAAACTACTGGAGATTATAGTGTAACTAGAGAATGGGTATATGCTTCTTCTGGCGATGGTTTTCAAGCTGCCGACGCCCCAACCCCAACCCCAACCCCACCCTCAGATTAGGTTTTAATTAATGGCTACTGTATTAGATAAAACTCCCAAGTTATTTGGGGCATATGTTGTAAGTGTCAGCACAACTTTAAGTTGGGGTTCTCAAGGTGCGTCTACTCAATTTAGACTTGTTGAAGATCCTGATAATGATGTGACTATTAATCCACCTGCTATAGGTAGCCCAGTTATATTTCCAGGCGAAAACCAAACTTTTGGTTCTTTTTCATATATTAACCCATTGGCTAGTGGTATATTACAAAGAATAACCTATTCTGAAGGTTTGTCAGGCAGAACTTATGATGTGGTGATAGCATCTCCCGCGACAATATTAAGTGGTGTACAAGTCATATTAAATAAATTTAATGGTAGTGGTTCAGGCGGCACACTAGTTGATAACATTGGCATTAATAACATACTTAATGTCTACGCTCATTATGAAAACTATTTTGCGGGTGGAACTTTTGGTGGTTCTTATGTTGATGATTTAGGTTTTGCTCTTGTTACCGTGCTTAAACCAGCCCAGGAAGCAAAACCAAGATTATCAGCAACACAGCCAGAAGAGCCAGCAACAGCAGCGGTTACTACAGCAGACCTATTTCAAACCATAGTTGATATGACATATGATACCAGTTATTCTATGTTTGGCGATCCAATTAAACATGCCGGTTATTCATTTGAATTAGATTTGTCTGAATTATCTACTGCCATTAATTCTAGAGATTTATGGTATTACAGAATATCTGGCGATGTTATAGATTTAGCTAGTTTAATAAGTGAAGTTTGTGACTTAATGCAATTTGACTGGATTATACAACTAGAAGATCGGGCAGATAGGGTACGCCCCACCCTTATGTTGAAATTAATAGATAGAAGCGAACTACCTGTAGCTGGTATAATTTCGAACTTTATAGAAACAGCTAAAGGATCTAATACTTTGATTAGTTCTAACTATGGCAAAGAATTATCAACTGCGACCACGGCTAAAGTTGTGTCAGGTGGTCCTGTGAGCCGATATCTAGAACAGGGAATAGGTAATGCTGTGCCTATGTGGGGGCGATCCACTGGTGAGACGTGGAATGTGCATCCAAATATGTCTAGTGCATCAAGTATTTATTCAGTGGCTAATCTAATAAATCCAGATAAATTTTTTACTTTACAACTTCCTAATGGAGGTCAATGGAACGTAACGCTTTTTGAATTGCGTATGTTGACAGGTAGTCAGCCCAAAGAATCATGGCAGTTATTCAAGACCTTTCAATGTATAGCTAATAAAGAACCTAATACTACTTCAACAACTAATTATAATGGGGAGGACGGGCTTGAAAAAGCACCTTGGTATGCTAAATCCCAAATTAATGAAGATCAATTAACACTTTTAGCAAATGGCAACCCCATCCCCAAACAGGATATGCAACAAACTAGTTTATCAGAAAGTGAAAAAAGAGCAGAGGATAAGAGACAAGAAGAACTGGATGAACTTTATAACTGGATATCATCGGTTGCTGAAAGTTTTTGTAGAGATTTTATGATTAGTGTGCCAGCGGATGCCCATGATACTGACAATTTGAACGGGGAAAATTTAAGATGGCTTAATACATATGGGGACTTATCTATGAAACGCTATCAGAACGCTTGGGATGTAGTTGGTGACGCTTGGTCAAATAATCCCAAAGTTAATCGTAGTGATTTCTTTAATAATGGTCGTTTAAAGTCTATGGCTGGTTTTCCTGATGCTGTTAGTACTGGTGCTTGGGGTAGCAATAGTGCTGGTACTATACCTATGGATATGAGCGATTTTGGCGAAAGTGCATTTAAACCATATGGGGCTATTTATACTTTGGGTGCTGGTCCCGCTGAAGAAGAAATATACAATATACAAGAAACTTTATATGTGCCATATTCTGTTGATGCTAATCCTTTAGCTGTTGATGATTGGGCCACACCATATTTTGGTATAAGTTCATTAGCTAAATATTTCTTTAATTTAGACATCCCTCCAGAACTATACGCCACACCTAATAGTAGTAGCTTTATATACGAAGTACCACCTTTAAGATTATTACCCAATATGTTTGGAATACCCCAACAAAGCAATAAGTATAATTATGGCCCTTGGCTGCAAGTTGGACCAGGTTCCACTGTTGCTGGCTATGCAGCCGGAAAGACTCAGGTTGAATTTGCTGACTCATTAGTTCCAGAAACTTTTGGTGGGTTCGAAGGATTAGACCTTGCTGGTAAAGCGACAGCACAAATAGATATTGGTCAAGTGGGTGTGCAAGAAACAGGTATGGTGGAGCTTGTAGGCGTTCCAGAACATAATCTTGGTAAGCAGTTTGAAGCAGGTGGACCATATGTAACAGATTTAGATGTTTCGGTTGGCACAGATGGTATTAAACATTCATATAAGTTCAATACATGGACACCAAGGTTTGGTAAATTAGCTAAACATAATATCGAACTTTTATCAAGAATTGGTACGAGTTCATTTCAACCCCAAGGACCTGCTATTTCCTTTAGCTCGCCTATACTTAAGGGCACATACGGAATGGCTAATATGACTGCTCGGAGAATAGCTAAAGACATATCACGAGCAGACAAGAATCGTCTAGCTAAACTTGACAAAGGTAGACCTGGAGATCAAGATAAAGCAGATTCGTTTGAGTTTATTATATCTGAGGCAGAAGATTGTGATGATGATGGTTCTAGCACTACACCAACACCAGATCCAACACCAAGTCCAACACAAGATCCAACACCAGATCCAACACCAGATCCAACACCAGGCCCAGCCACCACTGGTGGCACAGGCACCACAGGCACTGCTGTCAGCGATACAGCATCTAGTAGTAGTAGTAGTAGTTATTAATATAGGGGATTCTCATGGCTAAGTATAACAAAGATAAAATACCTTGTCAACCGATAGATGGTGCAGGCACTACAGCTAATGACGCAGCTACACGAGCGGCTAGATTAAAAGCTTCTGGTAATACTAAAACCAAAACTTTTGGTTGTGATTATGGTCAAATCTTATCACCTATTGAAATTAACAAATCACCAGATGATATAACTGATAAATTTCCTAGTTTTCAAAAGATAACTATCAATGAGAGTGAATCTGGTGGTGGTTTTGCTTCTAGGACCCAAAAAGATGGAGATGGGGGCGTAGTTCCATATTCTGAAGATTTAGATCCTTATTTCTATACTGGTGGTAATAAGGAGACCACGGATACAAAACCAATTATTGAAGGTAAGACTGATATAAATACCGTACACAACACTAGTAAAGCAAAAGAAAGCGAGGGAGAAGCTGGGGATCTAAATGTTAGAAAGAATGATACTATAGATCAAGTGAGAACCGTTGGATTAAAGGGTCCACTTTTATTAAGTTCTTGGGGCTATGATATGGGTGGTAAACCAGTACCTGCCAAATCAAAAGAAGGCGATGATAGTTTTAGATTTAAACCATTTTTTGCCGCTCAACGCTCTACTTGGAAAACGGGTCCAGTGCATTTGTTATGGGATGAAGAAAGACAGGTGTGGACTGGCGGCTTACCAATGTTGATGGGTGTGGCTACTTCTGATATAGAGGCTCCAGAAGACCCAACTACTCCAACCACTTTTACGATGCAGGTATTAAGAAAAGGTGACGATGGTGCAGAGCCTCCTTTTATCACTAGGAGTGTATCATCTAACGGCAACGGTAATGGTAACGGCAACGGTAATGGCAACGGCAACGGTGATGGCAACGGTAACGGCAACGGTAACGGTAATGGCAACACGAATATAGAAGAAGTAGAATTACAAAATTTTGACCCAAGCCTAAGCCAGAAAATGATAACTAAAGATCGTGAAGGTGCTCACGACTGGGAAACAAATCCTAGTTTAGTTTGGGTTTTAGCTATTAAAATGAATTATACATGGATACCTTTTTATGTTGGATGTCCAGATGAATGTAAAGCCCCTGAAGACTGTGTCGCCCTTTATAAAGAGCAATATGATGGACAACCGGGAGCTGATCAAGCTAAAAATTGGGAATGTGATAATGGTGAATGTGTATTCAATCCTTCTGATGAATCTGGAACTAGTAGCACAGAAACATCAACAGGCCAAGCGACCACAAGCACAGATTCAACACCAAATTAGGAAATTATTATGGGACTATCTTGTAGATGTTGTAAGAAGAAAGGAAGATGTGCTTGTAAGGCTTGTCCTACAATTGCGTCTGAATCTCTTGCATTGGAGATTGATTATAAACAGTTTGATATTGATGGCCAGCCTTTTGATAGCCGTGAGGATGTTCCCAGTGGTCCGCTTTTTGGACCAGAGCCACCTTATCCTGAAGGATTTGAGATTAATGCTACATGTGGATACGCTAAACCAAAAATCACATCTGATTTAGAACAGGGGATAAATGGATGTGGCCAAGCTTATCCACCGTTTGATTACCCATTACCATGTGGTGAATTTGCCGCAACAATGATTGATCCTGAAACTAATGAACCTTATCAAGTCGCATGTCCTGAAGGATATACGTGTGATGGGGCCAAATCAGACGAGGTTGGATTTTGTGAACCAATACCCGGAGAAGTAAGCTTAAGTCCTGAATGTGTAAAACAATATGATAAATATACCTGTGAAGGTAATGGCCCTAGAATGGGTCGTGTTGGTCCCAACAAGAAGAGTACGTTTTTTGGTATAGGTCTCATACCTGAGAATAAAGATCTTATTGAATGTACAGATGGTCAAACATGCCCCGAAGGCTATGAATGCGTTGAAAGCACCGATCCGCCCGAAAAAATACAGATTAAACCCCCTCTGGACACACCACAATCTTGTGAGACCAATACTTCTTGTCCAGATGGTTATGAATGTCAATGTGGTAAATGTGAGCCAGAGAAGGTAGATGCCCCAATAAAAAGTTTTTGTAAATTAAAAAAGACCGAATGTAGCGATATAAAACCTTGTCCAGAAGGACATGAATGCGTTACAGATCCAGATACAGACGAGAGTTTTTGTGAGCCTATTAGTGGGGAGTTAACTAAAGACTTCTTACAGCACCCAATACAAGCTCAGTTTGGTTTATATCCTTGTAAAAACCCACATAAGAATGAGGTATGTGCCCCACTTGTAGATCCTATACCCTGTGATATACCAGATTGTGCCGCACCAATAGGCAAGCTCCCAGACCAGTGCGAAAAATGTACTGACTCGGAATGTGTGGATCATTTTGGTGTTGGTTATAAATGTAATCGTGATGGTGATTGTGAAAAAGGAGATTCAAACCCATGTCCAGAAGGGTATGAATGTAGGCTTGATCCTGCTAATCCTCTTGTAGAAGATTTTCCGTCTGAAGTAGAACTTCCATTTGGATATATCGGATGTATAGACACTGACTGTGAAAAAGAATATGGTCCTGGTTTTAAATGTAATAATAATGGCAACTGCGAGATAGACCCCGAGGATGGCACAGATACAAACTGTGAACTATTGTTTGGTGGGGGTTCTGAATACTACCCAACTAAACCGATGAGAGACGCTCAAGGCAGGAAGTATGTTTGTGATCCTAGTGATCCAGACGCACAAAATTGTGAACAACTGACAGGTGATTCTAATTCTATATGTGAAGATGGGGAATGCCATCAAATAATTCCAAATTGTCAAAAGATACCAACTAATTGCCTTCCAATAGAAATAGCAAATGAGCCTGATTGGATTTTTGAAGAGCATGATGGGCTACCAGTATTTCTAGTTCCCACGGATGGATTGCCATATGGTCCGTTACCTTTGGACGGAGAAGGGGGTGCTCGTAAGCGACGATACGATGAGCTTTGGAAGGGTGGTGATGATGATGATCCAGATAAGCTACCCAAACATATAGGTGCTTGTAATGAGGTTGATGTAAACAATGGTGAATGTAGTCCTGATTGTTGTTACGAAACATTTGGAGACCCTTGGTTACCTAATCATAAATGGAAATGTGCAACACGTACTGTTATAAGAGAGCCTTTAGAAGAACCAAACTCTTGCGAGAAGGATAAAGATTGTCCATCAGGATATGAATGTATTAACAACAAATGTGAACCAGCTAATTTACTTCCAGAGCTAGAGACAACTGTAACATGTGATCCTGATAATGATATATTAGATTGTCCAGATGGCTACTACTGTGTTGGTGGTACATGTAAACCAAAAGCATTTGCTAATCCAGATATACCTGGTAGTGGTCTTGCTTGTTACTTAGAGCCTATTAATCCTTACAGTAATAAGGAGGATGGTCTTGATTCACTGATTAGAGATTTTCCAGAATTTAGAGAACTGGAATGCCCCGATATTGATCAATACTGTGGAGCTGATGCTGGGACTGAAACACATTACTTCGAACCTAATTCTGGGGGTTCTATTCCAGCGGATTGTGCAGAACTAGCCTCGGAGAATGGAACAGATTCGTACTGTGAAAAACTATATGGTCTTGGTTTTGAGTGTGAAGAAGCTCAACCTACTGGTATTACTGATTGTGAAACAGACACAGAATGTGAAACGAAAACAGGGCTGCTTGGTTCTAAGTGTGTGACTTTAGCAGATGGTAGCAAAGAATGCTACACACCACTTAGCTGTTTCAAAGACAATACAAAGTGTCCAAATGGGTACGATTGTATTAACGATCAGTGTCAGGTTGATTGCGAAGCGGAATATGGCCCAGGTGCTAAATGCGTGGACCTTGTAGAACCAGGTGATAAAGAAGACCGTTGGTGCCAACCTCCTTGTTCTGATGATATATGCGAAGAAGAATATGGCCCAGGTTTCAAATGTAATGACGATGGGGATTGCGAGGCAATCAGAGATCGAGATCTTGATTCACGCATCCCAAGACCAATAGGGGAAAAATCCACATATAACGACAGACTTTATCTTGGACATACCTCAATATGGGGTGGAAATAATGACAGTGAATTCGGTGTAGGTGTATTCAATCTCGACACTACTAAAATTAGAACTAGATTATATCTTGATTATGGATATCATTTACATTATCCATTCGATAAAGGACATATGGAAACAGAGCTTGTTCCAAGTGGATGCCCAATAGAAAAAACCCCCAAAACAGATGTGTGGAGATATAAAGGAAATAAAGGACATAGACACCCATATCCTAAAGTTCATACGATTGCTATTGGTAATCGATATCCCTCTGTCCATAGCTTTATTGATGACGAAAAAGATTTCGATTTCGATGATTTTACAAAAATTGGTTCTGGTCCTTATTTTGCTAAATACTGTGATAGGGCGATGGGTACTGATGAGCCTGGTGGTTTATTAGGGTTAGGAGATCCCACTCCAACAAACTGGAATCGTGAAGCTAATCCTTCAGAAGATGCTGATGGCAACACAATATATGCACCACAACACGAAAACGATGATTATGGCCCCAAGTATGATCCAAATGGTGTAGTCAAGGGTTGTGATCCGGCCTTTGTAGTGCCTTGTGACACGAACCCGAAAAGCGATAGACCGTTTGAGTATTTGAATTATCAAAAAAGTGAAGAGGACGGTTTAACTCGCACAGGTGTATGTAAGAAAGATATGGATGACTGGCGAGTGAGTAATCAAAGTGTGTTTTCTCATAACCGGGTTCCGTCAGGACCAGTTGGTGGATTGATTATTGATAAAGTTGATTTTGTGCCAGTTGATTATCATTTTCCAGCTCACACAACATCGCCCGACATGTGGTTGTGGCCCGGTTTAACTGAATATGGGTCAACGGGAGGAATGAAACCATCCACTAAAAATAATCGTGTTTTTATACCACGAACGACACTTCCAGTATACTTGGCTGTTTACTATAATAGTAAAATTGGTCGTAAACCAATTAGGTACGATGAACTAGATATAAATCAATTTTTACCACCACCTAATGGATGGCTAGAAAATATATGGCAATTAGGGGATATTGCGAATCCTTTAAATGCTGACCGTAGCAGCGTTGCTCCCCATCTCGCAATTGAATATTCTAGACCTGTCAATGACCCTAATGAGACTCTCAATGCCAGAGCAGGATATAAATATTGGGCTATGAGTATGGCGGATTATACTAAAAACTATAAGCATTTACCAGTAGATAGACATTGGGATAAGCCTTCTGAAGAAACGTGTGTAGAGCCAAGACCAGATTTTGGGATATCATGTGCTACTGGTGGAGCGATAAAGACACGCTGGATGAGTACACAACAGCCTTGTCCCCCTGGTGGGGACTGTA
>TARA_R110002050_G_scaffold295963_1_pt1 | contig 11169 bp, 5 predicted proteins | sample TARA_R110002050 | Tara Oceans TARA_R110002050 (sample SAMEA4396988) | marine metagenome | biome: Polar Biome; feature: [DCM] deep chlorophyll maximum layer (ENVO:01000326); material: water (ENVO:00002006), including particulate matter (ENVO:01000060) such as... | depth 25 m
GAAAAGCGTAAGAAAAACAGTTAAAAAAGCTGGTCCAGTTATAGGAACAGTTATCGGAGCAATGATTGGTGGTCCAGTAGGTGCTTCTATCGGTGCAGGAATAGGAACACATACTTCTGCAATGCCAAAAGAAGACATATTAAGAAACATGGCATTAGCCTATGGTGCTACTAATATTGCTATGGGTGCTGGTTCGGCAGGAGCAACAAGTGCAGCAAGAACTGCTGCCAGTTCTGCTGGTGGCTGGAGTAATCCGTTTGCTGCAGCATGGGATGGTGTAGGTGCATTTTTCAAAGGTGCCAACTGGACACCTATGGGTGTTGGTGAAACATCTGGTATCGGTGGGTTTTTCCAAGACATCGGTAGTGGTGCAGCTAGAAGCATGGGAATAGGTGGGACACAAACATTAGTCGACGCAGGATTAACTGGAGCAGAAGCACAAAAAGTAGCAGCAGCAATGCAAACTGGTGTTGACGCAGTTACTGCTGCGCAATCTATAGGCATTACAGACACAACTATATTACGAAGTTTAGCTTCTTCTGCTGGACCAGGAATAATGAACGCTGGTGGAACCGCGTGGGCTGCGATGAATCCTTTAGAAAAATGGGCGGTACAAACTGGATTTGATGTAGCTACAGGCATAGCTCAAGAACAAGGAGAATCAGAAGGTATGCGTGAAGCTCAAGCGTACATGGGCAGAGGTTTAACTTCTGGTGGAGCAATACCACAACAAAATATTCAAGGAAGTGGTGTAGGAATGGCTGGTAGTCCACAAATTGGTGGTAATGTAAATGCTGGTTCTTTCCAACAAGGTATAAACGCTCCTAGAACTACAACAATAACAGACACAAGAGGTGGAAACACAGCAATGCTACCGATGGCTTCTGGGCAAAATGCACCTATGCAACAGGCTCCTGCGTATGAGTCAGCAATTGCTAGAACATCTCAAGGCAACGAATTATTAGACCTATTAGCAGGAAATCTTTCTAAACGTCAAATTGAGGGTGCTCCTGGATTAGCCAGTTTAACGACACCTTTCCCAGTTTTTGCTCCACCTACATTTCAGGCAGCAAATGGCGGTTTAGTAGGATATAGTGAAGGCGGTCTTAGAGCAGCAGATGGTACAACACCTAGTTATGCACAGTTGCAACTTCCAGAAAGTTTAGCAGATAGGACATATTATCAAAAATTAGAGATACAAGAACTGTTGTCGGATATGGCTTCGTTAGCATCTTCTAACTCACCAAAACGAACACAAGCTAACAACTACATCCCTATGCTAGAAGAAAAAACTGGTTTATCTAGAAATGACTCTCAATTTCAAGAGATGTTACAGAATGCCTTAAAACAAGCTATTGACAAACAGTTTTACCAAGGCGGTTTTGTAGGTTCTGACAGAAACATGTTTATGGGTGGTGGGTATGTCCAAGGTCCAGGTGGAGAAAAAGATGACATGATTAACGCTAAGTTATCAAACAACGAATTCGTAATGACCGCTGATGCTGTTCGTGGAGCAGGAAACGGAAGTATTCAACAAGGTGCAGATAAAATGTATGAAATGATGAACAATTTTGAGAGGAGAGCGTAATGGCTGGTGAAAGCACAAGTTATACACTGCCACCACAGTATATACAAGATTTTTTAGCTGGTGGTGGAGAAGGTTCAGGAGTAGCAGGACTATTTCCATTATTAAACCAGTCTATGAATCAACAGTTTGCTACAATGGGGCAACCTGGAGCAACACCTTATACGTATGCAGGCGAGCGTATTGCTGGGTTTGACCCAAGAGAACTCGCAGGATTTGAATTAGCAGACCAAGCCATTGGTAGTTACGCTCCGTATCTAAACAGACAAACAGATTTAAGTGAAGCTGGTCTTACAACAGGTTTAGGGGGATTACAACAACAACGAGAGTATGGAACTCAAGCACTTGCTAAACAACAAGCAGGTATAGGACAAGCGGAAGCATTAAACAGACAAGGATTAGGCTCGCAATTAGCTGGTTACGGTCAAGCAGAGGCATTAAACAGACAAGGATTAGGCTCGCAATTAGCTGGTCTACAAGAATCTGGTCAGCGTCTTAGAGGTTTAGAAGGATTACAAGATGCAGGATTTAACCAAGCACAAAATCTTTACGGAGAGGCTGTTGGCTCAATAATGCAAGGCGCAGACCGAGGCTCTAGATTAGCGGGGCAAGGAGCACAAAGATCACTAGCTGGTTTAGGTGATGCAACTTCTACAGCAAGAGGTGCTTACGGATTACTAGGTAGTCAACTAGGTGGTTCTGATTTAACGGCTAGAGGCACGTTACAAGATGCAGCTAGAACATCTCTTGGAGCAGCTAGAGAATTTGATCCTGCTTCAGCTTCTCGTTACATGAATCCTTATGAAGATCAAGTAGTTCAACAAACTTTACGTGATGTTCGAGAGCAAGGTTCGATAGCTGATCAAGGACGAAGAGCAAGAGAAATAGCTAGTGGTGCATTTGGCGGTTCTAGATCTAGACTACAAGCTGGTGAATTAGCAGAAGCACAAAGAGGAGCAGAAATGGATGCTGTCTCTCAACTTAGAAGAGCAGGATTCGGTGAATCGCTAGGTCAAGCATCAACTGCTTTTGAGAATCAACAAAGAAGACAAGCAGGTGCTGCTAGTCAACTTGGTAATATTGCTGGCGGTTTAGGTAGTTTAGCAGGACAACAAGCAACCGCTGGTCAGAATCTTGCAAATCAATTTGCTAACTACGGTCAAGCAGCAGGAGGCACGTTAGCAAACTTAGGTGCAACGGAAACTAATTTAGGTCAAATACGTGGCGGTGCTCAGAGTGGGTTAGGTTCTGCAATTCAAGGACTGACTGGGCAACGAGTAGGTCTTGGTCAAAATCTGGCAACTGGTGTAGCTAATCTAGGTCAAGCAACAGGAGCAGCACAACAAAATCTAGGTAATACGTTAGGCAACTTAGGACAACAAACTGGTGCCTCTTATCAAAACTTAGGTAATACGTTAGGTAACTTAGGTCAAATGGGTGGAAGTGCTCTCAATAGACTAGGCTCAACTTTCGGACAAACAGGTGTACAAGGCGGTTCATTACAACAACAAACAGGCAATCAGATGGGTGCTATCGGTAATAACTTAGGCAATCTACAAAGACAAGACATCAGTTTATTAGGTTCTGTTGGTGGAGCAAATCGTGGAATGAACCAAGCAGCAAACGATCTAGCCTATCAAAACTTTGTTGGTCAATACAATTTACCACAAAACTTGTTAGGTCAGTATTCTGGAATCTCGCAAGGTATCGCTCCGCTTGCTGGAGCAACAGGATACAACATGACTCAAGCACCTAGTGTGGATTATCTAAGCTCAGGACTCGGTGGCTTTATGACTGCTGCTGGGCAAACTTACGGAGGTGCTACATAATGGCTATAGACCCTAATATACTAGAACAAGCATTGAGAATGGACCAAATAGGTGCGCAACCTGACGGAACAGGAGGCATAACTGAAATGCTTACACCACAATTTAATCCTACAGAGTACGCTGAAGCAGGTGCATTACCAGACTTAAATCTAGATTTATCCAATATAATCACGGCTGGTGGGACAAACGATCTTAGTTTTGATCCTCAACAATTTTTAAATGAATCTGTTAATTTTGATCCTCAAATAAGACAAGACGTTAATGACGAAGTTGGTGCTGTTATACAAAACGCACAAGATGGTGATGAAGAAGATGGTATTCGTGCCATAGCAGCAATTGCATTAGATAAATCAGGAGTAACCCCACCAGAAGTAGAGGAAGGTTACAAAGGTATTTCAGATTTAATACAAGCAGGCGGTTTGCCTGCTGTTGAACAGTTTGTAAGAGACGTGTATACCGAAGGAGACAATACAGAATCGATTCCTGAATGGGCACTTCCTGCCTCGGTGTTTGGTACGTTTTTGATGAACGAGCCTGGAGACTGGAGGCAAGCAATATTAAAAGCTAGAGGCAAAACTGCTGCAACAATGTTTCAAACTAGACAGGCGCAAGCTGCAGCTAAAAGTAAATTAAATCTAGACATAAAGAAAAAAGCAGTAGAGTTGTTTGCTGCTAACGAATTATCTGCTGATAAAATGGTAGACTTAATCGGTAAAGTAACTCCTGAGTCTCTGAAAAAATACAGCAAAACTAAAAAGATTAGTGATCTAAAAGCTTTATCTGCAACAAAAGACGTAAACGATTTATTAAGCGATTTCACTGCTGGATCTGTAGGTGCATTTGAAAAATCTGGTGACTATAATGACTTAGTAAGACTTCCAGGTACAGGCGAAAAAGGTAACACAACTTTAGATTTTCTAAAAGAATTTACTCCTGCTTCGGTTAAAGAGTACGAAAACAGTAAACGAACGTCTCCTGAACTATTGGTAAGAAAACCTGGATCGAGTGGCAGTGACGCGTTATCGGTTACCGACATGGCTACATTAATGGAAACGTACACGCCAGAAAGTGTTGACGTATTTAAATACAGCAAAAATGCTGTGGATTTAGAGCTTAAAGATGCTTCTAGTTGGGAGCCAACAGTTGGTAGCACAACTGCTGCAGAACAAGAAGGTGACTTAAAAACTATGCAAACTGTGAGTTTTAGAGACGCATTAAGAACTGCTTCTGAACCCGATAAAATAAGAAGACTACGGGATTTTGCTCTGCTACACTCACAAACAACACAAAAAATTAACGAAAAGACGTTAGCTGGAGACGTATTAAAACAACGAATTCCTCTAGCTTCGTTTAGTGTTGAAGCCTACGCAGAAGACATAGGTTTATCTTTAGATAATCCTGAAGTTGGTCGTATTTTAAACGTAGCTAAAACTCAGCTACCTTATGCAAAACCAGAAGACATTAACAGACTTGGTGCCTTAAACAGTTTAAAGGATAAGGTAACCACTATGGGTGCTATATTAGATGCAACTCCTGAAAATGTAACTGGTGTGTGGGGTTACGCATTTGATACAGATGCTGCAAGAATAGCTTCTGATTTAATTCCTGGATTCACTATACCTAGTGGTGCCACAGTGTCACAAGTTTTTGGTAGTGTAGCAGAAGTAAATCTTATTAAAGATATTCTAAATGAATCTAGGTTTAGTGATCGTGATAGGATTATGGTAAGAGATTTTATTCGTGGTCGTATATTCAAAACGCCACTAGAGGCAAAACTTAGACATAAAGAAGTGATGGAAATTATAGACAGAGCAATAACAGGATTAAATTTTCAATTAGAAAATTACCAATTGCCTCCAGGGGCATCAGCATCGGACACCGATCCTGAAAATACAGACGATAGACTGAATCGGTTGCGTGAAGTGCTACTTAATACTGATACTAAACAATCTTAAACATGGCAGTAGATCCTATATCAGAAGCACTAAAGATTAAACCTCTGATCACAGATGAACTTTATCAAAATTATTTAGACGCAGACAAAAATACTCAAAGAAAATTTTTAAATGAGTTAGGCGAAGACGAGTTGTTAAACATGCAACTGCGTTTAAATAACCAATTTAATGTACCTGACGAAGAGTTTGAATCTGCCTTTAGTTCTGCTCGAAGAGACTTTATGACAGGAGGCGATTATCCAACGGATCCTACAGGTATGCCGATGTACGATATGCCAGTAGCAGGTTCACAAGCGCAAGACTTTGCCCAAGAAATATTTGCTGGTATGCGAGAAAAAGGTTTTGATTATTCTGGGTTACAAAATAATAAACTACGCAGAGGTCTTAGTTTTATGGACACTGCTGGTGAAAAAGAAGACTTCCTTACTAAAAATATTGGACCAGAAGGTGTTGGTTGGACTGAGGATAAGTATGGTCGTTATGCTATTATGCCAGAGTTCCGTGAACAACTAGGGGGAACTCCTGGAGATATGCCTCTTACTATTGATAATCCTGGAGTTTATGAACGTGGTGATATCGCAGACTTAGCTGGTAGTTCACCAGAAATAACAGCAACAATATTAGCGAGTATTGCTAGTAGAAACTTAGGCGTAATGCCAGCAGTCTTGGCTAGTGGTACAGCTGCAGGCACAGCAAAAGGTGTAGAAGAGGGAGTAGAGACTCTTGCTGGGTTACAACAACAAACGCTAGGTGAAGTAGGTAAAGATGTTCTTGCCGAGACAGCACTTGGTGCCACAGCAGAACTAGGTGGTCGAGCATTGGTTGGTACAGGAAAATTTTTATTTTCTCCTGCAGAAGTGCGTATTCCTACAGGCGAGCGAGGAATATTTAATCTTAAAACATACACATATGCACCTAAAGTAGATGCAGCTTCTGGTCCAGGAGTAACAGAAACACAAACTCTTGTACGAGAATTGATTGAAGAAGGTGCCATTCCCGATGTAGCAAAAGCAACAGGAAGAGATTTTCCATTAGGTTTTTTAGCTTCACTTGGCGAAAGAATTTTTGGGTATAACCAACAGAAAAATGTAGTCAATGTTAAGTATCTACAAGATAAAATTAACGGATTTTTAAAAGAAGTAGATGCAGAACCATTCGATCCATTCATGGGTAAAGTTTTTCCTAAACTTGGCGAGGCAGAACTAGGTGCATTAATACAGTTCCAAAAAGAAAAATCTAAGTCAGCTATAGAAACTGCTATAGAAACTTCTTTAGAAACATTAAAAAGCGCAATAAAAACAGAATCAGATACTTTAAGAAGCCAAGTAGGAAAACCACCAGCAAATGTTGGAACTGAACTTGCTGAGAATGTTAACAAAGCATATCTAGAATTTCAAGAATCAACAACTAGACTGTACAACGAAGCAGATCAATTATTAGGTAACAAAGCAGTAGTGCCGACTAGTTCTATAAAACGAGAAGCACAGAATATATTAGATGATGTCCCTAAAACAGCTGATGGGCAGTATGTAGGTGGTGTAAGCGAAATAACTCTAAAACTATTACAGGACATTGTAGATATGCCTGCTAATGTAAGTGCTACACACATGTCTGCTCTTAGAACTATGTTTGGTAACGCAGGTTATTCTGATGAAATGCTTTCTGGTTTTGGGCAAAAACAATTTAATATGTTAAAAGCTGCAGCAAACGAAGGATTCGATTTAGCTGTAAACAATGGAGTAAAAGGTGTTCGTTATATTGATAAGAACGGCAATCTAGTGGTGTCAGAAAGAAAAATGACAACTGCAGAGGCAGAAAGAGCAAGAGCAGGATTAACAAAATTAAAAGAAGCAACTTCTACATACGGTGAAGGTATCGCAGCATTTGATAATCGTTTAATAAAAATGCTCACTAACAAAGACGGTGTTGATCCTGACTTACTCCTGTCCAAAATTATCTCTAGAAACGCTCCTGTAAAAATTAAACAATTCTTAGACGCCTCTACAGACCCAGGAGCTGCTAGAAAAATGTTACAAAGTGGACATTTTGATTCTATGGTTGCTAACGCAACAGATGTCGAAGGTAATTTTTCTGCTAACTCTATGTTAAGGCAAATAAAAACATTAGGCACAAGTTTTCCTGCTCTTTATAAAAACAGTGCTCCTGCAATATTAAGGTCGCTAGAACAGTTAAATACTGCACAAAAATTTATACCTATAGAGGACGCTAATAAAATAAAAAATGCTTTGTCTAGATCGATTGAGTCTGGTAATGCAGGAGAACTTACAGGTGTTGTAAAAGAATACGTTAAAACTTTGGACGAACAGAGCACATTTCTTAAAAATAACTTTAATAAAGCACTTGAGACTAAACCTCCTGAAGAAGTTATACCATGGATGACAACTAAAGCGTCTTCAGACGACATAGTAACATTTATAAACTACTATAGCAAAGAAGCACCTGAAGTTGTTGCAGAGTTTAAACAAAAATTTATGATTAATCTGTTAGACAATGTGTATGACACAACTAAAATGAATCCTGTTGGTGTTGTTTTAAACGGAAAAAATTTACTTACTGTTATTCAAAAAGGTAGTATGCCTAAAAGACTTGCAGCAACATTTGGCGATGATACAGCACAAGCATTAGAAAGATTTGCAGAGCAAGCATCTTTTCTAACAACAAAAGGTGAAGGGTTTGCTGGAGGTTTAGTTGCAATGAATATTGCGTTGAATCCTCTACAAAATATAGGTAAATTAATAAAAATAAACATACTCACTAATATACTTTCTAAACCTGGAACATTACGTTACTTAACAACTATAATAGAAAACCCTAACGCTAGAGCAACAGGTTATGCTGTTAGTCAATTAAGTGCTGATATTATTGCACAAATAGCTGCGGAAGACTCTACTGTAGATCCTGACCAATTAGAAAAAATGACACTAGAAGTACAAAATGGTCTTTTAGGTTTAACCGATGAAGCATTTAATAATTATGAAGATGAGGAAGAATAATGGCAAGAGTTAACTTCGGTACATTTAACAACCAACAATACGGTGACGAAAAGGCGGTTAGAAAATTAGATGATGTCACAGTTCCTGAAGACCCACCCACTGGTATTGACACGTTAGTTAACACCTATGTTCCTCCTACAGATATACAAGCTCAAGCTGCAGAACAAAGAGCAAAGGCAAGTGAAGTTAATCTTCCTGCCCAAAATTTAGCTAATCAACAAGCAAATGCATTTAGCCAACTATTGATAAATGCTGGTGTAATTCCTGAACCTGAAACACCTACACCTACACCTACACCTACACCTACACCCACGCCAACTCCTACACCTACACCTACACCCACGCCAACTCCTACACCTACACCTACACCTACACCAGTTGTGAATGATTGGTGGACACAGTATGGTTATGACTCTTACGCAGATGCTGTAGCCTCTGGTGATTTTGAATACGACTATGAAGCAAGATCATGGATACCTATTGCTGTTCCAACACCAACGCCTACGCCTACGCCAACGCCTACGCCAACGCCAACGCCAACTGTAAATGATTGGTGGACACAGTATGGCTACAACAGTATGGCTGCAGCAGTACAGTCTGGTAAGTTTGAATTAGATTTTGACACAGGAACGTGGAGTCTTATCGACACTACACCCCCAGTTGATACTGTAGCACCACCAGTTGTAGCACCACCAGTTGTAGCACCACCAGTTGTAGAACCACCTTTTGTCAACCCTGAGACACAACCTTTAATAACTTTACCAGAAGTAATCGCACAACCACCAGTACAAGAAATAATGGCACAGCCACCAGTACAACAGTTGATACCACAACAAATACAAGAGTTAATGATGCAGCAACCAACAGGTCTAGACACACTTCTTCCACAACAAGTAGCACCTGTTGCAGCACCAGCAAAATACGACTATAACGCACCAGACAGGTTAGCAAGAAGAGACGCATACTTTGCTTCTCCTAGATTTAGACAGGATAATTAACATGGCAGAATGGCAAGGTAAAACAGTAACTCTTAATAAGCCTAGAGCTATCCCTAAAGGTGCTGGTGGCTATGGTAAAAAACGTAAAGAAGTATTCGTAACTAACTGTAGTAGTGATGGTAACCGAGTTAAACGAATTACTTTTGGTGATAAGAAAATGGGTAAGCACCCTGGAGACAAGAGCAGAAAGAAAAGTTATTGTGCTCGTAGCGGTGGTATAAAAAGCGATAGATGTAGTGCAAATTACTGGGCACGCAAAGACTGGAATTGTTAAATGGCACAAGAGCTAAAGCCACAAGCAAAATTTGGCAGTAGAGGTTCTTGGCGAGATGAAGCTCGTTACCTACTAGGTGATAAATTAGGTGAAGGACTTTTAGGCGAAAGCGAAATAGAGAAATATACAAACTTTCTTCAACGCACGTATGGTTCAGAATTACCGAGAGACGAAGAAGGAAACATAGACGTACCTGAGTCTAGACCTTTAAGAGAGTCTTTTTTAGATCCGTCTGATCTTGGAGCAATAGATAAACTTTTGATGCCTTTGTCAACAGGGAGTACTGTAGCACCTAAACTTGCGTTAAGAGCAGGAGCGACTGAAACTGGTATGCTGTTAGGCGATGCCCAAGGGGAATACGAAAAAGGTAACACAACTGGAGCTGGAATAATGACAGCTTTAGCAGGGTTGCCCATAGCTCTTGCTTCCCGTGGTAAAAATAAAAATTTTATGGATTATGGCAAAGACGCAGTGTCTGGTCTTGGTTCGTTTATACGAAACATGTCTCCAGGAGGACAGCGTGCATCCATGGTAACTCCTGAAGGTTTTGATATGCCTTTTTACGAAACACGAGGGGAAGGAATAGGTGGTCTGTTAGACAATCAAAAACTAAACGTGACTCCTACAAAATATAGAAGAGTGTTAACAGATAAAGACTCTACTGATCGTGCAGCTGTAGATGAAACGTATAGTAATATCACAGACAGAGAAAACGTAGAGACACTTTTAGAAAGATCTATAGTAAACAATCCTGTACAAAATATAGATAAAAAATATTCTATTAAAGATTTCCTCGAACAAACGAAAAGTAACCTCTCTAACTCTGCTCATGCTGGGTTTGATGAACAGATAAAACAGTTTGTATCTCCAGAAACACTAGCTGGTAGGTTTACTGTACAAGAGTTGTTAGACGACATAGGTAAAAACAAACCTTCTATGACAGAACAAGTGGAAGACACTAACCCAGCCGATTTGATGACAGCTTCTGAGTACGATACATACATGCCCATGATCCCAAAATTCGAGTACCCAAAAAATTTATCCGAAGCGAGCCAGACTATTTCACCTACTCGATACATAGAAAGTAATTTTTCGATAGAATCCCCTAAACTCGGTAAGATGTGGGAAGATCCTGGGCACCAAGAAGTGGGAACAGGAGTACTTTCTGATGATTTCACATCACGTGATTTTGGTACATGGAACACAGAGAACCGCATATTCACAGCTCGTTCTGGAATATACGATATAGGTGATGAAAAAATATTAATCCCAGCAGAATCTCAATCTGGTATTTATGGCTTAGCTGAAAAGACCGATGAACTTAGTTTAGGCAAAGAACCTTTTTCATTTACATACTTTAATGATCTTATAAAGGAGGGTGGAAGTATCAGGGCAAACACAGGCGACGATATAATTCCTTACCTAAAACCTGGAAAAAGTCTAGACGATTTTTATGAGATAACAACTGATCTTGACATAGAGAGAGCTATGTTTAGAGACGCAGGTCTTGAAAA
>TARA_R110002050_G_scaffold298927_1_pt1 | contig 11148 bp, 5 predicted proteins | sample TARA_R110002050 | Tara Oceans TARA_R110002050 (sample SAMEA4396988) | marine metagenome | biome: Polar Biome; feature: [DCM] deep chlorophyll maximum layer (ENVO:01000326); material: water (ENVO:00002006), including particulate matter (ENVO:01000060) such as... | depth 25 m
AAAAAATCCATTGACAAAGTATACACCACGATTGATACTAACTACCGAAGCACCACCAGTATGACTAGTAGCAGCTACAGTTGCTGTTGTGCTAATCGAACCTTCTAGAAAAATCGTTGAACCAGCAGAAAATGCTGTTCCAGATATAAACTTGACAATAAGAGTTGGTGCATCAGAACCAACCGAATCGATTGCTGATATGACTTGAGCTCTTGTTGTTCCAGCACCGACAGCCACACTCGTATCGGAAAGTATTCCATCCGCGAAAGTAGTTGCCGTGTCATCAGTTGATAATTTTACAAAAGATACTTCTGTATCTAAAGTAACTTCTCCCCCTAGAACTTTACTACCATCCTTGAAGATGTGGTCACCTAAACGAGATGACTGCTTTTGTAAAATTGTCTGTAGTTGAGTAAGTTCTCTTCCTTGAACGGCAAAACCTGGCCGAAAAAGAACTCTTAGAAATTGTTTATCCTCATCGAAATCGTCATAATAAGGAGTAACGTTAAAATCTGTAGTAACATTTGCCATTTATTTTATCTTTACTAAAATTCTATGATGAGTTTAATATCTTCTGTTTGATCAGCTGCGCGAGCAACAGGAGCACGATTTTCTATGTAGATAATTTTACCAGAACCGATTTGCATCGCTCCATTTGCTACGTTTGTTAATACAGCATTACCACCACTGTAGGTGATAGCAGCTATAGTCGTTGACACTCCTGAAAAACTACTTGCAGTGTTTGAAGTCGTACACTGAAAAGAACCAGGCTTTCCGTCATAACCGGCACTTGTATTAGCACCATTGGTAACATTCACAACTGTCATTGTACTTGCTGTAGCGTTTACATCAATAATATATCCTGTCGCACCATTAGCACCAACAGATAATTGACTTACTGCAATATCACCAGAAATTGCAGCTGTATTAGCAGAAAACGTGAATGTCTTCGCTTGAGTAACAGCAGCATCTGTAATTCTAGTAAACCCAGCGTCTGCATTGGGGTCAGTCAATAAACCAATTTTACGAAAATCATTTGTTGTTGTAAATTTACCTGACTCATCCTGTGTGAGTTTTGTGTTTATCATTATGAAGAAACCACCCAATTCCTCAACAGAATCATATCCATGTCCACCTTTTGGTGGAAGGATTGTCGTAATAGCTGCAGATGAACCAGAACCGTATCCTTGTTGTTCTACGGTCAAGGTTGCTGTTGTATAACTGTTACCGCTACTTACTACTGTTACACCACCTACTGAGTTAGCAGCAGAAGCATTAGCAGTCAAAACAACTTCCGCACCATGACCATCGCCATTTATTTTTGCAAATGGAGCGACATTAGCGGTTATTGTTCCAGACAACGCGGGAACCGTTGCGTTCAAAGTAAGGGTAGCATTAGGCGCTGAATAACTCATATCCGTAATTTTTCTCACATAAGAAGCACCACTAAAAGTAAAATAAATTGAAGAGTTATTATAATTGTCCGCTGTTTGTAGAGTTGGACTAGCCAAAGTGAGTGTAACACTTTCGCTGGAGTTTGTTATTGTTTTATTATTTTCAAAGTGATAACTACCACCATCAGTATCGACAACAAAAACATCCAAAGCACCATTGACTGTGTTGAATTCGATTGTTGCTTGGTCAGAACCATCATTTTTTACTCCACTAGAACCTAATCCTCCAGCACTCCCTGTATTTCCGAATGCATTAGCATCTCGTAATTGTTTTACAGGAATATAACTTGATGTCACAAATTTCAACGCGTCTGATGCAGAAATGGAATACATATACTTCCAGATATAACCATCAGAAAGAGCAGCGGGTGCTCCAGCATCAGTAGAAACAGCAGTTGGTTCAACTGTCGAAACTTGTGGATAATTTGTACCACTTATTTCTACTTCTGAGTTGTAAAGACATTTATAAACGTTGAAACTAGTATTCATTACATACATCGGATACAAACTTGCGGAGGTTGTTCCAGTTCCCGATGTATTTGCTAATGTCTGCGAAGTTCGTGTGGATAAAAGTTCACTTAAAACTTCTGTATCTGTAAACATCGAATAGTGTCTACCAGAAGTCCAATTGTGTCTAGTGATAACATGACTTACATCTGCAGAACTAATTTTCTTAGCAGCAATCATATCCTGCCAATGAGAATATGCTGTATTTGATGTTGAGTCAGAAGAGGGGCTTGTATTTGTACTTGGGTCTGGAATTGATGTATCACTAAAAGACCCTGACCACGAATCAGATTTTCCTATGAAAAGATATGCGTTCGTTGATAAAGCCGTAGAAACAGCAGTATTGGAAGTTGCTGATCCTCCAACTAAGGCTCCCTCATCAAACATTTCAAAAAATTGTTTTGAGTTATGAATTCTAAAATTCTGTGTTACTAGTGCAGGCACGGCTTGTTCTCCTTGATAATTCTATGTTCTGATATATTTATACCGAAACTCTCTGGTCTATTCGATGTCTGTGAAAAAGGAATCCATTATTGTTTTCATGTGGAACACCTTTATAAGTAAATGGTTTTTCTAAATGTATTATTTGTCGTGTACTATCCGAATTGTTGACTTGAATAATTGAATCTTCTGTCATTATTTTTTCACCAGCATTCGATGTTCCGTCTGTACTGTCTAGAACAATATTATCAGTAACATCATCTTCATCTGATATATAGTTGGCACCAATTTTTACAAATTCCGAATCAGTAATAATAATCTCATCATTAACAGCGGTTGTATTGATATCTATTTTCCCTATATTAGCAAGAAGTTTCCCCATATTTGATACGGTTCCACTATAAGTTCCATCAGTTGTAGGCAAACTATCTTCAAGTAATATCGCTTCTCCAGCATTTGCTGTTCCATCTGTGCTGTCTAAAATAATTTGACTTTCAATTTCCAAGAATCTAGGTCTTGTTACCAAAGTATCTCCAACAGCAAATGTGCTATCAGTAAAATCTGCAGGAGCAGTAAACTCATATTCGTGTATTTGATAATCTGCAAACTCTCCAATATGTTCATTTCTCATCAAACCACCAAATGGATCAATTCCACTTGATATTTCTTTATTGGATCGAAATATTTTTCCATTAGTTGTAATTGTTTCGTTTGACATATCGAAATCTATATTGGTTCTATCATCTGGTAATCCCGATTCGCTTAAAGTAAATTCCAATCCATTTTCAGTTGTAAACAATCCGAAATTAGAATGAGTTCCATCAGCTGTCGCCGTCAGAGTTCCTGTTACTATTCCATCTTCTTGTAACAAAAATTCGCCGTCTTCTAGTATTAAATTAGCTTCGTGTTCAATATCCGTAACTCTGAAACGTGTACCATTTATATCTTCTAGATTATTACCAATAAATTCATCCAAATAAACTTCATCATTCTCATGGAAGAAATGTGGTTCAGATGTTGTTATTTTGGTTCTAGTTTCTTCCGCTAACACATAATCGCCAGTCTCATTGAGCAACGCACCATCATCATAATAACTCTCTAGATAAATGTATTTTTCTGATGTGATGAGGCTTACATCTTTGACAGACATAAGAGAGAAAAATTCTGCAGGATTTCCAGAAGATTGTAAAATCAAGTTCAAGAGTTCGACCACACTTTCGATACCTTCTGCTTCTATTCTGATTCTGCCAAAGTTTGAATGTTCTCCCACACCGTAATCAACAGAAGAAACAGGAATGTCGTCTTCCAATAACAATGTTCCTTCTATCGAATCTTCTAATCTCATAGCAGGAACACCCAATGTCATTTGAATTTCAGTAGGTGTTACTTTAAATTCAACTTCTTGGTTCAATTCAGTTGATACTTTAATCTTGGCATTATCGAGCATAAGAGTAAGAAACTTCATCTCCATATCTCGATATATCGCTTTACCATCATCGTCTAATGAATTGATGTTATTGTTTCCTCTATCAAACATTTGTGAGTTTAGTAGAGTTACAATTGCAACCTCACCAAATAATTTAAATCCAGCTGGGTGAAGGAGTTTCAGTACATCTTCTTGCCATACGTTTATCGAATCTGTTGTTTGTAAAACGTAAGAATAATCTTGATAGTAATCGTTGTCTTGAACTTTCTTTCTAGAACTTGGTTGACCAGATTCATCAGTAAACACACCAACTTTAGTCTTTGTTGGAGTAATTACAGGTGTCAACGTTGCTTGAGTAGATTGCACTGGTGCTGTTACAGAAGGATCAGTAAGATATCCGTGACCATATTCACTCACAGTAACATCAGTTACAGTTCCACCCAATGTTCCAATAGTAACATTCGCGTTACTTCCAAGAAAACCACCGTTTACTGAATCAACTTCACCTCTACCTTCGTAATAAGAATTCTGTAAACTTACGGTTGGTATTGATTCGTAACCACTACCATGTGAAGTAATAGCAATAGTATTAACTGTTCCAAATGTTTGCGATTCGATTGTCATCGCACTCTTCATAGCAGTGTTAGCATTTGAAATGAGAGTTACTGCTCCAGTTGTAGATCCAGTTCCAGACGTAGTGATTGTAAATACACTTGAATTAGCTACTGTAGTGGGAGTAAAAACTGCTCCGTCATCGCCAGTTCCCGAAATCGTTCCAGAAGTAAAATCATGAGTGATAGACAATCCAGATATAGTAGAATTTAAAGCGGTTCCACCATCTACATCAATATTAATATCTTCGCTGTTTATTCTTCCTTCACCAGATATAGATCCGTTGTATAAGATAGAAGTTGTGGGAAAATCATCGTCTTGTAAAAGTTCCCCCTCAGTTGAGACAGTTCCACTATAAGTTCCAGAAGTAGTAGGAATCTGATCTTCAAGTAATACTTGACCTATTCCATTTGGATTGACAAGATTTACTGTATTTCCACTTGAAAATGTTCCAAGAGTGGAATGACCAAAAACTGTTTTAGTTTCACTGGCATATCGAATGACCGTGAATTTTTTTGTTGCAGAACCAAAAGTTGAATTGTCTGTAAGCATATCATCTGCTACAGGGTCAGAACTAAATGCATTGTTGATAGTAAAAAATTGATAAGCATTATGACCTGCAGCAATCGTATTTGTTACAGTTGTTCCAGTTCTAGAATATGTTCCACTCAAAGAAAGTAATCCAGCAGTTGCTGTGGTATAATTAGCAGCATTGAACGCGACATCTTCTGAAGGATTCGTGAGTGAAGAGTCGAAAACCACTACACTAGTAGCACCAGAAATTGCTACACCGGCTGAATCGAACAGAAAAAGAAAATCTCCATTTATTATTGCTCCAAGTGCACTATTTTCATTTGACCTATCATATACTCGTATTTCCGAATCACTAATTGAAATAACTTCTCCAACTTTTGTTGCATCAGAAAAAATAACATCATTCGCAACAAGATAACCAGCAACAACCGAAACGGAAAATGGTACTACTACTGTCGCACCTGTTATATTAAATGTTACTGTCTCGACCGCCTCAAACAATTGTGTAGTAAGACGTTCAACTTGATATGTATCTTTGACAGTTGCAACTACTGCTTCTGCTGTAACCTCAACGTTAGTGTCAGTATTATCGAATGTAAATGAGTCATCTAATTGAAATCCATTACCACCAGAAGTTATGGGCATCAACGTTACTTGGTCACCAGTAGTAGCTGTAACTGTCGCGACTGCACCAAAACCAACAAGATCAGCACCATCTTCATTATTCATTATTCCTTCAGATGAAGAATCTGAAGTATAAGCACTTCTTGTTTCTGGTAATCCATCTTCCTGTAATAGAAACCCCTGAAATCCATCAGCTCCCGGCAAATCTTCCAATTCCAAATGAGTAGTATCAGAAACTATAGTGATGGTATCACCTATATCATAACCAGTTCCACCATCGGTAATTTCAATATCCGTTAGCATACCTAGAATGATTGCTGACAGAGTACTTCCAGAAACTAATGTTGCTGTAAAAGTTTCTCCGACAGTAAAAACACCCGATTCATTTGTTAGTACTAATTCTATGAGAGTGATTGTTCCAAGTTTTCTTGTTGTGACATTTGAAACAAAAGCTGTAGAACCAGAGGTCAATCCTGTAATTGTGAGACCATTGAAATCGAAATAACTAACATCATAGTCTAACTGTAATATGGTGTCTTGAGCCCAATTACCATCAGAAACTTTGAGTAAGTCTGTTTTGGGATAATAAAAATCAAGACTTTCTTGTGCATACAATGCGCGGAAAAGTGTCTGGAAGGATTTTTCACTTCCCTTTGACCTATAAAATTCCTTGAGATGCTTGATGAAATATTTCAAATCTACACTAGCATCATCTCTAACGTTTGGATATAGTTCTTTTTTGAAAGACTTCAGAAGACCAGCTGTAGTTTCATCGGAATCGATTAGGTCTTTGAATGTCTTTGTTGCGTTAAGTGGTTTTCTACTAATAGATGTGATTGTTCCACGTGCAGTGGAAGTACTTCCAAGAATTACTTCATCAACTGCAAAATCTATATTATTGGTAGGTTCTAAAAATACCTTATTAATACCAGTAAATGCACCTTTCGCTTTAGCCGTTGCAGTAGCACCAGATGTTTGCCCTGTAACTGTTTCTCCTACCGTAAATGCATTCGCAGAAGTACGAGCAATTTCTTCGGTTAGTACATTCTCACCAACATTTGCCGTTCCATCTGTACTATCAAGCAACAAAAATCCATCTATAGATTCTTCTAACTTTATCGCTGCCAATTGGTCTACAGTATATCCACTATAATACACACAAAGAGTTTCCATAAATTCATAGTAATATTCCATGAACTTTTGATATAGAGGAAAATCTTCACCTATAAAAGCCGGTAATTGATTCTGTACCTGAGATACTGCTTTTGCTGTTACTTTTGCTGACATAAGTTAATACGTTGTTGAAGATCCAGTTGTTGTACCAGTAGTGGTAGACGCTGTTGTATCAGTAGACGATGTTGTTCCAGTACTCTGATCGTCTTGCATAGTAATCGTTATGTTTGTATTCGCAATTTCAAAAATTTGATCTCTAATTGGAGTCAAATCGTTCTGTGATGGAGTAATAGTAAAATCCAAAGTAGAACCCACAAAAGAATCTGGTTTGAAGGAACTAATCGAAATAAATCCATTCGCATATGTTACTGTTCCGGCAGTATTAGAAAGAAGAACTTTGTCTGAACCAGAAAGATAAAATATTCTCAATGTTCCATTTAGATCATCCATAAAACAAGATGAAAAAGATTCTCCTGCTGCATCAGTAAAAGCAAATTCGGAAGAAGTAACAGCACCCTCGTAAGTTGTAGACGGATTGAATATCGGATTATTGAAACTTATAGTATAAGCATTATTTGCTGTTATAGATGGTTCCAATCCCTTTTTAGCAGTAAGAGTAGTCAAGTTACTAATGACTGATGTTTCCGAATCGTCTATCAAAGTCGAAAGAGTTGAATAACGGAAAGATGCTCCAAACTTGAGTAGATTATTTGTTTTGTAGTCTTGAATGGTATCGATAACCAATTCTGCTACAGCACCAGAAGAAAGAGATGTCAAACGCGAATCGTATTTCACGGTTGTAGTAAAAATCAAATCAATGATGTCAGGATCGACAACTTCTGGTGTTACCGAAACCATATTAAAACTTGATACTGCTGATTTGATTTCTGTAATCTGTGATGTGGAAAGAGATGTTGCACCAGTTGGTTTTGCTGAAATAAAAACCTTTCCATAAGCTGGTGTAGCATTATCTTGACCTCCCCATACAGAAACACTATCCAAACCAGAAACGGATGATTCAACAATTTTCTTGTAATCATCTGTTGTTACAGCACGATTCTGTGTTTCATAAGTTTTTGGTGCATTAAACTTGATACTTTCAATTGTTTCTTTGTCTGAACCACCAGAAGATACATTTGATGTTATTACTGAAACAGTTGAATATCCTCCGACAGTTCCAGATGCAGAGAAAGTATTCGCTCCATTTACCTCATCTCCTTCTGTAATCAATGCTTCAAGAAGAACTATATTTCCAGTAACAGGTTTTCTTCCCAATACTCCATCTCCAAATTCAACTCTAAATTGACCATCAGTACTTTCACTGATAAAGTAAATATTAGATGTAGAATTTATTGTTGTTATATCGGTTGCTTGTGTATAAGCTGATGTATTAGTGTCACTCGCAGATTCTTGTATCGTAACTGTTAGTGTGTCTGTATCTGTATTAGCATTTGGTAATAGAAATTTCTGGTCAGTATTTGCTGTATTAGCAGTATATCTGAATGTCAACGGAATACCTTGTGTCAATTCAACACCAGATGCAACATATGCACCAGCATTAGCAACAACTGTTGAAGAACCAGAAGTGCAAAAGACATAAGAAGTTCCATTTACAGTTGAGGTAAATTGTGTGAACTTGTCAATTGTAATGGTTGCTGGTGAATCAGTTGGTGTGACCGAAATCTGAACGTTTGCTTTCGCACCAGTTGAAGATTGTGGTGTATATCCTAACATAGATGCTTTGGATACTACCGAATCTCTCAATTGAGCAGAATCTAAAAATGATTCGCTTGCAAGCATATTGACATAGTATGCGTTATAATAAGTGTTGTATGCTAATATGTCTAACATGACAGAGATTGCTGAACCCCCAAAATCATGATCTGAAAATTCTGACTGAGAACCAAAATAATCCTTTAGATTGTTCTTAATTGAATCAAAATCAAGTTCTGCAATATTAAGTTTTTGTATTTCTGCCATGTGTTTCTCTTATGGTCTAGTAAAGACGGTTTCTAATTTTTGTGGTTGTGACTCTGATGACACATTAAATACCACGCTCACTACATAACGATTCTTTTCTTCTTGTGCTTCTACTTCAACACCGATTACTTGAGCTCTTGGTTCGTGTCTTGCTACAGCTTCTAACACTTCAGATTTAATTCTTTCGACTGTAATCGGATTCATCTGTTCAAACAATAGTGCCGTGATGTTTGATCCGAATTCTGGTTGAAATAATCTCTCATTGAAGTTTGTTTTCAAAATTGAAACAATAGCTCCCTTGACAGCATCGCCACCAGATTTCTTTCCCATGTCTCCGCTCATGGGGTTGGCGAACATACTGAACGCCAGATCTTTATAAGTTCTCGTTTCTATAGACATATTACCTTTATTTATTAGAATTAATCACCCCGATATTAAAGACAATAACGGATCAATAGCAGCAGCTCCACCCATCATCATAAAACCAACCGAATAATCTAAATTATTTGGTGGACCGTTTGTCGCATTAGCAAGTGCATCCTTAATAGCGTTGTTTCCACCAGTTGTTGATGGAATTGATAAGGAAAAAACACCAGCACTGGGCAATCCTGTCGTGAATATTTTTAATATTGATTGAATGGCTTTGTTTAATTCTTCCAATTCTTCAATCTTCGTTTCCAAATATTTTAATAGATTGTTTATTGATTCAATTGCATCTGCCGCGAAAGCTCTCATACCATCAGTAAATATTTGAATTTGAGCGAAAAATCTTTTCAGGTCTTCTAAAAGGTCTTCCAACTTTACTGCTTTAAAATTGGGTGGTGGTGCTTGTTTTTTCGTCACTTCTTTGGATTTAACAATTTTCCCTTGTACTGAATTTTTAGTTTGAAATCCTGTTCCGCCCGGTCCAACGCTACCATGAGTCTCTAAAACTGTTTCCGTACCAGTTATTGTCAATAACACATTACCCGATTCTCGTTTAACTTTTGAGACTGACGCAGCTTCCGATTCGGTCAAATTGTTAATATGTTTATATGAATTTTTGGGAGGGTAGTCAATTTTTTCCATCGAATTTTGGTCAATATAACTACCTTCTTTTTTAAAATATGCTACTTTTTGTAACAATGCTCCAGCTCCAAAATTATCAAAATCATATTGGTCAATTCTAGACAAACAACTGATTGTAAGGTTTTGTCGAACATAAGGAGCTCCGATATTTGCGTCATCTTCATCAGTAGTAGTTGTGGTTACTTTGGAAACATATCCTATTGCCTTATCTTCTGCATCTTTGACCGGACCTATTACCAAATCCCCTACCTCAAATTCACCAGTTGTGTTGTAATAATATTTTGAAGCATCTGTTGCTTGTTCATTCCATTGTGCTTGGGATATTAATTGTCTCAAAATTTTTCTATCTTCTGAACTACCCCTTACTGTGCAAACATCCTGAACTTCAATTTCAGATTCATAAGATTCAGTATCGGATAGATTATCCAGTACTTCCTTTAGTCCTTCAGACAATCCCTTGAATCCTTTAGTAAAAAGACCATTCTCACCTCCAAAAAAACCAACGAATAGATCTAATACTTCTTGCAAACTTGCCGCGTTTTTTGTTAAATCTGAAAATCCAATGACAACTATAATAGCCGCAACATCAGCACTATCCGAAAATTGCGGTCTCCTATCATCCAATTTATCATCCATTGCAGCAATCATTTGAGCAATAACTTGACTTGGTGTTAGCTTGGCCAAACCAAAAACGTCATCTCTCAATGCCAACGCGTCATCATCTTTTCCTTTTTTAATTTTATCCAGAGCTTCACTTTTTCCTATAGGAACATTATATGAACTTCTATCGAACACTCCATTGAGAGCAGTAATTTTGTTTTTTTCTAAAGTTTTGTTAAACTCAGTCAACAACCCAGCAGAAGCTGCGATACTATATTGACTAGCAAGAACAAGTGGAGATAACGCAAGCAATACAGGATTTCCTTCAGCATCTGAGGGCAACACTTCATTTCCAGTAGGAGTTACTTCCAAAACAAAAAACCCTGTTCCTTTCAAATCATTCACAAAATTATCAATTTCATCTGCTATTGCAACAAGAAGTAACAGTTGTGGATTTGTTGCTGCAAGAAGTAAAACTTTACCTAATTGAAAAGCTATCTTGACAAATTGAAGATTAGCATTAAGTAACGCCGAACCCTTCGCAGCATCTCCAGCTATTCTTGTAAGTGTATCATTTTGACCAAGAGTAACCTGAGCCCATTCGTAATCAGCCATTGTGTTCCTTTACTTTCTTTTCAAGGTCTCTTTTTGCTTCTTTCATAACTTCTATGGATTGATTGTTAAATTTCAACAATAACTCTAGATATTCTTTCATCTTAGGTTCTTTTT
>TARA_R110002050_G_scaffold251537_4_pt1 | contig 11144 bp, 6 predicted proteins | sample TARA_R110002050 | Tara Oceans TARA_R110002050 (sample SAMEA4396988) | marine metagenome | biome: Polar Biome; feature: [DCM] deep chlorophyll maximum layer (ENVO:01000326); material: water (ENVO:00002006), including particulate matter (ENVO:01000060) such as... | depth 25 m
TTTACCCCATTTTATTGAGGGCATTTTATTTATTATTTGATTTTTTGATTTTTTAATAATACTAGAAATTGAGTATTTCATATTAATTATTATTATTTGATGTCATTATTGTTGTTTAAACCCACTTTTGTTATGATTAATTTACAATTTGTTAATTTTTGTTAATTATTTAACAAATGAATATTTGTTAAAAAAAACCGCAATTATTGATATATACTTATTTTTATATCACATATGCATCAAAAATCGAAATAATGAAATAGCACTTGTTGTAATTCAAAATCTACTGCATATATTCGCCTTGAAAAGTCTTATTTCAAACCAAAATTTGTTGATTATGTTGAAGAAACAAGGAATGTATTTGCCAGAATTTGAACACGAGAATTGTGGAGCTGGTTTTATTTGTAATCTTAAAGGAGAGAAAACAAATCAAATCATCCATGATGCGTTAGAAATTCTTGTAAAATTAGAACACAGAGGAGGTGTTAGTGCCGATGGAAAAACAGGTGATGGTGCAGGTTTATTAATTGATATCCCTCACGAGTATTTTAAACGTGTCTGTAATTTTAAAATTCCGGCACAACGAGACTATGCTGTAGGCATGGTATTTCTACCGAAAGTTTCCAATCAATATCAGTTTTGTAAAACCATTTTTGAGCAAGAAATAAAAGCCCAAGGATTGTCTCTATTAGGTTGGAGAAAAGTACCCGTAGACTCCTCCAATCTTGGAGAAATAGCCTTGGCTTCGGAACCAATTATCGAACAAATTTTTATTGGTAAAACCGAAGATATTTCTGAAAATGTATTTAAAGCAAAGCTTTATGCAGCACGTAAAATTACAGAGCACACCATTAGAAATTCTAAAATTTCTGAAAGCGGTTACTTTTATGTACCAAGTTTATCAACAACAACCTTAATATATAAAGGCATCATCATGCCTGAAGATATTGGGCCGTATTATACAGATTTACAACAGATAGATTTGGTTACTCGTCTAGCTCTAGTACATCAGCGTTTCTCTACTAATACGATGCCTACTTGGGAGTTAGCACAGCCATTCCGATATATGTGTCAAAATGGAGAAATTAATACCTTACGAGGAAATGTGAGTAGAATGCGTATTCGTGAAGAAATCATGAAAAGTGATGTCTTCGGACCACAAATAGAAAAATTATTCCCTATAATCTTGCCAGGAAAATCTGATTCTGCCTCTATGGATATGGTGGTTGAATTGTTGACTCACACAGGAAGATCGTTACCAGAAATTATGATGATGATGATTCCTGAAGCTTGGGAAAAACATCAAACCATGACAGAAGATAGAAAAGCCTTCTACGAGTATAATGCCTGTATCATGGAGCCTTGGGACGGTCCTGCTTCTGTGCCTTTTACAGATGGCGACTATATTGGTGCTTTATTAGATAGAAACGGTTTAAGACCATCAAGATATACCGTTACAAAAAGTGGTAAACTTATTATGTCTTCTGAAATAGGCGTAGTTGATATTGCTCCCGAAGATGTTGAAAAACATGGTCGATTAGAACCCGGTAAAATGTTCTTGGTAGATATGAACGAAGGACGCATTATTGAAGATGAAGAAATTAAAAGTAAAATTGTTTCAGAAAGACCCTATAAAGAATGGCTGAAAAATAAAAGGCTTCATTTAAAAGATGTGCCTTACACTAATGACACCTGTCCCATTGAAACTATCGATATAAAGACAAGACAACGTTTATTTAATTATACGTTTGAAGATATTCAAGAGGTTATTACCCCAATGGCTGTAGGTGGTAAAGAAGCTTTAGGCTCCATGGGTATTGATACGCCTTTAGCCGTATTATCTGATAAACCTCAACTCATTTCAAACTATTTTAAACAATTATTTGCACAGGTTACCAACCCACCATTAGATGGTATTCGTGAAGAAATTGTAACGGATATAAGTTTAAACCTTGGTGAAGATAGAAATATCTTTAATATCTCTGAGGAGCAATGCCGAAAACTAAAAATTCAAAACCCAGTAATATCTAATGCCGATTTAGAAAAAATAAGAACCATTTCTATTGAAAGTTTTAAAGCGGAGACTATTGAAATTTTATATCCAAAATCCGAAGGACTTAATGGTCTTGAAAATGCTTTAGAAGATATTATCGTTCAAACAACAAAAGCGTTAGAGAGAGGTACAAACATCATTATTCTGTCAGACAGAGGTGTTAATAAACAATTTGCACCTATCCCTGCTTTATTGGCGTGTTCTTATGTAAACCATCAAATGAATCGTTTACGCAAGCGTTCTTATTTTGATATTATTATTGAATCTGCAGAACCTCGCGAACCACATCACTTTGCTACCCTATTTGGTTATGGCGCTAGTGCTATTAATCCATATATGGTGAACGAAATTATCAGAATGCAAGTTAAAGAAGGGTTTATAGAAGGTATGGACGAGCAGAAAGCTGTTGATAATTTTAATAAAGCTATAGGAAAGGGAATTTTAAAAGTGATGAATAAAATAGGAATCTCTACACTCCATTCGTATCGAGGTTCTCAAATTTTTGAAATCGTTGGTTTTAATTCTCAATTTGTAGAAAAATATTTTCCTTACACAGCCTCTAGAATTGAAGGTATTGGTTTATATGAAATTGAAAAAGAAATTAACGAGCGTTATAAATACGCCTACCCAGATAACACCATAGATAAACGATTAGGTTTAAATATTGGTGGCGATTACAGATGGAGACGTAACGGAGAAAAACACTTATTTAATCCTACAACCGTTGCTAAATTACAGCAAGCCGTTAGGTTAAGCGATCAGGCAAGTTATGATGTTTATTCAAAAGCTATCAATGAACAGTCTGAAAATTTAATGACCATTCGTGGTTTATTTGAGTTTGATAATTTAGACCCTATTCCTCTTGAAGAAGTAGAAGATTGGACTGAGATTGTAAAGCATTTTAAAACAGGCGCGATGTCTTATGGGTCTATTTCACGCGAAGCCCATGAAAACTTAGCGATTGCTATGAATCGTATTGGCGGAAAATCAAACTCTGGAGAAGGTGGAGAAGATAGAAAACGTTTTCATCCAGATGTGAATGGCGATAGCCGCAACTCTGCTATTAAACAAGTGGCATCAGGTCGTTTTGGAGTTACCTCGCACTATTTAACAAATGCAAAGGAGATTCAAATAAAAATGGCTCAAGGTGCTAAGCCTGGAGAAGGAGGTCAGCTTCCTGGAGAAAAAGTATTACCTTGGATTGCAGCCGCTCGTAACTCAACACCTTTTGTTGGTTTAATATCACCTCCTCCTCATCACGACATTTATTCTATTGAAGATTTAGCGCAACTAATTTTCGATTTAAAAAATGCCAACCGTGATGCTAGAGTTAATGTAAAATTAGTATCTGAAGTAGGTGTTGGAACTATTGCCGCCGGTGTAGCAAAAGCAAAAGCCGATGTTGTTTTAATTTCGGGTTATGATGGTGGAACAGGAGCATCACCTCTCACCTCACTAAAACATGCTGGATTGCCATGGGAACTTGGTTTATCAGAAGCGCAACAAACTTTAGTTTTAAATAACTTAAGAAGTAGAATTGTTGTAGAATGCGACGGTCAACTAAAAACAGGTCGTGATGTTGCAATAGCAGCCTTATTAGGAGCCGAAGAATTTGGTTTTGCAACAGCGCCTTTAGTAGCGTCAGGTTGCATCATGATGCGTAAATGTCACTTAAACACCTGTCCTGTCGGTATCGCAACTCAAGATAAAGAATTGCGTAAAAACTTTAAAGGAACACCAGAACACGTGATTAACTTCTTTTATTATATTGCTGAAGAATTAAGAGGTATCATGGCGCAATTGGGCTTTAGAACCTTAAAAGAAATGGTTGGTCAAACACATAAAATAAATGCCAACAAAGCAATCAAACATTATAAAGCAAAAGGTTTAGATCTTTCGGCTATTTTATATAGGCCAGAAGCTTATAGTAAAATGCCCGTTAGAAATACTGAGAAGCAAGATCATAATTTAGAAGACGTGCTTGACTTCACTATTCTTAAAGATTCTCATAGAGCTTTATATAGAAAAGAAAAAATGGATTTAGCCTATCCTATTAATAATACAAACCGAACCGTTGGAGCTATTGTTAGTAACGAAATTTCAAAAATTTACGGTCATCTTGGTTTACCAGAAGACACATTAAATATTGGTTTTAAAGGATCTGCTGGCCAAAGTTTTGGAGCTTTTGGAGCACACGGCTTAACATTTACACTTGAAGGAAATACTAATGACTATTTAGGAAAAGGCTTATCGGGTGCTAAACTAATTGTAAAAAAACCAGCCAAAGCAGACTTTATAGCCGAAAACAATATTATTGTAGGTAACGTTTGTTTATTTGGAGCCGTCCAAGGTCAAGCTTTTATAAACGGTATAGCTGGTGAACGTTTTGCCGTTAGAAATTCTGGTGCTACTGCTGTAGTAGAAGGTGTAGGCGATCATTGTTGTGAATATATGACAGGAGGAAAAGTAGTCGTACTTGGAAGAACAGGCAGAAACTTTGCTGCTGGAATGAGTGGTGGTATTGCTTATGTTTATGATCCTGAAAATAAATTCACAAACGGTTTATGTAATACAGAAACGATTGAGTTTGAAACCATAACAGCTGAAGATGATTCAGAATTAAAAACTTTGATTGAAAAACACGTTTTATATACTAACAGTAGCCTTGGTAATAGGCTGTTGTCCGATTGGGAAAACAGCTTAAACAATTTTGTAAAAGTAATGCCAACAGAATATAAGCGAGCTTTAAAACGTCTAGAGACAGAAGAACCAATGGTAGAAGAATTAACAATAGCATAGTGTCATGGGAAAAGTAACAGGATTTAAAGAATTTGAAAGACAAGATGAAACATACACGCCTGTTCCAGAACGTGTAAAACATTATAACGAATTTACCGTACCTTTAAGTGAGGAAGACCTTACTAAACAAGGGTCGCGTTGTATGGATTGCGGTATTCCATTTTGCCATAGTGGCTGTCCTCTGGGAAATTTAATTCCAGATTTTAATCATATGGTTCATCAAGGAGAATGGCAAAAGGCCTCTTGGATATTACATTCAACCAACAATTTCCCTGAATTTACAGGGCGTTTATGTCCTGCTCCATGTGAAAAATCATGTGTGTTAGGAATTATTGAAGACCCTGTTTCAATAGAAAACATTGAGAAAAATATTGTTGAACGCGCCTTTAAAGAAGGTTGGATAAAACCGCAACCACCAAAAACAAGAACTGGTAAAACCGTGGTTATAGTGGGCTCAGGACCAGCTGGACTAGCTGCTGCTCAGCAATTAAACAGAGCTGGACATACCGTAACTGTTTTCGAAAGAGATGATGAAGTTGGTGGTCTCCTTAGGTATGGTATTCCAAACTTTAAAATGGAAAAAGGTATTATTGAACGCCGTGTTGCTATTTTAGAAGCTGAAGGCATCACTTTTAAAACCAATGTGAATGTTGGGGTAAACTATGATGTAGAAAAATTAAAAATATTTGATGCTGTTGTTCTTTGTGGTGGTGCAACTGAAAGACGAAGCTTGCCAACACCTGGTAGTGATGCCGATGGCGTGGTACAAGCTATGGATTTCTTAACGCAGCAAACCAAAGTGTTATTCGGGAAAGAAGTTAAAGACCAAGTACTAGCTACCGATAAACATGTTATCGTGATTGGTGGTGGCGATACGGGTTCTGATTGTGTAGGAACATCGAATCGCCAAGGCGCTAAATCGGTTACTAATTTCGAAATCATGCCAAAACCGCCAGGACAACGTTCACCATCTACGCCTTGGCCATATTGGCCTTTACAACTTAAAACATCATCATCTCATGAAGAAGGAGTTGAAAGAAACTGGCTCATTAATACTAAAGAGTTTGTAAAAGATAGTAACGGAAAATTAACAGCCTTAAAAACGGTGAATGTTGAGTGGAAAATGGTTCCAGGTGAACGCCCTCAACTTATAGAAATTGCAGGTACAGAAAAAACGTGGCCTTGTGATTTAGCATTACTAGCACTAGGATTTACAGGTCCTGAGAGTACAATTGCAGACCAATTAGGTATTGAAAAAGATGTTCGCTCAAACTATAAAGCAGACTATGGCAAATACCAAACCAATATTCCAAACATATTTACTGCTGGCGACATGCGTCGTGGTCAATCATTAATTGTTTGGGCAATTTCAGAAGGACGTGAAGCTGCCAGACAAGTGGATATTTATTTAATGGGAAAATCAAATTTACCATCCAAAGATATTACTGGAGACTTGGTTGCTCTTTAAAAATTTATAACATTTTTAATGCTCCTTTCAATCTTATTGGAAGGAGTTTTTTATTATATGTTTGTTATAAACTAATGAAATATTTAAGGAGACTAAATTATGTTTTGCTGTTATTTAGACATAATTTAACAGTTTAAACCATGTTAAACATTATATTTGTTTTTTTAAATTTTAGATGAAGAAAAGAATTATTTCAATATCTCTTACTGCATTATTTTTGGGGCTCATTGTTGCTCCAACAGTTATTGCTGTATTGGATGATTCTATTGATACTTCAATATTTTATTCTATCACTGAAGAAGAAGAAAATGGAAAAGCTAAGAACTTACTATCTCCTTTTTCATCAGAAAACAATGATGTCGCTTCAGATTTTTTACTGGAAGTCCATCAATCTTTCTGTTACAAATTTAAAAATTATCCAAAACCGCATTTAAATCTTATTTCACCCCCTCCAGAATTAAGCATATTATAATTTACGCTTTTTCAGGCTTAACAAAGTCTATCAATCAAGTTTAACTACTCTTGGCTAACTAGCCTTGAGTAAAAATATTATAATATGTTAAAATATATAAAAAGTGACTTGCCAGCGAGTATAGTCGTATTTTTTGTGGCATTACCGCTATGTTTAGGTATTGCTTTAGCCAGTGGAGCTCCATTATTTTCAGGAGTTATTGCAGGAATTATTGGAGGAATTGTTGTTGGAGCTCTAAGTGGTTCTAAAGTTGGTGTTAGTGGTCCTGCGGCGGGACTTGCCGCTATTGTTTTAACTGCCATTGGTTCTTTAGGCGGTTATGAAAACTTTCTTGTAGCCGTAGTACTTGGAGGTGCTATTCAATTATTATTTGGAGTTTTAAAAGCTGGTATTATAGGTTACTATTTTCCTTCTTCAGTCATAAAAGGGATGTTAACCGGTATTGGAATTATTATTATTTTAAAACAAATACCTCACTTCTTTGGTTATGACACAGAACCAGAAGGTGCCGATAGTTTTATAGAAATGTCTGGCGAAAACACATTTTCAGCCATTTTAAATATGTTTAACAACATTACTATTGGCTCAATGATTATAGGAATTATAGGTCTAGGAATTATCCTTTTGTGGGATAAAGTACTTTCAAAAAAAGCAAAATTTTTCCAAGTCATCCAAGGACCTCTAGTAGCTGTTGTTATTGGAATTGCTTACTTTGCCGTAACTTCGGGAATGGAAACATTTGCTATTCTTCCAAAACATTTGGTAAGTGTCCCTATCCCTGAAGATGCAACCTCTTTTTTTAATCAGTTTAGTTTTCCCAATTTCGGAGCGATTACAAATCCAGAAGTTTGGATTACGGCATTCACGATAGCACTTGTAGCTAGTTTAGAAACATTACTGTGTGTTGAGGCAACTGATAAAATAGATCCACATAAAAACGTAACGCCTACCAATAGAGAACTATTAGCACAAGGTACTGGAAACATTCTTTCTGGACTTGTTGGTGGTTTGCCTATCACTCAAGTGATTGTGCGTAGTTCTGCTAATATTCAATCTGGTGGACGAACAAAATTATCAGCAATCATTCATGGTTTTTTATTATTAATATCGGTAATAATAATTCCGACGCTATTAAATATGATTCCGCTATCTGTTTTAGCTGCCATACTGTTAGTAGTAGGTTTTAAATTAGCAAAACCATCCTTATTTAAAAAAATGTTCGCTCTGGGATGGAAACAATCTGTTCCGTTTACGGTAACCGTTGTTGGTATTGTTTTTACAGATTTATTAGTTGGTATCAGTTTAGGGCTTTTGGTTGGGATTATAGTTATCCTATTAAAAAGTTACCAAAACTCTCATTTTCTTCACATTGAAGATAAAAGCAACGGAAAACACAAGATAAAAATGACGCTTGCAGAAGAGGTTACTTTTTTTAATAAAGGAGCTATTCTAAAGGAATTATATAGTTTGCCAAGAGATACTTATTTAGAGCTAAACCTTATGAAAACCCGGTATTTAGATAATGATATTATTGAAATACTAGATGACTTTGCTTTTAAAGCTAAAGAAAGAAATATTGATATCAAGTTAGTTTCTAAACGTGGTGTCGTTGAAAACCCAGAAAGTTTTTTCGAGTTTTTTAGACACAGACCTAAATCAAGTTTAAGCTTAAGTTAATCATCATGAAAAAGAATAAGTATAAAATCTTAGTGCTTACAGATTTAAAGGACTCTACAAGTACTACTATAAAAAGCACCATTAGTCTTTCTAAAATGATTGATGGAGACATTGAACTTTTTTATGTAAAAAACGCTTCTGATGTTGTTAAACAAGATAATCAATTATCGGCCATTCGAACCATTAATGGTGAATACAGAGCTGCAAATAAAAAAATACAAAATTTAATAAAATCCGTTTCTGATGATTATCATGTAACCATAAATTATAGATTAGCCATTGGTAATGTTAAAAATGAAATTGTCACATACATTGAAGAACATCAACCAGATATCATTGTTCTAGGAAAAAGAAAATCAAAACCCCTAAATTTCATTGGCGACAATATTACAGATTTTATTCTAAAAACCCACAATGGTGTCATTATGATAGCTGCCAATGAAAACCCTTTAGAACCCAATAAAAAATTATCACTTGGTATATTAAATGGCATAGAACAGACTTCAAATATAGTGTTTGCAGAAGATTTAATTAGTTATGCCCAAAAACCACTAAAATTGTTCAAAATTATTAAAAGCTCTAACACAACAAAAGAGACAAACAGTCTTGCAGACAAACAAACTGTTGAATATGTATTTGAGCACGGAGATAATTCTATCAGTACCCTTTCTAACTATCTATCAAAGAAAAATATTAACCTACTATGTATTGATAGAGATAAAAAGGATGGTAACAATAAAGTAAATACAAGTAAATTAGACATTAAAGATGTAATAAGTAAGCTTAACGTGTCATTACTACTATCTGGTAATTCAAACTCTTATTTACATTAATAATAAATTTATAACATTATTTAAAATATAAATATGAAAGCACATACAAGAGAAACACAAGCAACAATGACTCCGCAAAAGTCATTGCAATATTTAAAAGAAGGAAATCAACGATTTCAAAATAATTTAAAAGCAAACAGAAATTTATTAGAACAGGTTAATGATACAAGCGAGGGACAATTTCCATTTGCAACTATTTTGAGTTGTATCGATTCGCGCGTATCTGCCGAGTTGGTTTTTGACCAAGGATTAGGTGATATTTTTAGTGTAAGAATAGCCGGAAACTTTGTGAACGAGGACATTTTAGGAAGTATGGAATTTGCCTGTAAATTAGCAGGAACAGAACTAATTGTTGTATTAGGACACACCAGTTGTGGTGCTGTAAAAGGTGCATGTGATGATGCTAAACTAGGCAACCTAACTGCCATGCTAAGCAAAATAAAACCTGCGGTTAATGCGGTTAAAGAACCTGTAGATTCTAGTTTAAGAAATTCTAAAAACTTAGAATTTGTAGATAATGTATCTCGTATGAATGTTCAATTAACAATTGATAGAATTCATGCAGAAAGCCCCGTTCTTAGTGAGATGGAAAAAAGTGGAGACATCTTAATTATTGGTGCTATGTACGATATTAATACAGGTGCTGTTGAGTTTTTTGAATAAAAAAGGAAAATTCAAAAGAGGCAATATTATAATCACCATTAATACTGCCTTAAAGTAAAGATTATTTCGTTTCAATTAAAAAAAAATTAAATTACAGGTAATAAAAAACTTATACATTATGAAGAAACTCTTTTCTAACATTAAAGGAGATGCCTTTGGTGGCATTACAGCAGGTATTGTTGCGTTGCCTCTAGCTTTAGCCTTTGGAGTTTCTTCTGGTTTAGGTCCTAGCGCAGGACTTTATGGCGCTATTTTTCTTTCTTTTTTCGCCTCAATTTTTGGAGGTACAAGCACTCAAATATCGGGTCCAACCGCGCCTATGACAGCCGTTAGTATGGTAGTTATAGCAGGTATTATTGCCGTTAATGATGGTGATGTAGAAAAAGCATTACCAGCTATCTTAACAGTGTTTTTGTTAGCCGGATTAATGCAAGTAGGTCTTGGTGCTTTAGGTTTAGGAAAGTATATTAAATATATCCCTTATCCCGTAGTATCTGGCTTTATGACTGCTATAGGTGTCATTATTCTAATTACACAAGTTTTGCCTTCTATTGGGTATTATCCAAAAGAAGACACAGAATTTGTCAGTCAATTTAAACCACAAGCGGAAGAATTAATTCTTCAAAATTTATTAAAAGAAGAAGCTGGTGAAGGCATTTTAGTCTTAGAAAATTTTAAGGAAACGGTCAACAGAGCAGAATATACTTCTGAAAATGACATTTTAAAAGAATCGAAAACACTTGCCAAAAACGAAGCTTCAGGTGTTTTAGGAACCCTAAAAGTGTTACCCAGGGCTTTTCAACATATTAATTGGATAGAATTAATTTTAGCATTAGCAACTATAATTATTATTTATGGATTTAAACGCATCACCACCAAAATACCAAGTACATTAGTTGCTCTGGTTGTTGTATCTGGTGCTGCTATTGCCTTTGGGGTAAATTACAGACCTATTGAAGAAATTCCAAGTGGCATTCCTATTCCTAATCTAGAAATTTTCACGAGTTTTAGTTTAGCTGGTATCACGCCCTATATATTTACTGCTTTAACATTAGCTCTACTTGGTGCTATAGATTCTTTACTAACAAGTGTAGTCGCCGATAATATGACAAAAACCAAACACAAACCAAACAAGGAACTAATTGGTCAGGGTATAGGAAATAGTATTGGAGCCCTTTT
>TARA_R110002050_G_scaffold39891_2_pt1 | contig 11142 bp, 11 predicted proteins | sample TARA_R110002050 | Tara Oceans TARA_R110002050 (sample SAMEA4396988) | marine metagenome | biome: Polar Biome; feature: [DCM] deep chlorophyll maximum layer (ENVO:01000326); material: water (ENVO:00002006), including particulate matter (ENVO:01000060) such as... | depth 25 m
GCTTTGCTGGGACAATGGCCGCTATGTAAATCACAGTTTTAATTCCAACTGCCTTACAACCGCCTACGATTTTGAAATCGCCATTCGCGATATACAAGTGGGTGAGCAATTAACAGACGATTATGGCTACCTAAATATCCCCGCGCCTTTTAGAGGGATCAATGAAGGAACGCGCCGGAAAGTCGTTTACCCAGACGATCTCGTTAAGTATTACAAAGTTTGGGATAAGAAAATCCAAAAGGTCTTTGCTAAGATTAATAGCCACGAGCAACCGCTTAAAGAGTTGATAAACTCCAATTTATGGACTAAAATCCAAAATATAATTAGCGGCGAAGAAGCCATGCAATCTATTCTTACTAATTACTACGACGAGAAAGAAATCAAGATGAAAGAGGTGTAAGTTTCTCGTGTCTGTTCGTTTTGATTCGTCACGTGCTTTGTATTTATATAGATACGTTTTTAGAGGTGCCGTGGCGAGAGTAGGAGGTTTGTCTTCCCATTTCTCTTTTCAAAGTGAAAGGCACAATTAAGAGCTATTGCAAACCAGAAATCCCTTACAATTTTTAGTCGACCTCTGATTAAGCTTCGCCCTTTCAACTCATAATAGCGCGCTATTAATCGTCGCCTCTACTAGAAACCACTATTTGTAAGTTTTCCGAGCTCTAATATCAGGACGAATTAACCTTAAAACAATTCAGGAGCAATAATCAGATCCCGCTTAAGTAAAATTTCTATTTATTCGCATTATACGGGCTAATGACTAGCCTTATGGCGATGCTAATACTAGCTAATTAGTTGCTGAAGAAGAACAAGATAGCCGTCCCCGAATTAGTCTTCAGTTGAGAGGGATAGGATGGGAGGCTAGTCATTAAAGTGTAAATTTGGAGCTTGGGGCCTTTGCAACAAGGCGGGATAATTGCTATGGGCGCTGCTTTAGGATAAAGTCGAGGCAATAGTGAGCTATACCGTTTTTCTAGTTGAGAAAGACGGGCAAGCTTTTGCGATAAACAGGAAGGCTAGGGAATTCAATTAAATAAGCGCCATAAATTACGCATCCTGTTGGTATCGTCAGGTAATTTCTCTTGTTAGGAAAAAGAATTTGCAGCCAATAAATACAAGGATATCTATAATTTAATTTGAAGATATATTTTTTTATGAATCTATTTCTTAGTTTTGGAGGGCTAGTATTTTTGACTATCTCATATTCTTAAAGTTATTGGGTTTTCGCTCAACGACGCTAAGGGGAAAGAGATTAAAATCTCAAGTAAATGACCCTGGGGTGGAACCTGATCTAAGCTATGTATAGAATAAAAACCAACGGACTGACCATTTTAGCAGTCCTTTTAGTGACCGCTTTTACCGCGGTTATTGACCTAGAAAAAAAGTCACTTCTTAGTAATAAAGTAGAGCTTAAGGTACCGCGAAGCTTCGACATTATGTCGGAAGAATTAATGCAGTTTAAATACCCTTCAGAGAGAAGACCTTCTCTAGTTTATTCCAATGCGTCGGGGGGAATTAATGTCACGCTTAATCTTACTGAGAGCCAAGCAAGTCAAGCACTTATTCCAGCTTATAAAGATAATTTCATAGCGACTTTTAAAAAGCTTCATCCATCCGCAGAATGGAAGGATAGTGGTCTTGTGACCATTAATGAAAAGAAGGTTGGTTTTATGGAATTGGTCACACCGGCTATAGATACGGATATTTATAATTTAATGTTTTTTACGGATTTGGAGGGCAAGCTGCTGCTTTGCACCTTCAACTGTACCAAGAAGGATATGGAAGAATGGACAGCCGTAGCCAAAGAAATTATGTATTCTCTGAAAATAAAATAAATGGCACCAAAATCTACCGCTTTAAAGGTGTATGCATCTCTTGAAAATAAAAATAGCACAAAAAAATAAATCACCATAGATTCAGAGGAAATTGACGGTAAAGCCCGTGACCTAGGCGCTTTACTCGAGAATAATAATAACTAAAACCAACAAGCAAAATGACTAGAGAAGAGCAATTAAAATTTTGTAAAAAGTGTATCAACCGTAAACTAGATTTGCAAGTCGGACTGGTTTGTAATTTAACCGGGGAAAAGGCTGATTTTGAAGATGAATGTAAATCATTTCAGTTAGATGATACGGTTGTAGAAAAATCAGACAATACGGAAACCTTGTTGCACAGTGAGATAGTCGCTAATATGTCTGAGGAAAATTTGGTGAAATTCCAATCTGAGCAAGAGTTTCCAAAGGCACTTACTGTTGGAATTATAGTAGGCTTGCTGGGAGCAGTTTTATGGGGAGTGGTAACCGTTGCTACAGGATATCAAATTGGTTACATGGCGGTGGCTATTGGTGCTGCTGTTGGCTATTCAATGAGAATAACCGGCAAAGGTATTGATCAAATTTTTGGAATTTCCGGCGGGATAATCGCCCTTGTAAGCTGTTTGCTTGGGAATTTCTTTAGCATAATTGGATTCATTGCAAATGAGGAAGGTTTAGGGTATTTTGAAACCTTGAGCTTATTTGATTACAGCTTATTAATGCCCATTATGGTTGAAACTTTCAGTCCAATGGATTTGCTATTTTATGGAATTGCCGCGTTTGAAGGCTATAAATTTTCATTCAGAACTTTTGAAGAAAACGAATTAAGTCGAGCTTAAGCTTAGGAACTTGCCACACTTTCCTGTATGATTTAAGCCAATGCTAATGGCTTGTATATAACCACGAATCAGTTCTTTATTCATTTGTTAAAAGCAAATGAATAAAGAACTAAAAACCTAAAGACCTTTTTCATAGCTATTGCTATCTAGGTAGCTTAGTTTGAGGTACAATAAAGCCAGATCATGGTTCAGTTTAGTAGAACAATGCTCATGAAGTATACACTATTGTTAATTCTATTAGGGAGCCTAATGCTAAACGCGCAAGAGCTGCCAACTGAACCTGCTCCAGGTTTCTCCTTTCCCCTTGGAACTAAGTTTACCATTGAAATGTTTCAAGTGGACTCGATAAACTTTGACTTTTCAATAATTGAATTTGAACCTTTCCACGAAATTGTGGATACCTACGAAACCGATTCGCTGTTCTCGGAAAATGGTAAGCCTGGTACTATTGAATTTTATTTCTGTTACGGATCACACGGATCTACTGAAAAGGAGAAAGAGAAAAACATGAAAATCCTATTAGTATTTAAAAATAGGACAGAATTCAACTTTACTTACCTATCCGACATTAAAATAGATGAGGACGGAGAGTTTCAATCAACATCAAATATTGGGTCTTATTCAGGGGCCAAAGGGACAGAAATGTGGCCCTATATGATCTACGAAATTGGCCTACATGACTTTAAATTGAACAACAGGTAAAATAAGAATAAAAGCGAGGCGCGATACTTTCTGAGTTAAAACGCTAAAGCAAATCAGTTAGTAAATTATAGGATGGAGAACAAGCAAAAGGACCAAAGTGAAGCGGTCAAAGAATTACATAAATATGCGGAGAGCTTATTAGTTGAGCAAAAGAAAAGTCCAGAGGAAACAAAGCATTTACTCGTTAAAGATGGATTAGATGAAGAAAGTGCTTCTGCTATTGTCGAACATCTTGTGACTCAGATAAACGAGGTTAGTAATGAAAAGGCTTATAAAGATATTTGGGTCGGTTTGGCTTGGGCTTTAGGTGGATTGATAGCAAATTATTCCGGTGTTGGATTTGTCTTTTGGGGCGCAGTTCTCTACGGTGCTGTGCGCTTGTTTAAGGGTTTAGCAATCTTAATTCAGGTAAACCAGATTTCCAATAATAACAGTGAAACGTAATGGACTCTCAACTTTTCACGATTCAGATTCTCAGCGTGGCTTACTGTTTAGGAATCAGTAGCTCGATAGATTCTTGGACTATTCGTTGAAAGGGTCGGTATAAAATAATACAGTATTAAATGAAAACATCCAATAGCATTGCTCTACTTGTCGTTATGCTTATCTCATTTTCCTGCGGTAACAATGTCAGCTCAGCTAAGGTTAAGACCTATAAAGTAACGAATCTGCAATATAATTTTTCATTGCCAGAAAGATTTGCAATTATAACAGCAAAGGATTTAAAACATAAGATGGAGGGACTAATCGAACTAGATAGGGATCTTCTTAGAGGTTCACAGCAAAAGAATCAAGCGCTTTTTTTCGACTCTACCACTGAAGATTTAGTTATTATTTCTCCTTTCCCCGAAAGAGTGCCAATTGAAAAGTTATTTTTGAATTCTTTCGCAGATATGATAGAGCAAGGAACTATTCAAGCCTCAGGGGTTGATTATGAGCGAGTAGAAAAAAAGTTTATCAAGAACGGAAATTACAATTCCCTATTTAAAGTTAAATTTAAATATTCAGTTCTAGACCTTGATAATTACCTGACCACCTACTTTTTAACAAACCATAAGGAATCGCTAATGGTCACAGTGCAGAGTTCGGGCGAAGACGATTTACAAGATATGCTAACTCGTTATTTGAATAAAAACTAAGTTAGAAATTAAGTAAATGCAAATTTCGTTGACACCGCGAATGGTGATGATTGCTGCTAAAAAAATGAGGTGATAGGGGGGGCGAATACCGACAGAGTTTTAAGATTTTATAATTATTTTGGTTCAAGAGCATCATAGGTAGTTATAAAAACCCAAGGTAATTAAGATACAGTTGTAGATCTTTGTATTGATGCTCAGTAATCCGGTTTTTACTAATCCATAAAGGAATTTTGACAAAATTAAACAAGAGTTGAAAAAATGAAAAGTAGAAACGAAATACTATACTTCTTGCGGGAAGTATCAATTGTTGTTATCGGGGTCTTAATCGCAGTATCGATAGGTAATTACAAAGAGAGAGAAGACAATGCGCAATATCTTGAAAAGACCTTATTGGCTATCGAAAATGAAATTGAAATCAGTCAAATTGAATTAGATACGGTGCTCAATAGGCATATAAGGTTATATGAAATACTTGAAAACGAAATAGGTGAAAATGAGCAGAAACTGGGCGAACTAGTATCAGGCGCTGGAGGATTTCAAGTGGCCTCTATTAAAAATGTGAGCCTCAGATTTTTTATTTCGAACAAGGCGGAGTTATTGGAGTTCGAGCTAATATCGCAATTATTGGAAATTGAATTAATGACAGAAATGCTCTCCGATAAAATAAAACTAATGTCGGATTTTGTCTATGACCATGTTAATGAGGGAAATCATGAGGTAAAAATAAAATTTGCCTATTTGTTAGCGAATGTGATTGACGGGGAGCAGACTCTTTTAGAATCATACTCCAGTTTCTTAAAGAACAATACTAACTATTTAAAAAAGCTCAAATAAATATTGCCACCTAAGGTTCATAGTGCAATTGCTGTTCGAGCATAGCGAAGACCTTGCAACTACAAACTAAAGCATGCGTACTTTAATTTATCCCCTTCTATTCTTAGCTTTAATTTCGTGCAACTCCATAAAGCCTGAAAATTCTGAAACCAAAATGATAGTACAAAAAGATTTAGCTAACCCTCAAGTTAAAGACCATCAATTTTTAGATTGTATGTATCAAGACTCTTATTTTCCCAAGTTTTTAGTGGATAAGTGCAAGTTCATCCTTTTAAATCTCTGTCTGGAAATTGAAAACCAAAAGCCGAGCAATCACGAAGAGCTATATCGCTTAAGTCACGCTGCGACGAATAGTATTAATTACTTAGAAGATGAATTTTTCGAAAATGGCAGTGAAATAGAGACCGCTGCGCGGGAATGTTTAGCGATGGACTTTGAATTTATTGCCGTGGCCTATGGTTTTGAAGCTGATGTGGAGGAGTTGATAGCTACGCGAGAATGGTAGATTTTAAAGGTGGAATCGGGATAGAACTTATCTGCAGAAAAGCAAGAAAAAAAGACTGCAAAGCCAGCTGAAGGCTTGTTGCAAGAGAGCTTTAAAAAGCTGATCATTTAATTCGAACTCATGTTAAATAAATTTCTAATGAAAGGTCCAGTATTCTTGGTAATCCCTTTTCTTTTTTTGTTAGGATGCAATCAAAATGAAATACTCGATACAGAAGTCGAAAAAGAATTTTGGACCTTAGAAAAAGAAAATCAATTCTTAGCAGACCGTAATGATTCAGCGAAATGGGATTGGGACATGTTTAATCAGGATTTAGAAGCAAGGTCTGTATTTCAAACAGATGTCCCCGTGGGAGTAGGTGTTTTTCCATGTCCAAACTATGATTTATTGGGCAAAGGAAGCTTTGGTGGTATCGGCATGTTTGGCACAAATGGCGATGGTGACGAACTTAAAATAGGGGAGAAATCGATTTTGTATAATTCCTTCTATGTAAAAGCCAGTGATGCTGCTAGGGGCTTCGTAGGCATCAAAGAGGATCGCGTGTTTTTTCAAATAATTGTCCTTACGGATTTCATTGACACACTCAATTATTCTCATCTGCAAAAGCAACTGGTTTCCCGAAACCATCCCGACTACATTGGAGAAGGCTTTTATAAAACTCAAAACAATAAGATTGATTATGTTGCCTTTATAACAGCCAATCAAAGTTCTTATGCAATAGTTAACATGCGTATGTTTGATCTCACCAAGGGTCGGACAATTTTAATAGCCCCACAAAAGGATGGCTCTTTGCGATCGATGCAGATTGATTCACCTGTCCTGTCAAGCCAAGAAATACAAGGCTACACCGATAAGCTTTTAAAGAAAGAGGAAATTGAAAACTTCTTTTCACAACGCGGAAACATCTAAATGTTGCTGGGTGTTGACTGCCGATAAATTGTAGATTTGAGTTTTTAAGAAATGATTTATAATACATGCCTAGGAGTGTGATAGTTCTTTCCTTAATGATGTCGTACCACGATGATAATGAAACTACAAGCGCCGAAGGGAGGGATGAAGGAAGTATTCGAAAGTACTCTATGATTTGAAGCCATTTATAATATTAATCGCATTAAGAAGAGTAAAATGCTCGACTTCACGAAAGACTATATACTAGAAAATGATAGGGTGAGACTTAGTCCACTACAATCTAGCGATCTCGGCAACTTGGTTCATTTTGCCATTACCGAACCTGAATTGTGGACCTACTCCTTAATTCAGGCAAATTCGGCGGAAAAAATGATGATTTATATTGATAAGGCCTTGGACGGAAGAAAAAACAAGCATACCTATGCTTTTACGGTCTTTGATAAGCAAAGCAATCAGTATGCAGGCAGCACTAGGTTTTATGATATAAATATCGAGAATGCCGCTCTTCAGCTCGGCTTCACTTGGTATGGAAAAGACTTTCAGGGAACAGGCTTAAATAAGAACTGTAAATATTTACTCTTAGAATTTGCCTTTGAGGCGCTCAATATGGAGCGGGTGGAATTTAGAGCCGATAATGAGAATCAGAAAAGCATTTACGCCATGAAGAGTATTGGTTGCAAGGTAGAGGGTGTTTTAAGAAGTAATAGCTACCGACCCAATGGAGAGCGCAGAGATAGTATCGTTTTGAGCATTCTAAAAGATGAATGGATGAAGACTGTGAAGGAAAGATTGTTAAAGGCGCAAGAATTTATAGCCCAAAGACTCAGGACTTAAAGACACAAGAAACTGCTATTAAATGGTTCTCACAGCCTTCGGTTAACTCGTTTTGGGTGAACTTGAGTGCCGCGTATCAAATGAACTCCTCCAAAAGTGGGCAAGCGCTTGTGAAAAAAAGAACAACAAAAAGATATCTAACTCAATGATAGCCATGTGCTGCTAGTCGCTCAAGCAGACGTCAAATAACAGTTGAATCGCGATCAATGCGAATACTGGAAACACACCCATTTAACCTTCGATATTACCGCCGGCCGAGACTCTAGTTTTTCCCTCGAAATTCCGCTAGGCTTTCGCTTATATTGGAAAAAACTTGTAAGCCTCTTCTAAAAAGCAGTTTTTGGCGCCTTAGCCCTTTGCTATAGCCCGCTATTGCTTCAGTGCTTCGGCTTAAAACCCACTATTTATAAGAGGTCTGAGGCCTAATTTTATGCCGAAGTCAGGTTATAAGCTCGTTTATTGAAGGGATTTGTATTCACGGTTTTTCAGGACACACAATACGAGCTAGTCTTGGTTTAAAAAGGCAATTTCAATGTTTCGAGGATTAATTTATTTTTCTTTTTAAAAGCTATTCGATAGTTTTGAGGGCTTCGCAATTTTGGCTCTTTAGTTTCAGGCTTACACTTCCTTAATCTTGGGGGAGTGAAGTGATAGTTGGAAAATTTGCGGGAATAATATGTTGATTTTGAATTGAGACAATTAACCAAGCAAATGACACCAATCCAAATTAAAGTATCTTCTGAGTTTAAGGCTCAAACTGCTAAGGCTATAGCCTTTATTAGTCTTTTTATACTGACTTATATTTTAATGCTGGCTCTGGCGGTTGGCTTAACGGTACTATGTGTTTATGCAGGAATATTTTTAATCCTTCTTAAACCGATGTTTATCACCATTGTTTTAGGGGTCGGCTTAGCCAGTTTAGGAATTCTTGTATTATTCTTTTTACTCAAATTTATTTTTAAGTCCCACAAGGTCGATCGTTCGCATCTCACGGAAATAACTAATGCAAATGAGCCTGAGCTTTTTAAGTTGATTGATGAGATTGTGCAGAAAGTTGGAACAAGCTTTCCCAAAAAGGTTTATTTATCGGCCGATGTAAATGCAGCTGTATTTTATGACTCTAGTTTTTGGAGCATGTTTTTCCCCATTAGAAAGAACCTTCAAATTGGGATGGGCTTGGTAAATACCATTTCTAAGTCTGAACTTACCGCTATTCTCAGTCACGAGTTTGGTCATTTTTCTCAAAAATCAATGAAAGTCGGTACTTATGTTTACAACGTAAATCAAGTAATTTTCAATTTGTTATACGATAACGAAGGCTATGATAAGCTTATTCAAAAATGGGCCAGCGTAAGCAGCTACTTTTCAATTTTTGTTGTCGCCTCAGTACGAATTATTGAAGGTATACAATGGGTTTTAAAAGAGATGTATGGAGTAGTCAATAAAAGCTACATGGGACTTTCACGTGAAATGGAATTTCATGCCGATGAGATTGCCGCAAATGTAACGGGTTATGAGCCCTTAAAAAGTTCATTACTGCGCATGTCGATAGCCGATCACGCCTATAAGAGCGTCTTATCTTTTTACGACAATAGGATTTCTGAAAATAAAAAAAGTGAAAATATTTTTAAGGAACAGTTCTTCGTCATGAGTTTTCTTTCTCAAGAGAATAACGTAGAAATAAGGAACAATTTACCTCAGGTCTCAGGTCAGGAGTTGAATAAATTCAATAAATCAAAATTGACCATCAAAGATCAATGGGCCTCGCATCCCAGTGAAGAAGATCGCATAAATATGCTTGAGAAAACAGGATTATCGTCAACCAATATTGACCATGAATCGGCTAACCTATTATTCAGGGATGCGGAAAAGACGCAAGAGAATCTAAGCAATACATTATTTGAGAGTGTTACTTACTCTGGTGAATGTTCCACCATTTCATTCGAGATTTTTCAAGCAGAGTTCAAAAAAGAGTTTCTAGAAAATACTTTTCCGAAGCTTTTTAAGGGCTATTATGATAACAAGAATCCAGTTCCTTTCGATACGCAGCAAGTTGGGACTGATTTAGATAATGTCAAATTGGATGATCTATTTTCTGATACTAAAATAGATATGGTTTACACCGCCATAGCCTTAGAGAACGATATTGAAACTTTGAAGCAAATAGCCTATAAGTCGCTCAAGGTTAAAACTTTTGATTATGCTGGAGTACGCTACGGTCAAAAGGAAAGTAACAAGCTAATTCAACAACTTAAAAAAGAGTTGGAGCTCCTCAACGAAAAGATTGCAGAAAACGATTTTAAGATTTATCATTATTTTAAAAAGTGCGAAAATGCTAATAATTCGGTTTCAAACATGGAATCGTTATATGAGCAGTTTTTAAAGCAAGAGAAAGAACTGGAGGCCAAATATGAGATATATACCACGCTGTCTAATGAATTACAGTTCATAAACTTCACTACCCCCTTTGAGCAGATTAGAGCAAACTTTTTTAAGATAGAGCCTCTTGAGAAAAAGTTGAAAAAGGAAATACAAGAAATAATGGATGATGGAAATTATCGTTCGCATTTCACAGACGAAATAAAAAGCAACTTTAATTTATATCTTTCCAAGGATTGGAAATACTTCGGCACAGAAGTCTACTTCGATAAAAATCTAGAAATGTTGTTCGCCGCCATGAACAATTATGCATTTATGGTTTCAAAGGGGCACTTTTTATTGAAAAGAGATTTATTGAATCACCAAGCAGACTTGGTTTTAAAAACACAGGATGTAGCCTTAAAATAATTAATAACAAGCGTTATACATAGTACTTCTCATAATTTGCTATGCTTTTAATCTATAAGGAATGGACTTTTCGCTCGCTTAGCCCTTCTAATTTTTAAGCTTAGTAGAATTTGGTTTTTCGTAAAAATATAAGGTCTAAAGTACCTTCGTACTCTAAATTTTCACTAACTCCTAACATCCCCATGCACGAAAATTTCCAGTCTATTATCCTGCAAAGCACTGGCGCTACTTCTTTCACCGAAATAGGAGTTATTCAGGACTTATGGAGTGGTTATGGAAAAATTATCCGTGTGCATTTAGAGAACGCATCTGCGCAAAGCGCCGTAATTAAGCACGTACATTGGCCTGAGATTAAAAAACACCCACGCGGTTGGAATAGTGATTTAGGGCATCAGCGCAAGCTAAAATCCTATCAAGTGGAAACGACTTGGTATCAAAAATACAGCAAATATAGCCAGGCTCGATTGCCGCATTGTTATGCTTTCGAAAGACAAGATGATGTGGTGCTAATGGTGCTAGAAGATCTGGATGCGTCAGGTTTTCCCCTGCGTAAATCATCGCTGCAATGGCACGAAATAGAGGCCGTATTGGCATGGTTAGCGAAATTTCACGCGAGTTATCTCGGACAAGAACCCACAGGACTTTGGGAAGTGGGTAGCTATTGGCATTTAGAAACTCGTCCTCAAGAATTAGAAGCTTTGTCCGACCAAAGACTCAAAGAAGCCGCTCTGGGAATTGATGAAAAACTGAATTCTTGCCAATTTAAAACCTTCGTCCAC
>TARA_R110002050_G_scaffold155741_7_pt1 | contig 11140 bp, 8 predicted proteins | sample TARA_R110002050 | Tara Oceans TARA_R110002050 (sample SAMEA4396988) | marine metagenome | biome: Polar Biome; feature: [DCM] deep chlorophyll maximum layer (ENVO:01000326); material: water (ENVO:00002006), including particulate matter (ENVO:01000060) such as... | depth 25 m
GAATCTGGCATTTTTGAAAAATCTTCTAAAATACCATCAACAAAACCCTGTTTTTCTTTTTTGCTATCGTTGCAAGAAAACAAAACGAAGGAAATTACGATTAAGAATAGGTTACGCATCTTAATGTTTGATTTAGAATATTTTTACAGTGGGTTTTGCTGAGGAAGTTCTATGCGCGGAAATAATCAGTTTTGATTCACCTACTCCAAACCACATGTACCCTGTGAAATCATCAATTTTTAACGCTCCATATTCAATATCTATTAAACCGGCATTCCAGCCATTATCAAGATATAAAGTTCCTTGAAACACTTCAGGTTTATCGTCTTTTATAATGCCTTTTACATCATAGTATTTTGTAGTACCACCTACATTGACCGAAATTTGTGCAAATACGTCGGTAAAGTTATTTCTCTTGTTACCGGTATCCAATATTTTAAATATATTCCCGGTTGTAGATTCCCAGGTTCCCGTCCAAGATGGCGTAGCTATAGAAGGTATATTGTTAGGTACAATCACGGGCATTACAGTACCCCAAACTTTTTCTCCGTTCCAATTTTCTGAACGCCATTTTGTATCGGTCTCCGATTTATGGTATCCATCGAATTTTGTCTTATCTGCGGAGAGAATAAATTGATATTCCCCGGTTGTTCCCAAACTATTTTTATTGGGTGTTCTGGTCCTATACGTATATCTTCCTATAAGCTTTCCATCTTGCTCTCTGCCTTCCGTTAATTTTCCATAGGGAAAAGTACCTGTGTAGTTAGCTCCGTTTTTAGTTATGATGACTTTTCCAAATTTTGTATTCCATGCTCCAGACCAATGTTCCGTTTGGGCATATATAGTAAATGACACTAAGAACAGAATGCTTACGGTTACTAATATTTTATATGATTTTTTCATGATTTTCATTTAAATATTCTTAAACCACTCTTCATATTTTTCCCCTAAAAAAGGTACTGGACTTTCTTTTCCGTTGATAGCATTCATAAGGCCCATTACCCACATATAGAGAAGAACAATAATACCAAGGATATTGATAATCCAGCCCAATATGGGAATCATGTCAACAATACCCAATGCCAAACCAGTTGCGGCCAAACCTAATGATTGTTTAATATGATAGGCCGCAAAAGTATCTTTCTTATCATTGTTCATAACATAGGCGATGATGAGACCAATGATGGTGATGTAGGCTATAATGGCTATATTCTTACCTTCGTTAACTACTGTTGTTTTGTTTTCTATTGTTTCCATCTTGTTTCTTTTTAAAGTTTTATAAATTCAACCCTTCTGTTATTGGCCCTGCCTTTTTCGGTGGTATTATCATCGACCGCCTCTACTTCACCTTTGCCCATGAACTGTAACTTATCTTCATTGATACCAAACTCCTCTACCAGGATTTGCTTTACCGCTTTTGCTCTGTTTTCAGAAAGTATCTGATTATAATCTTCTGCACCTTGATTGTCGGTATGTCCAACTATTTGCACAGTGATATCACTATTGTCCCGAAGCATATTGGCGATGTCCAATAATATACCGTAAGATTCCTTTTTTACGGTTGCTGCAGCAGTATCAAAATAGATTCCCGTAGTACTGAATTTTCCATTTTTAAGTAATAATGAACGTAAATCCTCTGTAGACTCAGCAATTTTGAAGTTTGATATACCTACAAAATGCCCATTCTCTGGTAATACGTCCATCGCCTCAATAATGAAATATTTACCAATGTTCGCCTGTATTAAATTTGGAGAATCCACCATTTTTTCTTCATTTACCCACATTCTTAGCCTTTTTTTGTTCACGGCAATTGAAATATGAACTGTATTATTTAGATAATCTGTCATTTCCCTATCTATACGGCTACCAATTTTCACTTCAACCTCTCCTCCAAAATTTTCAACATTGCTTACTTTAAACCCATTATTGGAAAGCAAGATTTCGATATCTGCCAAGGAGCCACCTGCACCCATACTGTATGCTTTCTTAGTCAAGAATGCAAAAAACAGTTTGCTGTTAGGTTTGCCACTGCCATACCCATTGTTGGCCAAATCAAATTCTATGGTATAATTTTCAGGAAGTGTGTTTTCCATTGTGGGCATATACCCAGCTCTTCTTGAGATGGAGAGCCACTTACTTTCGGAGTCACTAGTGGTCACAACCTCCCCTGAACCACCAGTTTCCCAGTTGGCGGGGAAATCGCCTAGAGCATCCGCTACAAAATCATCATAAAACAAGAGTTTGTTGCCAGGTAAGAATGTGAAATTGCTATAGACTCCAAAGGTATTAGAGTCCGTTTCTTGTTCTGAAGTCTCGTTGTGTTCATTCATTTCATCATTCTGACTGCCGCCTCGGTTAGAAGATTTGTTTTTCTTCTTTTTCCCACCTTTTTTCCCATCTAATATGGTATCCATTGTTTTTTCGGTTTCCCGATTTACTTTTTGAGCCGTTTTTCTTATAACTGCTTCTTTTGCGGCGTCTTCTGTTCGCTGACCAAGTCTTTTAAGGAATTGGGAATAACTCGTTTGGGACGATATCAATAGAGTTATTAATACAAGTAAAATTTTTACATTCTTCATTTTATAACGTTTTTAGAATTATTTCCCCTTTTTTTTTAGAGATTACTTTTGTCTTAACACTTCCAAAATTTATATGATCTAAGTGCGAAAACTGGTCTTCAGAAAAAAGCGCTTTATCGGTATAAATAGTAATAGTTGATTCGATTAACGGTATGACCAGGTTGTCACTTAATTCGTACCTTCCTTTAAGAATCCCTAAATAAAATAGGTGGTTTGGATATGTATTGGGAAGTACATTTTTAGAATTCTCAATATCTAATAAAGTGATTCCAGAAACTGCATTAGTTTTTTGGCTTAGTATAAAAACAATCTTTGTTTCATTGGTGCTTTTTGTTTGTGCTGAACAAAAAAATACGCCAAACAAAAGCAGGATCAATACGCTATAAATTTTTGATTTTGTGATATTTACTTTCATGATTTTTGATTGTGATATCAAAATTATCTGAAAGTATGTGGTGAGGATACTAGGTATGTAACATAGTATGCAAGAAATGTAACATGAAGAGTAAAAACCTATATATCAGGTGATTGAAAATATTCGGCAGGTGTTTTTTTATATACTTCTTTGAAACATTTAATAAAGTAGGAAGGTGTGTTGAAACCAACAACATAGGCAACTTCATTTATAGAGGCATCTGAAGTTTTTAAAATATGCAGTGCTTGTTTTAAGCGTTGAGATCTGATAAATGAAGTAGTGGTCAGCCCTGTATAGGCCAATAATTTTCTGTGTAATTGCATTCTACTCATTGCAACTTCTTTACTAAAAAAAACAGCATTAAACTCAGGGTTTGACAAATGAGTATCTAGAATCTGTTGCACTTTATTCAAAAATAATTCATCGGTAGGAGTAATGGCAATATCTTTTGCCTTAAGTATTAACTCTTGACTATAGCGTTTTCGAAGCGCTTTTCTTATGTCTATAAGGTTAGCTATTCTTTTTTCAAGGATTCTTAATTTGAAAGGTTTTGTTATAAAATCATCTGCTCCGGCTTTTAATCCCTTCAATTCATTTTCTTCACCTATACCTGCAGTAAGAAGTATTATGGGGATATGACTTGTGCGTTCGTCATTTTTTAGTGTATTACATAGTTCAATACCACTACAAATGGGCATTCTTATGTCTGAAATTATGATATCTGGAACTATTTCAACCGCCTTTTTAATACCTTGTTTTCCGTTTTCCGCCTGAAAAATTTGATATTTATGTTTTAATGCCAACGTTATAAATCTCCTTACCTCTTCGTGATCTTCGACCACTAATAGAATAGGAAGTTCAATATCTTCATGTGTTTCTTCAAAAATTTCTGAAATAACATCTGGTTGTTTGAAAATTTGAGTACTTATTTTATTGTAAGTCCCTTTGTCGAAAGAGTCTAGGTTTATGGGAAGGGAAACTAGAAAATTTATGATGTTCTTTTGTTCTAGATGTACCGATATTTCACCATGGTACAACTGTACCAATTCTCTTACCAAAGAAAGCCCAACACCTGCTCCTTCGGCAAATTCATCTTTTTGATAAAAGCGGGTGAAGAGATTGTCTATATGTATTTCCGTAAGGTTTTCAGTAGTATTTTTTAGACTAATTAATACCTTATCATTTTCGCTTGTGACTTTTAATTCACAGAACCCTAGTTTAGGACAGTATTTAAATGCATTAGAAAGTAAATTTGTTACTATCTTTTCTATAACATCCTCATCATACCATGAATTTTTTATTGGTGCTATTTCAATAGTATATTTTATTTTTTTTAGGTCTGCATAATAGTCAAAAGAAGAGGCAATAGTATAAAGGAAGAGGCTAAGCTCCCCTTGGAAAATATTTAATTTCAACTTCCCCTTATCCAATTTGGCTAAGTCCAATAATTGATCTACCAATGATAATAATCTATTGGTATTGCGCTTTATCATAGAGAAATTTGCGAAATCGGAATCTGTTATATTACCCTCATTTAATTTTGCATCTATAGGTCCGGCAATAAGTGTAAGCGGCGTTCTAAATTCATGGGAAATATCGGTGTATAATTTGGATTTAAAATCATTGAGTTTTTTAAATCGTTCCGCTTCATCTTCCTTTAATTGTAGGTCTAGTTGCATTCTCCAACGCCACTTTAGATAAGAATATATGCCAAAAATTGTGCTTAAAAATAAAAGTGCATAAACAATTTTAGCCATGTTGGTTAGGTACCAAGGCGAAGCTATTGAGAACTTGAATGTTTCTGGAATTTCATTCCAAACGCCATCATAATTACTGGATTTTACTTTAAACTCATACGCTCCTGGAGGAATTTGGGGATAACGGGCAAAATTATTATTCCCGGCGGAAACCCAATTATCGTCAAAATTCAATAATTTATATTTATACATATTCTTTTCAGGGATAGAATATTGTAAACTGGAAAAAGTAAAGGTTATAGTATTTTGATTATGTTTTAAAGTAATGTCTTGCTTTAATGTTTGTGGTTTATCCAATACTTCAAAACCTGTTATCGTTGTTTTGGGAAGCGTAATGTTTCCTTTAATTTCCTCCGGCTGAAACCAGTAAAAACCATCTAGCCCTCCGAAATAAAGTTGTCCCGATGGATCTGAAAAATAGGCGCCTGTATTAAACTCTGTAGCCAAACCATCAAAATTATCATAATTTGTAATCTGCGGCGGATGTTCTAAATTATTTGCAGCTGTAAACTTCGTAATCCCTCGATTCGAACTTAACCATAAATTATCCTTTTCATCTGGTTGTATAGAATAGATTACATTGTTGGCTAAGCCGTCTGTAACAGTATATGTGTAAAAAAAACTCTTTTCAATATCAAAGGCATTTAGACCTCCACCGTTGGTTCCGATCCATAAGATGCCTTTGGGGTCATAATAAAGAGACTTAATTTTATTATTAGATAAAGAATTGATAGAAGCTTGAAATTTGTATGAAGTAAACGTTTGATTTTTAATATTAAACAAAACAATTCCATCTTCTTCTGTTCCTAGCCAAAATTCATTAGACTTACCTTTTGTAACCACCCTAATATTATTGCTTGGCAGTGAATCATTAGTGGTGTATTTTTTAATTTCACCTCTCTTTTTATCAAATTGAATTAACCCATGCTCCCGAGAGCCTAACCAATAGGTATTGTCATTATCTTTAAAAATACACCATATTGTATTAGCCGATAATTTGGTTGTCGATGTATTAGAATATTTTTCTAACTCGCCTTTTTGATTGAGTATATTGAGTCCACCACCTTGAGTGCCAATCCATAGATCATCTTCATTATCAATCAACAGACTCATAATTCTATCGGAGGAAATAGCCTGTTTTCTAGTTCCTTCTGTATTAAATGTTCTCCAACTATTGGTAGCTGTTTCATATTTAGTTAACCCCTTGCCAGAAGTTCCTAACCAAACATCGCCATTTTTGCTAACCGTGATTGCCCTTATAACATCAATGCTAATGTTTTCGGGTGTTTGAAAATTGGTTATTGAATTGAATTTTTCTAAGTACTCATCATAATAACTTAGTCCCGCCCCATCAGAACCAAACCAAAGCGTACCGGTATAATCTTCGTAAATGCTTAAGATATCGTTATAATGTAATGCTTTTGGATTATGCTTTTCAGTACTAAGATGAGTTATTTTAAAGTTTTTTAAATTAATCATATACAATCCATTACCATAGGTTGCAATCCATAATCTTTCTTTTTTATCAATATGTAATGCTAAAATATTTAGATCATTAGGTAATGGATCTAAAAATGAAAGTTCTGATATTCTATGAACTATGTTCTCATTTTCATCTTTAAAATATAGACCATTTCCATAGGTGCTAATCCATTGCCTTCCCGAGGCTTCAGTGACAAGGGCGCTAAAATTTTCTTTTAGTACTTCGCCATATTTTGTCTTAGGATAGATGTCTGTTTTTATTAATAATTTAGGGTCAAGTTCAATGATTTTCTTATTTGTTGTAATGAGAAGCGAACCATTATTATGTTGACTTATATGATAAATTTCTCCTTGAATTTCTTTGGCCGTTAATATGATTTTTGGGTTATAAGTGACATGATCCAACATATATAGTTCGTGATCATAGGTGCCTACCCAAAAATTCAAATTCTTATCTTGAAATATTATGTTTGTGTTTTTTAAACTTGAAATCGGTTTGAACACATCGGCAACACGGTCAAATTTATAAAGTAAATTGTTGGAAGGAATAATCCAAACATCTCCTTCTCTATCGGTATAGACTTTTCCTAAATTACTATAATCAGGTTTGGTAATGTCTAAAAAATTATATGGATAAATTGTAAATTTTCTTCCATCATATTTATTTAACCCATCTTGTGTGGCTATCCATAAAAATCCAATACTATCTTGCGAAATAGAAATTGCACTATTTTGAGATAAGCCTTCTTTTACCGACAACTGTCTAAATGAGACTTGTGATTGCGAAGATGCAGATTCAATGCAATTGATATAAATGATACAAAAAAAAGATTCTGCAATTAAGAGTATAAATTTTTTAAGATTCATTTATAGCAATTTTTGAAATATAGTTTAGCATTAGGTTCTTGTAAGCATAAAAGATTAATTCGGAAGTCTAATTTGATCAAGCTTCGTTAACCTTCTTAATTATTGAGTTTAAACTTTTCAAATTTTTAATAAATACTTAATGTGGTAGTTTGAAAATTTATTTAACTAGGAATATAAATAACCTACATTTGGTGAAAAAAGCACAAATAAATTTCTTGATTTTTAATTGCTATTGGTCTAATCTCAAATAACCGATATAAATTATTAGAATATTAAATTTATTATTTTAAGCTGAACAATGACATTATTGTCCACCTTTTTTTAATCTGTACCGTTCTCGTTTTAAATATCTTAGGTGGTGCATTTTATTTAGTGTCAATATTTGATTTGATAAAAGGGGGTCATATGTCATGGTATAATTGTATGAGGGGCTTCTTTTTTGAGCTCTTTGTTGTAAATCACTTTATCAAATTCTTATTTTTCGGCCTTGCATGAATTAATTTTAATTTCGCTCAATATTTGCTGTTTTTTTTTTGAAATCTGCTAAGTGTATTTCAAGTCCTTCCTTAAACATAATATATTGTAAACCTGTTGTGCATGAAAAGATTATACTACAATTGCCTTACGGTAAATCAAAGGCGTAGGGACCTACAACAGCTCCTGTTATAAAAAGACCTAATAAATATGGTACCCTTAACTTATTAAAAAGTATGGGGGCAACTTAGATTAAGAAGATTGCCAAAAACTTTAAAAATGAAATCGGTAAAGGGTAGGGGAGCAAATGGCGAAATCCAATCTATTTAGTTAGGTTGAATTTTTTGTTTTCGGCATTTACGTAAAACAAATTACGGCATTTTTTATTTTTATTAGACGGCATTAATTACGTCCGTAATTTTTCGAGGTTAAAGTTCTTCCCCTGGAAAGAGGTTCCAAGTTCTACCCCAGGGCAGTGTGCTCACGATGATTACAGCAGCAATGACAGGAATCGCAATAATGCCTATGGTTGCCCATGTTGATCGCGATTTATCCTTGGCTAGTACCTGTGTAAGATCTTGTTGATGTATGGGTGTTTTGATCCATACGCCTGATTTTAGGTGTACACCGAAAAAAACTCCATTATCGTAGGTAATGTATTTGTATTTGAAAATTTCCCCACTAGTATTGACAATTTTAGTATTGATTCGTTCGGTTGATGCGTTCTTTAAGTTCGTGGGAGTTTTATGATATACCACACAGCTTTGAAAAAGGAATATAACAGTTAGGAAAATTACGATAGCACTGAGCCTTTTATTAGTAGTAATCATTAGTTAAATATTTTTGTGAAGTGTATATTGTTGCAGTTTGGGAAGGAACGAGTGATACATATCTTCATTTCCATTTATAATGTACTTTTCCTTAATTGAACTTACGCCCATCCCTAAAAGGGACCCGATAGGGGCGCCCAGTATGCCTCCTCCAACTGCACCCACATCTTCCCAGCCACTTCCAGACTCAGAAACATAACCAGCTATAGCACCTGCTGCCAACCCACTTAAAGCCCCGATCCAAGCGCCTTTGCCCACATTTTTTTCCCGTCTTAATTTTATTGTTTCTATGGTTTTTGGGTCTATGTTTAATTGTGTTAAATCTTCCGTCATAATGAGTAATTCGATCTCATTGGCGGAATACAATGTTCCTATTATTTTTGTATCGTCCAATAATGTAATCCATGTTTTGAATCGTTTAACCTTTTGCGCATGGACCTCGGGAAGTGTACAAATAAGAATCAAAATTAAAATCAAGCGGAGAGTTTTCATCGTTCTGAGTTTTTCTAAAATTAGCTGAAAACAGAATGGACTACTATGATTTAGGTCAGGTTAATACAAATACACACAGAACAAAATACAAAAGGAAATAAAGAAAGTTTGTTGGTCAACCATATTCTAATGATCACACTTCATACACTTTGTGTCAGGTCCTAAATGTCCTTCTGCCCAAGCTTCACAATCAGCCTTAGTTTCAAAACAGGGATTGCTTAAATCAATGCTCCAAACCGACCATGGTTTTGAAGGGGAACAGGAGTCACATACGATAAGGTCAAAAGGGTCTTTTCCGCACCTTACTATGCATAAGAGTATAACGATACTAAAAATAGCAAGGGTAAAATATTTTTTAAAGGTGTTTAGATTTTTCATGATTGTAGAATATTGCTTAAATAAAGTACTATTATAACCGTGCGGAAATGATACTGATCAGCATTCCTTAGAAGATTTAAAAACTAAAACAATTTTACTGAGAAGTATTTTTTCAAATGAGATAAGTGGGCAATCAAAAAAATCAAAACCGGCTACTCACTTTTTAGGGTTAGGGCGCCGTATGCCCATTAGTTATCCCTAATTTTGCATTGTTAAAATTCCAATCATGATTTCAGTAGATAATTTGGCAGTAGAGTTCAGTGGAACAACCTTATTCAGTGATGTATCCTTTGTAATAAACCCCACCGATAAAATTGCACTAATGGGCAAGAATGGGGCTGGAAAATCAACGATGATGAAAATTATTGCGGGCGAACAAAATGCGAATCGTGGTAATGTAAGGGTGCCAAAAGATGCCATAATTGCCTATTTGCCACAGCATTTGTTGACGGAGGATAAGTGTACTGTTTTTGAGGAAGCCGCAAAAGCTTTTAAGCATGTTTTTGAAATGCGTGATGAAATGGAAAGGCTAAATAAAGAATTGGAAACTAGAACAGATTATGAGAGCGATGCCTATATGGGCATTATTGAGAAGGTATCTGATCTTGGCGAAAAATTTTATGCGCTTGAAGATGTAAATTATGATGCAGAGGTTGAAAAGGCATTAAAGGGTCTTGGTTTTAAACAAGAAGATTTTACAAGACAGACAAAAGAATTTAGTGGTGGATGGCGCATGAGAATTGAACTTGCCAAAATTTTGCTGCAAAAACCTGATCTTATTTTGTTAGATGAGCCTACCAATCATATAGATATTGAATCTGTAATCTGGTTAGAAGATTTTCTACTCAATAAAGCCAACGCCGTAATGGTAATTTCACACGATAGGGCATTTATAGACAATATTACCAACAGGACTATTGAAGTTACCATGGGCCGCATCTATGATTACAAGGCCAACTATACCCACTATCTGCAATTACGGGAAGACCGTAGGTCTCACCAAATCAAAGCCTATCAAGAACAGCAAAAATTTATTGCTGATAATATGACTTTTATTGAACGGTTCAAAGGAACATACTCCAAGACAAATCAAGTGTCGTCTCGAGAGCGAATGTTAGAAAAATTGGTAATCATTGAAATTGATGAAATAGATACATCATCTTTAAAATTGAGTTTTCCGCCAGCACCACGTTCTGGTGATTACCCTGTAACCGTTAAAGATGTTTCTAAATCTTATGGAGAAAAAGTAGTATTCAAAAATGCGAATATGTCTATTGCAAGGGGCGAAAAAGTCTCTTTTGTAGGTAGAAATGGAGAAGGAAAATCTACCATGATCAAAGCTATTTTAGGTGAGATTGAAGTAGAAGGAACTTGCCAATTGGGCCATAATGCAAAAGTGGGATATTTTGCCCAGAATCAAGCTTCATTATTAGATCCTGAATTGACCATTTTTCAAACGGTAGATGAGGTTGCCTTTGGCGATATTCGAAATCAGATTAAGAATATTTTAGGAAGATTTATGTTTAGTGGTGATGATATAGATAAAAAAGTAAGTATGCTATCCGGTGGAGAAAAAACCCGTTTGGCGATGGTTAAATTATTATTGGAACCTGTAAACCTTTTAATTTTGGATGAGCCTACCAATCATTTGGATCTAAAATCAAAGGATGTTTTAAAAGAAGCATTATCCACTTTTGACGGTACGTTGATTTTGGTTTCACATGATCGTGATTTTTTGCAAGGCCTTTCTGAAAAAGTATTTGAATTTAAAGACCAAAGGGTAATAGAGCATTTTGAAACGATTGATGCCTTTTTAGAACGCAATAGAATTAAAAGTATATCAGAAATCAATCTGATGAAATAATA